>PPYF01524993.1_pt1 | contig 51135 bp, 69 predicted proteins | sample 1559871 | NCBI WGS metagenome assembly PPYF01 (sample SAMN08240021, study PRJNA423297) | Human gut metagenome, whole genome shotgun sequencing project.
GAGTGCTGGCTGAGCACGGAGAACCTGCAATGCAGATGCACGGGCGGGGCACTGGATGTCTCGGTGACTGTGCGGGTGGAAGGTGCTGTGCTCCGCCGCAGCGTGAGCAGCTGCGTAGGCAGCATTGCGCTGGGGGAGAAGCTGGCCCCCGCCGACCCGGAGATCTCCCTCCGCATCTACTACGCCCAAGCGGGGGAGGAACTGTTCGCCATCGCGAAGCACTACCATGTTTCGCCGGGGCAGATGCTCGCAGCCAACGACCTCGCCGAGGGGACGACCACCATCGACAAAGCCCGGCGTCTGCTGGTGCCGGGTGCATAACAGGCAAAAATGTCCGCACTTGTGTCCCGTGTGCGGACATTTTTTCTGCTAAAGTATGACTTATGAACGAAAAATGAACAAAAGTCGGTCTAAACCTCTCCCAATTCCACACGTCCTTTGCTATAATTTTTCATGTCGTTAAAAAAACCTATTCGTTAAAGGAGAAGGGTATGATCAAAACTATCGATTTGGAGAAGGGCGCGTACAAGTTTGATGCGAAGATGCCCCTTCGACAGGCCATTCCGCTGGGCTTGCAGCATGTATTTGCCATGTTCGTCGGCAATTTGACCCCGCTGCTCATCATCACGAGCGCATGCGGTCTGGCGGGCGGTGAATTCGCCGACCTTCAGGTCAGTCTGCTGCAGAACGCCATGTTCGTGGCCGGTGTGGTCACGCTGGTGCAGCTGTTTTCCATCGGCCCCGTGGGCGGTCAGGTCCCCATCATCATGGGTACCTCGTCCGGCTTCCTCGGTGTCTTCAACAGCGTGGCGGCTTCCATGGGCGGCGGCGTGCTGGCCTACGGCGCTATTATGGGCGCGTCCATTCTGGGCGGCCTGTTCGAAACGGTGCTGGGCTTCTTCCTCAAGCCCCTGCGCAAGTTCTTCCCCTCGGTGGTCACAGGCACGGTGGTGCTGTCCATCGGTCTGTCGCTGATCTCGGTGGGCGTCAACTCCTTTGGCGGCGGCAATGCGGCCAAGGACTTCGGCTCCATGGAGAACCTGCTGCTGGCCGTCTTCGTGCTGGTGGTCATCCTCTTCTTCAAGCACTGGACCAATGGCTTTTTGAGTTCTTCCTCCATCCTCATCGGCATCGTTGCCGGTTACATCGCCGCGTTCATCATGGGCTTTGTCCTGCCCACCACCGGCGTTACAGCCGACGGTGTAGAGTTCACGAAGGCATGGGTGCTGAACTGGGATAAGGTGGCACAGGCCAGTTGGTTTGCCATCCCCAAGCTCGTCCCGGTCAAGATCGTCTTTGATATGCGCGCCATCCTGCCGGTGCTGATCATGTTCATCGTCACCGCCGTCGAGACGGTGGGCGACATCTCCGGCGTCATGGAGGGCGGCATGGGCCGCGAGGCCACCGATAAGGAGCTGTCCGGCGGCGTCATCTGCGACGGTCTGGGCTCTTCCTTCGCCGCTTGCTTCGGTGTCCTGCCCAACACTTCCTTCAGCCAGAACGTCGGTCTGGTGGCGATGACCAAGGTCGTCAACCGCGGCGCATTGGCCACCGGTGCCATCTTCCTGATCCTCTGCGGCCTTATCCCCAAGCTGGGCGCACTGGTCTCCATCATGCCGCAGGCCGTTCTGGGCGGTGCCGCTGTCATGATGTTCTCCTCCATCGTCGTGTCTGGCATCCAGCTCATCACCAAGGAAAAGATGACCCCGCGCACCCTGACCATCGTTTCGGTGGCTCTGGGCGTGGGCTACGGCATGGGCGCAAACGCCAGCATTCTGGCCAAGACCCCGCAGTTGTTCCAGCTCATCTGCGGTGAGTCCGGCATCGTGCCTGCCGCCTTTGTGGCCATCGTGCTGAATGTGTTACTGCCGAAGGATGCGGAGTAATTCCGCCAGCGCTTCGGGTGTGTCCGCATCCAATAGCTCGTTCCGGTCCCCAATGAAAATGTTGTGGACCCGCTCCGGGTATTGCCGGAGCAATACGCTGCCGCCTTTGCCTTCGGGCAGGATGCGCAGCTCCGAAAAATAACGTTTGCTGAACAGAACGGGGCTTCCGACCAGCGGGTTCGGGTCATTTATGAACCGATGAGCCAGCCGGAAGATCTCCCGTTCTGTTTCTTTTTGCCGTTCGATGCGGGTCTTCGTATCCCAGCCGAAGATGCCCACCATCCTCTCCACGGTCTCCCGCCGAAGCAGGGGCTGGTCGCCGGGCAGGAACATGCAGCCCGCAAGGTCGGGCTGCGCCGCCAGCAGGGCGTCCAGCCCCAGCCGCACCGTGTCGTTCCGGCCCGGCAGTGCGTGGACGAGGCAGGGGACGCCCTCCGCTTTGCAGAGTGCTTCCACCTCCGCCGAGCGGGTCACGACGATGCGGGCAGCAAGTTGGGGCGTGTTGGTCGCGTCCAATGCGCGGCAGAGCAGGGGACGCCCGCCGAAATCGGCCAAGAGCTTATTGGAACCGAACCGCCGGGCCAACCCCGACGCCATGATGACACACCCAACGGGAAGAAGCGGTTGCTCCATCTTTTGAACACCTCGCACAAAATGACGGCCCCTTGGCAGGGGGCTCTTTTAGTGGTATTTTAACAGAAAATATGTTAAAATAAAAGTAATCAGGGAAAAAGAGAGGTACTGCGTATGATGACGATCCGGGAATACAAGCGCGCGGAAAGTCTGGAAGAAGCTTGGCAGCTCAACCAGAAAAAGAACAATCGGGTCCTCGGCGGCATGATCTGGCTCAAAATGGAGAAGCTCAATGTCGGCACCGCCATCGACCTGTCGGGTCTGGGGCTGGACACCGTGGAAGAGACGGACGAGGGCTTTTCCATCGGCGCGATGGTCACTTTGCGCCAATTGGAGCTGCACGAGGGGCTGGCTGCTTACACCGGCGGTGCCGTGCGGGAATCGGTGCGGCATATCGTGGGCGTCCAGCTGCGGAACCTTGCCACCGTGGGCGGCAGCATCTACAGCCGCTTCGGCTTCTCCGACGTGCTGACCATGTTCCTTGCACTGAACGCCTCGGTGGAGTTGTACAAGGGCGGCATCGTGCCGCTGGCCGAGTACGCCGCCCGCCCCTATGACCGGGACATCCTTGTGCGGGTGCTGGTGCCGAAGGAAGCGGCCTCGTTCTGCTACCAGTCGGTGCGGAACAGCCAGACGGACTTCCCGGTGCTGACCTGCGCCGCTGCCAAAACGGCGGAGGGCTACCGGTTTGCCATCGGGGCCCGGCCGGGCAAGGCAATGCTCTTTGCCCTCAAGCCCAATGGGGCTGAGACGCCGGAGCTGACGGCGGATCGCTTTGCCGCCGAAGTGCGGGCCCAGATCAAGACCGAGAGCAATCTGCGCGGCAGCGCCGAATACCGCAACCATCTGGCGGGCGTGCTGGTCAAGCGCGCCGTGGGCCGGCTGGAAGCCTGAGGGAGGGAAACACGATGCAGATCACGATCACATTGAACGGGAAAAAGGTGTCCGCCGATGTTGCGCCGGACGCCCTGCTCATCGACTTTGTCCGCAGCCACGGCTGCTACAGCGTCAAGCGCGGCTGTGAGACCTCCAACTGTGGGCTGTGCACGGTCTTTCTGGACGAAAAGCCGGTGCTGTCCTGCTCGGTGCTGGCGGCCCGCGCCGACGGCCACCGTGTCACCACGCTGGAAGGCTTGCAGGAGGAGGCCGCTGAGTTCGGCGGCTTCATCGCCGATCAGGGCGCGGAGCAGTGCGGCTTCTGCAACCCCGGCTTTATCATGAACGCGCTGGCCCTTTTCCGCGAGAACCCGTACCCCTCCGAGGAGGAGATCAAGGAATATCTCGCGGGCAACCTCTGCCGCTGCTCCGGCTACGAGGGCCAGCTGCGGGGCATTCAGGCGTTCCTCGCATGGAAAAAATCGAAGGAGGCAGCCGAATGAAAAACGTCAACCAACCGTTCCGCAAAAAGGACGCGATGCAGCTCGTCACCGGCAAGCCCGTCTACATGGACGACCTTGCCCCCGCCGACTGCCTCATTGTAAAGCTTCTGCGCTCGCCCCACCCCAATGCAATCGTCAAGACCATCAACACTACCGTCGCCAAGAAAGTGCCCGGCATCGAGGCCATCTTCACGTGGGAGGATGTGGATCAGAATGGCCGCCGCTACACCCAAGCGGGCCAGACCTACCCTGAAGCCAGCCCCTATGACCGGCTGGTCATTGACCGCCATGTTCGCTTTGTGGGCGATGTGGTCGCCATCGTGGCCGGTGTGGACGATCGGTGCGTGGACAAGGCCATGAAGCTCATCAAGGTGGAGTACGAGGTGCTGGAACCGGTGCTGGACTTCCATACTGCCAAGGATAACCCCATCCTCGTCCACCCGGAGGACAACTGGGAGAGCCTGTGCCCGGTGGGCGCGGACAACAAGCGGAACCTCTGCGCCCACGACGAGTGCGGCAGCGGCGATATCGACGCCGTGCTGGCGAACTGCGATGTGGTCATCGACCATGTCTACCACACCAAGGCGTGCCAACAGGCCATGATGGAGACCTTCCGCACCTGCTGCTATATGGATCTGTACGGGCGGCTGAACATCCTCAGCTCCACCCAGATCGTCTTCCACACCCGCCGCAACGTGGCGAATGCTTTGCACATCCCCAAATCCATGATCCGCGTCATCAAGCCCCGCGTCGGCGGCGGCTTCGGTGCCAAGCAGACGGCCGTCTCCGCCATCTACCCGGCCTTTGTGACGTGGAAGACCAAAAAGCCCTGCAAACTCCTCTTCACCCGCGAGGAGAGCCAGACCGCTTCCTCGCCCCGGCACGAGATGGAGATGCACGTCCGCCTCGGTGCCACCAAAGAGGGCATCGTGAAGGGCATCGACCTCTACACCCTGTCCAACACAGGCGCCTACGGGGAGCACGGCCCCACGACGGTGGGCCTGTCGGGCCACAAGTCCATCCCGCTGTACGGCAAGGCCGAGGCGTTCCGCTTCGTCAGCGACGTGGTCTATACCAACCATATGTCTGCCGGCGCTTACCGCGGCTACGGTGCAACGCAGGGCCTGTTTGCGGTGGAATCCGCCGTGAACGAGCTGGCCGCCAAGCTCCACATGGACCCCTTCAAAATCCGTGAGATGAACATCGTCAAGGAGGGCGACGTGATGCCCGCCTACTACGGCGCGGTGAACACCAGCTGTGCGCTGGATCGCTGCCTGAAAAAAGTCCACGAGATGATCGACTGGGATCACAAGTATCCCGTCCGGGACCTCGGCAACGGTAAGGTCCGCGCCGTGGGCATGGGCATGGCGATGCAGGGCTCCGGCATTTCCGGCATGGACGTCGGCAGCGCGACCCTCAAGGTCAACGATGAAGGGTTCTACTCCCTCATCATCGGCGCGGCGGATATGGGTACCGGCTGCGACACCACCCTAGCGCAGATCGCCGCCGAGGTACTGGACTGCGCGCTGGACGACATCACCGTCTTCGGTGCGGATACCGATGTTTCGCCCTACGATTCCGGCTCCTATGCCTCCAGCACGACCTACGTTACCGGCAAGGCCGTCGAAAAGTGCGCCATGAAGTTGCGGGCACAGATCTGCAAACTGGGCGCGGAACTGCTCCACTGCGAGGAAGAGGATGTTGCCTTTGACGGCAAAAATGTCTTTGTGGATGCCGACCCGGAGCAGAAAGTCTCCCTCAGCGAGGTCGCCTCGGCCTCTCAGTTCGGCCATATGGTGCCGCTGGAAGTCACCGAGACTCACACTTCGCCCTTGTCGCCCCCGCCGTACATGGTGGGTGCGGCTGAAATTGAGCTGGACAAGGAGACCGGTGAAGTCAAGGTGGTGGATTATGCCGCCTGTGTGGACTGCGGCACCCCCATCAACCCGAACCTGACCCGCGTGCAGGCCGAGGGCGGCTTGCTGCAGGGCATCGGCATGGCGCTGACCGAGAACATCACCTACGATTCCAAGGGCTGCCCCATGGAAAACTCGTTCATGCAGTATAAGATCCCCACCCGCGTGGACATCGGAAAGATCCGGGTGGAGTTTGAAAACAGCTACGAGCCCAACGGCCCCTTTGGCGCAAAGTCCATCGGCGAAGTGGTCATCAACACGCCGCTGCCCGCCATTGCGGATGCGGTGTACAACGCCATCGGCACCCGGTTCTACGAGCTGCCCATCACCCCGGAGCAGATCGCCATGGCCGTGGAAGAGAACCGCTGAATGGTCACGGAAGCGCAGTTTCCGTTTCTGGCTGAGAAGGGGCATGTCGTTTCGCTGGTGGGCGGCGGGGGAAAGACCACCCTGCTCTATGCCCTGAGTGAGCATTGCGCCCGCAGGGGCTGGCGTGTGCTGGCCGGGACGACCACCCACATCCGGCAGCCGAAGCAGAACTTCGCCGCCGCCGACGCGGACGTAAAAGCCCTCTGGGCGGCAGGAGCGTTTGCCGTCCTCGGCACGCCGGACGGCAGCGGCAAGCTGACCGCCCCGCCGCCCCGGCAGTTGGAACACTGGATGGAACAGGCCGACGCCGTTTTTCTGGAAGCGGACGGGGCCAAGCGCTTGCCCTGCAAGGCCCCGGCGGCGCACGAGCCGGTGATCCTGCCGGAGAGTGATATCGTGCTGGCCGTGGCCGGGCTTTCGGCGGTGGAAAAACCGCTGGAAACCGTCTGCTTCCGGCTGGAAGCCGCCTGTGCGCTGCTGGGCGCGGCACCGGAGACCCTGCTGACGCCGGAACTGCTGGCACGGCTTCTGGCCAGCGAGGCTGGGGGACGCAAGCAGGTGGGGGAACGGCAGTTTTACGCCGTCCTCAACCAAGCGGACGATGCTGCCCGCCGGGCGCTGGGCGAAGAAACACAGAAACTTTTATGGGAGCGCTTCCGGGTGCGAAGCGTTCTGACACGATTTTCGGAAGGAGAACGAGCGTAATGGCAGGATCGGAAAAGATCGTGTTCTGCACGGGCGGCGGCTGCACGGCCAAGCTCGGCGCGGGGGTGCTGAGCCGCATCCTCGAAAAGCTGCCGCGCGGCGAACAGGATCCGAACCTTTTGGTCGGCTACGACAGCAAGGATGACGCCGCCGTTTACCGCATCACCGATGAGCTGGCCTTCGTGCAGACGGTGGACTTTTTCCCACCCATGGTGGACGACCCCTATACCTTCGGGCAGATCGCTGCTGCCAACGCCCTGAGCGATATCTACGCCATGGGCGGCGAAGTGAAGACGGCACTGAACCTCGTTTGCTTTCCGGAGAGCATGGATCTGAACGTTCTGGGCGAGATCCTGCGCGGCGGGGCCGAAAAGGTCGCCGAAGCGGGGGGCAGCCTCGCAGGAGGGCATTCCATCGCCGACACCGGCGTGAAGTACGGCCTTTCGGTGACGGGCCTTGTGGATCCGCGCCGGATGACGGCCAACGATACCGGCCGCCCCGGCGACAAGCTGCTCTTGACCAAGGCGCTGGGCGTCGGGCTCATCTGCACGGCCAACCGGGTAGGCGAAGCCGCCCCGGACCAGATGGAAGGGGCCATCCGCTCTATGACCACTCTGAATAAGACGGCGGCAGAGATCGCGCACAAGTATGAGGTCCACGCCGCTACCGATGTGACCGGATTCAGCTTTCTGGGCCATCTGCACGAGATGATGGGAGACAAACTCTCCTGCGTCATCGATGCCCATGCAGTGCCGGTGCTGCCCGGTGCGTGGGAAGCCGCCGATGCATGCCTGTACACGGCGGCGGGCCAGCGGAACCGCAACCACACCGGACCCTTCGTCCAGTTTGAAAATGTTCCATTTCCGATGGAAGAAATTCTGTTCGACCCACAGACCTCCGGCGGGCTGCTGTTGGCCGCTGCGCCGCAGGACGCCGCCGCGCTGGAGCAGGAGCTCCGGGCGGCAGGTCTGCCCGCCGCCATCGTGGGCGAGATTTTGGAGAAGCAAACCACGGAGATCACAGTGAATTATTGAATGGAGATACGAACGATGCTGAAAATTGATGCACGCGGGGATGCTTGCCCACTTCCTGTTGTCAAAGCCAAGAAGGCCATTGCCGAATTGAACGGTGCCGGTGAGGTAGAGGTCCTTGTGGATAACGAGATCGCCGTCCAGAACCTGACCAAGATGGCCCAGCAGAAGGGTTATGCGTCCAAGGCCGAGAAATTGGCGGAGCGAGAATACCGCGTTTTGTTCACGGTGGGCGACGCCCCCGCCGAGGCCGAGGAGGCCCCGGTCTGCGCACCGGACGCCCGCACCGATACGGTGGTGGTCATTGCGTCCGATCAGATGGGCGATGGAGCCGAGGAGCTGGGCAAGACCTTGCTCAAGGCCTTCGTCTTCTCGCTGACCCAGCAGGACAAGCTGCCCAAGACCATCCTCTTCTACAACGGCGGGGCTTACCTGACCTGTGAGGGTTCGCCCATGCTGGACGATCTCAAGGCGCTGGAAGCCGAGGGCGTGGAGATCGTGACCTGCGGCACCTGCCTGAATTTTTACGGCCTGACGGAGAAGCTGCAGGTCGGCACTGTGACGAATATGTACGTCATTGCGGAAAAAATGCTGAACGCCGGGAACGTGGTCAAGCCGTGATCTACCTCGACAATGCGGCTACCACGCTGCAAAAACCGCCCGTGGTAGGCGAAGCGATGCTGGAAGCGCTGCAAACCGCGGGCAACCCCGGCCGCGGTGCCCACGAGCCGACCCTTCATGCGGCGCGGCTGGTCTACGACGCCCGCGTCGCGCTGGCCGAACTGTTCGGCGCGGAGAGTCCGGCGCGCATCGCCTTTGCATCCAACGCGACCCAAGCGCTGAACACGGCCATCGGCGGGCTGATCGGCCCGGCGGATCATGTCATTACCACGGTCTGTGAGCACAACTCGGTCCTGCGGCCTCTTTACCGCTTGCGGGAGAAGGGAACACAGCTCAGCTTTGTGGGGGTGGATGACCGCGCCGTGCTGCGCTATGAGCAGTTCGAGGAACTGCTGCGGCCCAACACCAAGGCAGTGGTCGTCACCGGGGCGTCCAACGTCACCGGCAATGCTACCGACCTCGCGTTTGTTGCCTGCTTTGCAAAAAAGCACGGTCTGCTGTTGATCGTGGACGCGGCGCAGACAGCGGGGGCTTGCCCTATCCCGGTGCAAAAGCTGGGCATCGATGTGCTCTGCTTTACCGGCCACAAGGGGCTGCTGGGTCCGCAGGGCACCGGCGGGCTGTACGTCCGCCCCGGCTTGCGGGCGGCACCTCTGGTAGTAGGCGGCAGCGGCGTCCACAGCTTCGACCAGCGCCACCCCGCCGAAATGCCCACTGCTCTGGAAGCCGGGACGCTGAACGTCCCCGGCATCGCGGGCCTTGGGGCCGGGGTGCGGTGGATCTTGGAACAGGGCGTGGAAACGCTCCAAGCAAAGGAAACTGCGCTGGCACGGCTGTTTTATGAGGCCGTCCGGGAAATCCCCGGTGTGGTGGTCTACGGCAGCTTCGCGGAACCCCGTGCACCCATCGTTTCGCTGAACCTTGCCGGGGAGGACTCCGCCCGCGTGGCAGACGCCCTCTGGGAGGAGTTCGGCATCTGCGTGCGGGCCGGGGCCCACTGCGCCCCGCTCATGCACAAGGCGCTGGGCACCGTGGAGCAGGGCGTGGTGCGGTTCAGCTTTTCGCACCAAAACACCGAGGCCGAGGCCCTTGCAGCGGCACAGGCTCTGCGTGCCTTGGCGCTGGAGGAGTAAGATGCGAGCAAAACGACCGTATATCGTTCTTTCGTTCCGGGCCACCGTGGATGCGATGGCGTGGGAAAAACGATGCATTGCGGAACAGATCCCCGGCCGGCTCATTCCGCTGCCGCGGGAGCTGTCCGCTGGGTGCGGCCTTGCGTGGCGGATGCTGCCGGAGGACTGGGAGCGCTGGCGGGAACGATTTGATCCCGCCGAATACGCCGCCGCCGCGCAGGTAGAACAATGAATCAAAAGGAGACCCGAATGGAACCCCGAACTTTTTTGAATGCGTTACACGGTGCGGCGGGGGATTACTTGCTGGCCACCGTGCTGGAAGGTGAAGCGCCGGGTGCGCAGCTTTTGCTGCGCGGCGGTGTGCCGCTCTGGCCGGAACATCCGGCACCGTGCCTGAGCGGGCGGCTGCCTGCGCTGCGGCAGATCACGTCCAGCGGCGTGCAGGAGCTGGAGGGGCTCCGCGTGTTTGCGGAGCGGTTCGGCGCAGCCCCGCGGCTCGTGGTCTGCGGCGGCGGTCATGTGGGCGCTTCGGTGGTGCGGCTGGCAAGGCTTCTGGGACTGCCTGTTTGTGCGCTGGAAGACCGGCCGGATTTTGCCGACGATCTGCGGGATGCCGGGGCGGAGGAAGTGCTTTGCGCCCCCTTTTCGGAGAGCCTTGCCAAAATTTCCGGCGGTGCGGAATGCTATTTTGTGGTCGTCACCCGCGCGCATAACTGCGACTTGGAGTGCCTGACCGCTATTCTGCAAAAGCCCGCCGCGTATGTCGGTATGATGGGCAGCCGGGGTCGTACCGCGCTGGTGCGCCGCCAATTGACCGAAGCCGGACTCGACCCCGCGCGGGTGGAAGCGCTCCACGCGCCCATCGGCCTTGCCATTGGGGCCAAGACGGCGGAGGAGATCGCGCTGTCCATTCTGGCCGAGATCGTCCAAATCAAGAGCGCCCGCCCGCTGACCGAGGGCTTTTCCCCGGCGATCTTGGCAGCGCTGGGGGCGCTGGATACGCCCGCCGTCCTTGCCACCATCGTTTCGCGCCACGGCTCGACCCCTCGCGAAGTCGGCTCCAAAATGCTGCTTCTGCCCGATGGCCGGACCGTCGGCAGCGTGGGCGGCGGCATTATGGAATACCGGGTGCAGCAGCTTGCTGCAAAAATGCTGGCGGGGGAGGAACCGCCCACGAAGTTTGCCGCCTTTACCACGGACGGCACCGGCGAGGACGCCGCCATTGCAGCGTGCGGCGGCTCGATGAACGTGCTGCTGCAACGCATGGAGCCGGAGGAAAACAGCGATGAAGCGTGAGGAACTGATCGTGGTGCGCGGCGGCGGCGACCTTGCCACCGGCACCATCCACCGGCTGTGGTCGGCGGGGCTGCGGGTGCTGGTACTGGAAGCCGAACACCCCGCCGCCATCCGCCGCCAAGTCTCCCTCTGCGAAGCAGTCTACGAGGGCGAAACGACCGTGGGAGGTCTGCGGGCCGTGTGGGCGGCATCGCTGGCCGAGGCGGAGGCCGTCTGGGCCGAGAACGCCGTGCCCGTCCTCGTGGACCCGAAGGGGGCCTGTCTGCCAAAAGCAGAGCCCGCCGTGCTGATCGACGCCATCATTGCGAAGAAAAACCTCGGCACCACGCGGGCGATGGCCCCGCTGACCATCGCCCTCGGCCCCGGTTTCGTGGCCGGGCGGGATGTGGATGTGGTGGTGGAGACCAAACGCGGCCACAAGCTTGGCCGAATCATCCGGGAGGGGGCGGCGGCCCCGAACTCCGGCGTGCCGGGCATCATCGGCGGCTACGGGGCCGAGCGGGTCATCCATTCCCCGGCTGCGGGAATATTCCGAAATTGTCACGCCATCGCCGATTTTGTCGAGGCAGGGGAGACCATCGCCCAGCTGGAAACGCCGGAGGGGGAGCGCATCCCCGTGAAAACGCAGATCTCCGGCATCCTGCGGGGGCTTTTGCGGGACGGCTATCCGGTGACGAAGGGCTTCAAGGTGGCCGATGTGGACCCCCGGCGCGAGGAACTGGAAAACTGCTTTCTCATTTCGGACAAGGCCCGCTGCATCGCGGGCAGTGTGCTCGAACTGGTGGCCGCCCAGCTCTGGAAATGAAAAAAATGCCGCTGTCCGGTTTTTCTTTCCGGAACAGCGGCATTTTTGTCGCTTGGGTTATTCGGTCTCCTCCGTCAGCTTGGTGATGAGCATCTGGTAGATCTCGTTGCCTTTGAGGATGAATTGCTTTTTCACGAGGTCGGCGCTCAGCCGGTCGGGCGTGCCGATGTCGAGGCAGAACAGCTCCTGATCCAGCGCCTTGATGGTGCAGCGGATGGAGCAGTGGCCGTCCGGCTTTTCGGTGATGCGGGCGGCGTATTGGGCCTCCTTGCGGGCCCATGTCTGGCTGCGCAGCACGGCGGCCACGGCGCGCTCCCGCACGCTGCGGGGCAGGTCAAAGGCCAGCTCCTGCGCGACCTTGCGTCCTTTTTCCGTGATGGAATAGCGTCCATCGCTCAGCGTGACCAGTTTTTGCTGGGTGATATCATCAAGGCAGGAGCCGATCTCAAAATAATTGACCAGCGCTTCCTCCATCAAGGCATTTTCGATCTCGGTGCGGGTGATCGGCCCGGCGTTCTTCACGAGATAACACAACAGCAACCGGATCTCGGTGCTGTCGGTCAGCCCGCCGGGGCGGACACCGGCGGTAAAAGCATCGTTGGCGGCCATCGTTCTGCACATCCCCTTCAATTTTCAAATGGCTGATTTGGAATCGTTCTCCTATAGTATAAAGGCTTTTACGCCGGATTGCAAGCCGCAACCGCAAAATCCGTCTCGATCCGCTTGTGGCTTTCAGGCGTGGAGTAGAGCCAGTGATCAATATGGCCCTCGGTGATAAAATAATGCAGCTCGAACCGGTGGCTCTGCCCAAGGCTGTGGTTCACGATGACCAGCTTGATCTTCATCTTTTCGGGCAGGATGTTCTTGATGTAGACGCTGACCGCCTGTCCGGGGCGAAGGTCAGGGCAGCTCTCGGCAAGGCCCGCGAGGTTGGGCGCGATCTCGATGAAGGTGCCATATTCCTCCACGCTCCGCACGATGCCTACCACGGTCTCACCGACCGTAAAAGCGGCGGCGTTCTCGGCCCATGTGCCCAGCAGTTCCCGGATGGTCAGAACGAACCGGCCCTGTACGTCCCGGCTCTTGATGGCGCAGAGGATCTGCTGCCCGACGCTGACCCGGTCGGCGGGGGAAGAGATGCGGCTGACCGACATGCAGTCGATGGGCAGCAGAGCGCTGATGCCGCATCCCACGTCGCAGAAGGCCCCGAAGGGTTCGATGTGGGTCACGGTGCAGGGGAGGATATCGCCGGGCTGGAGCGTGTCGAGGTAATCGGCCTTGCACATCCGCTGTGCTTCGGCGCGGGAGAGGCGGTAGACCGGCTGACCGGTCTCGTCGGTGTCCATCCCATCGATGACAAAGCAGGTGGGCCGCCCGACCCGCGTCAGGATCGCAATGTCCCGCACGCTGCCGGTCTCGGCTCCGTCGGCACACTGTTCAAAGGGCATCACGGCCCGCAGCCCGCCAAACTCAAACCGCAGCTGGCGGGCGGTATCGAACGCCAGTGCCGTGCTCTGCAAAATTTCGCGGCTGGCCATCGCCGCCCGCAGCTCCGCAGCCGAAAGCCGGTCGGCACTGCGGTAATTTCCTTCGGTACGAAATGTCTGCATCATTGTTCATTCCTCTTTCTGTGCTGTTTTTTGTCGTGCGCACCGCCGCATTGGGTGCGGCGGCAGTAAAACCATATGCGCGGACAATTGCATTTTATACGAGTTTGGTTTATACTATATCTGTGTGCGGCAGCCGGAACAAACCGCTGGCCGCAGCGCCTGTGCCGGGAGGGTACAGGCAGGAGGGAGAGTGTCTATGGATATCGCAGTGGGAGATACCATCCTGACCCGCAAGAAGCATCCCTGCGGAGCTTCCAGCTTCGAGGTGCTGCGGGTGGGCATGGACTTCAAGATCCGCTGCACGGGCTGTGGCCGCGAGGTCATGCTGCCCCGCGCGAAGATCGAAAAGAACATCAAAAAGGTCGTGAGACCTGACCCTGCCGCGCAAACCGGCCCCATCCATTGAGAACGATAAGGAGAACTGCACAAGTATGTCAAAACTGTTTTCTCAGATGGAAGCGGTCTGCCACCGGTTCGAGGAGCTTTCGATCCGCCTGAACCAGCCCGAAACCGCGGCGGATCCCCCTCTGTTTCGCCGCCTGATGCAGGAATACCACGAAGCCGAGCCAGTGGTGCAGGCCTATCAGGCCTTGACAACGGCGCAGGATCATCTTGCTCAGGCAAAAGCCCTGCTCGAAGGCGAACCCCTCGACCCGGACTTTAAGGAGATGGTACAGCAGGAGATCAGCGAAAAAAGTCACGATGTGGAAGAACTGGAAAATTCTCTCAAAATTTTGCTGCTGCCCAAGGATGTCAATGACGGCAAAAGCGTCATCATGGAGATCCGCAGCGGCGCGGGCGGCGAGGAAGCGGCCCTGTTCGCCCACAGTCTGCTTCGGATGTACACGATGTACGTCCAGAGCCGCGGCTGGGAGCTGGAAACACTGAACCTCAACGAAACGGAGCTGGGCGGCGTGAAGGAAGCCATCGTCGCGGTGAACGGCGCGGGGGCCTACAACCGCCTCAAGTATGAGAGCGGCGTCCACCGGGTCCAGCGGGTGCCGGAGACCGAGACGCAGGGCCGTATCCACACCTCCACCGCCACTGTGGCCGTGATGCCACAGGCGGAGGAAGTGGACTTTGAGCTGGACCCCAAGGACCTGCGCATCGACACCTTCCGCTCCTCCGGCGCGGGCGGCCAGCACATCAACAAGACGTCCAGTGCCATCCGGGTGACCCACATCCCCACCGGCACGGTGGTCGAGTGCCAGAACGAGCGCAGCCAGTTCCAGAACAAGGATAAGGCGCTGGAGATCCTCCGCAGCCGCTTGCTGGCCCAGAAGCAGAAGGAGCAGCAGGACGCCATCAACGCCAACCGCCAAGGGCAGGTGGGCACCGGCGACCGCAGCGAGAAGATCCGCACCTACAATTTCCCGCAGGATCGCTGCACCGACCATCGCATCGGCCTGACTGTGCACAATCTGGATAAGATCATGGACGGCAATCTGGACGAGATCATCGATGCCCTCGCCACCCATGAGCAAGCGGAAAAGCTCCAGCAGCTCAACGCACAAACCGACAAATAATGCGCCTGAAATGGCGTAAAGAACATATACTTTACAGATAGAAAGAACGATGAATCGCATGGAAATGAAAACTGAAATCCTACGCGCTGAAGGCGACGCCATCGCCAAAGCAGCGGAACTTCTGCGCAAAGGCGAGCTGGTCGCCCTGCCGACTGAGACGGTCTACGGCATTGCGGCGGACGCCCGCAACGGCGAAGCGGTGGCCAAGATCTTCGTGGCGAAGGGCCGCCCGCAGGATAACCCCCTGATCGTCCACGTCACCGGCCCGGAGATGCTGCCCGGCCTCGTCAGCGAGGTGCCGGAGCGTGCCCAGCTGCTGATGGCAGCGTTCTGCCCCGGCCCCCTGACCATCATCATGCCCCGCGGCCCGGAAGTGGCGGCGGAGTGCTGCGCCGGGCTGGATACCGTCGGCATTCGGATGCCCAGCCACCCGGTTGCCCGCGCGGTCATCGAGCAGAGCGGCTGTGCCTTTGCGGCCCCGTCGGCAAACCTTTCCGGCAAACCCAGCCCCACCAACGCGCAGGATGTCTTTACCGATATGAACGGCCGGCTGCCCCTCATTCTGGACGGCGGCGAGTGCGATGTGGGCGTGGAGTCTACGGTCATCTCGGTGGTGGGCGAGAAGCCGACCCTGTTCCGCCCCGGCCACATTACATTGGAGGACTTGGAACGTGCCCTCGGCGAGGAAGTCGAGGTCTCGAAGGCCATCCTCGAAAAACTGCCGGAGGGCGCAGTGGTCCGCAGCCCCGGCATGAAGTACAAACACTACGCGCCTAAGGCGGACGTCACCCTGCTGGACGGCACCTTTGAACAGTTCAAAGCCTATGTGGAGGCCCACATGGACCAGAACCCCAGCTGCCTTTGCTTTACGGGCGAAGCGGAAAAGCTCGGCGTGCCCTGCGTGGAATATGGCCGCGAGGGGGACGGTGCCGATCAGGCAAAGCACATCTTCCGCAGCCTCCGTGCGCTGGATGAGCAGGGCGACGGCGTCGTGTACGCCCGCTGCCCGAAGAAGGACGGCCTGAGCATGGCCGTGTACAACCGCTTGATCCGCGCCGCCGCGTTCCGGGTGATCGCCTTATGATCACGCTGGGCATTACAGGCCGCAGCGGCTGCGGCAAATCCACCGTGACGGCGGTCTTTTCCGCCCACGGTGTCCCGCTGGCCGATGCCGACCAGCTCTCGCGGGAGATCCTGCTCCCGTCCTCGCCGCTGCTGCCGGTGCTGGCGGAGCGGTTCGGGGAAGAGATTCTCCGCCCGGACGGTTCACTGGACCGTCGGCTTCTGGCGGACCGCGCCTTCGCGACGCCGGAAGGAAAGGCGGCGCTGGATCTCATCACCCACCCGGAGATCGTCCGCCGCATCCGGCTGGCCAAACAGGCCGCGCAGGAAGCCGGGGCACCGCTCTTCGTGCTGGATGGCGCAGTCATCGTCGGGACTGCGGCGGAAGCGGAATGCGACCGTCTGGCGGTGGTCACAGCTCCCTTTGAAACGAGCGTGGCCCGCATCGCCCAGCGGGATGGCATCGCACCTGAAATGGCAGCCCGCCGCCTGAACGCTCAGACGCCGGAAAGCGTTCTGCTGGCCCGCGCGGATTATGTGCTGCGCAACGACGCCGACCTTGCCGCGCTGGAAGCTGCCGCGTCGGCGCTCTGCGAACGGCTGCTGGCCGAGGGCCGCAGGAAAGGTGGTGCCGAAGCTTCGGTTTGAACGTGAAGAAATTGCTGAACAGCCTTGTGCTGGTGTTTTTGCTGGTGCTTGGCGTGTTGTGTCTGCCTCCGGTGCGCACGCAAATGGAAAAGGCATTCTACCCCTGCAAATATTCCGCCCTCGTGGAGCAGTACGCCGCCGAGTATGACCTTGACCCGCTGCTGGTCTATTCCTTCATCCGGACCGAGAGCGGGTTTGACCCGGCAGCGACTTCCAGCGTCAACGCCCGCGGCTTGATGCAGATGACCGAGGAGACCTTCCTCTGGATGCGCAGCAAGCTTGCGGCAGGGGAGAATGTCACCTTTGACGACCTCTACGACCCCGCCGTCAGCCTCCGATACGGCTGCTATTATCTGCATCTCTGTCTGCAACGCTACAACGGCGATGTGGCTACGGCAGCGGCGGCTTACCACAGCGGCTGGGGTACGGTGGACACCCTTTTGCAGATGGAAGAACACTCCGCCGACGGCGTTACATTGCAGGGATTTCCCTATAACCAGATGCACCACTACGTCGAAAAGATCACCGCGTGCTACGCGGTCTACACCCGCCTGTATGGCACGAACCAAGATTAAAGGGCAATTGACCCTTTAAAATATTTAGGAATAAGGAAACAGAAAGGCAGGAGAAATTCTATGGCAGAAAAGACTCCGAATCAGCAGCTTGCTGAAAAGCTGCTCTATAAGCCCGCTTACGTCACCGACAAGGATGCCGACGTCAAGCAGAAGGCCCACGACTTTGCCGAGGGCTACAAGAAGTTCCTCGACAATGGCAAGACCGAGCGCGAGGTCGCCGCAGAAAGCGAGCAGATGCTCAAGGATGCCGGCTACGTCGAGTTCGACCCCAAGAAGACCTACAAGCCCGGCGACAAGGTCTACTTCGTCCAGTTCAAGAAGGCGGTCGTGGCCGCCACCATCGGCACTCGCAGCTTTGAGGACGGCTTCCGTCTGGTCATCGCTCACACCGACAGCCCCCGTCTGGACCTGCGCCCGACCCCGCTGTACGAGTCCGACCACCTGAGCTACTTCAAGACCCACTACTACGGCGGCGTCCGCAAGTATCAGTGGGGCACCATGCCGCTGTCCATCCACGGTGTCTTCACCCGCGACGACGGCTCCACGGTGACCGTCCGCGTCGGCGAGGACGAGAACGACCCCGTCTTCTGCATCACCGACCTGCTGCCCCATCTGGGTGCCGAGCAGAATGCCCGCACCCTGAAGGACGGCATCAAGGCCGAGGAGCTGAACATCCTGATCGGTTCCGACGCTGTTGAGGATGAGGACGTGAAGGAAGCCGTCAAGCTGAACACCATGATCCTCCTCAACGAGAAGTACGGCATCACCGAGAAGGAGTTCATGCGTGCTGAGATCGAGATCACCCCGGCTTACAAGAGCCGCGATGTCGGTTTCGACCGCTCCATGGTCGGCAGCTACGGCCACGATGACCGTGTGGATGCTTACCCCGCACTGGTGGCTGAGATTGAGACCAAGAACCCGGCCTACACCACCGTCTGCGTCCTCACGGATAAGGAAGAGATCGGCTCCGACGGCGTGACCGGTATGCAGAGCATGTATGCCTTCCACTTCATGCAGGAGCTGTGCCGCGCTGCCGGTCAGGACGATATCATCGCCTTCCGCAACAGCGTCTGCCTGTCTGCTGACGTCACCGCTGCTTACGATCCCTCTTGGGCCAGCGCCTTCGAGCCGATGAACGGCACCTATGCGGGCCGCGGTATTGCCATCTTCAAGTATACCGGCAGCGGCAGTAAGGGCTCCGCAAGCGATGCCTGTGCCGAGCTGGTCGGCGACATCACCCGGATGCTGGACAAGGGCAACGTGGCATGGCAGATCGGTGAACTGGGCCGTTTGGATCTGGGCGGCGGCGGCACCATCGCCAAGTATGTCGCCAACCGCGGCATCCCCGTGCTGGATATCGGCGTGCCCGTGCTGTCCATGCACTCTCCGTTCGAGGTCATCCACAAGAGCGACCTGTACATGGCTTACCGCGCCTTCACCCTGTTCAACAACGCTCAGTAAGCAAAACAAGGAATGCCCCGGCAGGTTTTGTGCCCGCCGGGGCATTTTTGCGCTATTTTTTGAAAAATGCTTGACCTTCAACCGACTTTATGGTGTAGTGTAAGGGCGGAGGTGAAGCAAATGAACATCAAACAGGCTGCGGAACAGAGTGGAGTTTCCAGCCCCAACATCCGCTTCTACGAAAAAGAAGGGCTGATGACCCCTGCCCGTAACCGGGGCAACGCCTACCGGGATTACACCGCCGAGGATATCCGGACCCTGAAACTGATTCGGATGCTTCGGATGCTGGATATGCCGCTGCCCGTAATACAGAGGGTCCTCAACGGGGAACAGCCGCTGACCGAAGCGCTTCGGGCGCAGCAGACGGTACTGGAGCAGCAGGCAGCGCAGCTGGCGGGTTCGATCCGCTTTTGCGCAGAGCTGACCCAACAGGCTCCTCAGGTGGATCAGCTGGATGTGGACGATTGTCTGAAACGGATGCAGGACCCGCAGGAGCCGGGTGGTTTTTTCTCCGGCTGGCTCAGGGATTACCGTACCGTGGCAGAAAACGAGCAGAAAAAGCGCTTTTCCATCGTATCGGAACAGTCCATCAACACCCCGGAGGATTTTGCTGCCGTACTGCTGCGCTATGGGGAAGCTCAGGGAAGCCCCATCCGCATCACAAAAGGGGGAATGTACCCGGAGTTTGAGTGGAACGGCATCCGATATAAGGCATGGCGCGGGCAGGGACGTTATTGCGATTCTGTTTGCTGCGAAGCATTCTTCCCGGAATCTCTCCAAACGGGACTCCCGCCAAGGCGGGAACGCCTGCTGCGTTGGCTGCGGCGGCTGCTCCCTGTGGCAGTCGCCGTTATAGTGCTGGGAGCACTTGTTCTACGCGGCAGAATGTGAACCCCTGATCCCGACACCGCGAACTTTTACACAGACCTCGCCGCCGCCTTTCTGACGGACAAGGACGCCGCGCCCGGCAAGATCGTGAAGTACTGGGAGACTATCGCGAGCGGCTGAAGTGAGTGACCATATTTTGACGACTTTGGGAGTGCAAAAGCCGCAAATAACCGTTACTATCTGCGAGTATCTGCAAGCGAACAAAACAAAAGAAAACCCGCATGAACACTGAACTTTCAGCATTCATGCGGGTTTTTGTCATGGTGCGAAGGAGGGGATTTGAACCCCTTATTTATTTCCGGTCCTACGTCAATAATTTTATTTTGACGACTTTTTGACGACTTTATTTTTTTGGTCAAGCACATAATTATTAAGCTGATTGATATACTGCTCGTCCTCTTTTTCGCGTAGTTGCTGATAAAATCGACGGGTCGTCATGATATCGGCATGACCTAATAATTTTTGTGCAAGCTTGTCCGGGACAGACGCATAGTACAAATTTGTGCCATAAAAATGCCTGAACTGGTGAGCGCTGACGTCCGGGACTGTCCAAAAAGTCTTATTGACAACATGCTCCGGACGGTATGGTGTTGCCTTGACGGTGATCGTGCGCACATACGGACGACTCAGACCAAGTGCACGGCAATATACTTGCCACCGATAGTCATACTGCGCCTTGGTCAGCGGCTTGTCTGTGCCGGACAAAACATAATCACTGTGCTTATGGCTGCACTTGCCCTCTTCCAGCGCCGCCCGAAGAGGGGAGAGAATGGGGATATCCCGATATGCCATATCAGATTTTGGGGTCTCATCATATGGCTGATTACGATCCCACGGCATTGCGTTGTCAACATGGATCTTCCCGACGGTCAGATCGATGTCCTCCCAGCGGAGCGCATTGGCCTCGCCAAGGCGGAGACCGGTATACTCAAATAATTGTGCCCAAAATCCGCACCCCTCCGGATGGGCGTTGATAAGGTCCCGCTGCTCTTCGGTTGGCTCATCCCGTGTACCGCGCTTGAGCCCGGCGGGCACTTGAGCCAACAATGCAGGGTTACCGGTGCCGTGATAGTTGGCGCACCAAAACCTAAAAATACAGGACAAGACGCTCCGGGCATTGGTTATAGAGTGCAGTGCCTTGCCCTCGACCTTGAGCCGCTCCATGTATCCACTGATTGACTGCGCATCAATGTCAGCCATTGGAGTGTCTCCAAAATAGCTCAAAAGACTGGGCAGGTGCTTTTTGTAGGCGCTTATCGTCCCGCGCTTGATATGAGACCCCGGCGCAGAGATGTAGGCATCATATGCATCAGCCATTTCACGGTATGTCGCTCCACCGCTTGTCTTGCGCTGTGCGTCAAGGATCCGGAGCTGCTCCGCCTCATACTTTGCGGTAGCCTCGGCAACCGTTGCGCCGTAAAAATGCTTGACGGTTCCGTCCGGCATCTTGCGCTTTAGGTCATATCGACCATCGGCTCTTTTACTTTTTTTTGGCATTCCTATCCACTCCCTCCAGACTGACCGAGTAAGCATCATCGCCCCGGCGGGCTGCTTCGACGCCGCAGTCACGAGCTTGATACATGATCGGCATAATGGGCTGTATGCCGTTTGGGTCTGGATCTCGGTTATTGGCATGATCCAGCTCATAGTTCGTCTCAATGGTAGAGCATACGGCCACACGGTTGGAAAGCGTGGTGTGTAGATTGGCAAGCACCTCGGTCAGGACGCCCAGCGGGTCAGACCCATGATCCCCATAGTAGAGGTATAACCAGCCATCCACCTCATAATTGGACATCTCATCCACCACTGCGTGCAGTATCTGCCGCTTTTCCTCGGTGGTGATGTCGTCCTCCAGATACTCCAACAGGCCCGGATGGATACAGGCGTCTGTGTACCGCTTGGCCGGGACGCCGCACGAAACGCACCAATTGATAATGTCGGCCAGCGTGACAGGGGATGTCCCTTGCTCTCTGCCCGCAATGGTCGGGCGGCTTACGCCCATCCGCTTGGCAAGCTTTTCTTGACTGATTTCTGCCTTTGCTCGCGCCATTTCCAGAGCTTTGGCAATTCGTTTATCATATTCGTTCATAATTCCCGCCCTCCTTTCGACAATTTCTCCTTTACAGGATTTTGCAAAAATCTGTATTGGATATTTTACAGCAGCCTATGTTATAACAAAGTTGTAAAAAATAACCAGCATAGGAGGTAAAAAAAAAATAATGGCTGCTGATTATACTTGCCCCGACGATATGGAGATCATCGACGGGATGCCCGCCTCAAAACCAAAAGACCCGGCACACGTCCGGGCCCCGTGGGAGGAATGACTATGCCGACCGATACCATGATACTGGGATACGCCCGCAACCGCACCCTGAAGCTCATCTATGTACTCGCTAATTACGGAGCCGACGCCGAGGTCTATGATGAGATGCTGCGTCTCGCACAGCAAGCCCGCGACGACCTCGATGCCGGACGTGATCCGGCGGATCGGCTGGCCGATATCAACGGAACCATTGTTGAACTATAAGGAGGATATTTCTATGAGCACGAAAAAAACTGTTGAGATGATGAAAAAAGATTGCTTGGATGATGTCAGTCGTTGGCTTTCGGAGATGGAAGCGCGCGGCATGACTACCGAAGAGCTCGACCTTCGTATCGAGCTTCTTCGCGCCGTCAACCGCTACCTTACGGAGAATGCACCGGTAACGACTACGGGCTACAATCTTGAAAGTCTGTATCCCTTTCACGGCTTCCCGATGTTCGCCCCTCCTTCCGGGGGAGCAGGTCCCTTTCCGAGCTCCGAAAGCTGATTGGACATCGCTTCTTTTGGGCCTTATTTTCGGCGCTACCGCAAAAAAGTGGAGCCAAAACAACTAATTTCGTTTCCCCGTCGTCACCCGGCGGCGGGGTTTTCATGTGTCCACTGTGGACACTTTCACAAGCTTTTTTCTAAGATCTGCGACTTTTTCGCGTTATATTCTTCTTCAGTAATCGCACCCATATCCAAAAGCTGCTTAAACTTCAAAAGTTCATCTGCAACGCTTTCGACACGTCCGTATGCAGATTGCGTCTTCGATTTCTTTTCCATACAGGTCTTCAGAAGAGCGGTCATCCCGGCGGGATACGTCTGCACTGACAGAGTCTTTTTCCCAAAAGGCAACTCAAAGGAAATCGTTATATTTTCCTTGCCCTTACCTTTTCGAGTCTCCGTTTTTGCCGTAGATGCTCCCACAATCGCGCCGACTGAGCCAGCAATGGCTGCGCCGACCACGGCACGACCGATTCCGCCTCTTGTCTGCGTTACGGTAAAATCTTCCGAATCCGACTCGTAACCTGATACTTCGTCGAAGGCGTAGATCATGCGAGGGCCTTTGTCTCCGCTTCGACGACCAAAATAGAAGAATCCGTTTTCGTCGTCTACAGAAACATAAAGTGCATCGGCATCATAAAGAGAGTCTGTTTCCTCAAACTGTTTCCGGCGTTTTTCCTGAACTGCCCAAAAATCAGCCAACTCTTTTGTCGAAAATTGGGACGCCTTAAACCCGACTTTCGAGTAGAAAAAGTTCATGCAGTTGGCACAGATCAATCCGTCTGCGCTTCTTTCCCGATTTAATAGGCCCATTTTTCCACCGCAAACAGGGCACAAATTTGCCATAACTTGTCCTCTTTTCTTTGTCAATAAGCGATATGTATAAATTTGCTTCCTAATTTATGCGATTCGAGGTTTTCCAAAACACGTTTTTGAACATTCGGAGATACGGCCATCAAACTTTCATAAGCATCTAAAACCTTTGTGATTGCTTCGCGGTCGTTTTGATAACTGCTCATTTGATAATCATATTGGGAATCCGAACCCTTAAAACGATAAACAGCTTTTTTGGCTGAAACCGATTTTTTTAGAAGTTCAATCTCTTTTGCATCAGCGATTTCGTCTCGAAGCTCCCATACATATGTGCTTTTTGTTCCGATTTCAGTTACAACGTTCCTGCTGGCCGTAGTATCAAAAGATTTTTTATAGACTTCGCCATCCACGGAATATACAATGCTATCCCAAAAAATCCATTTAGAACCGTAGTATGTATATAACAACCGAATTGGCTGAATTTCGTTGTCGGATACGCAAAAATACGGAAGTATAAAAGAGGTCTGATTTGAAAGAGGCCATTTGCTCCAATAGTAAATATCAAAATTTTCTATATCGTCATGCTCTTTGTAAAGACTTTTACTTAGTTTTTCAGTCAAATTTTCAACTTGCAAATCTTCCAACTCCTCGGTGGCGAGCTTCAACGTTTCATAATTGGAAACCATGGCTTTCCACTCGTCCGGAAGAGAATCGTAAGCACCCTGTGCGTTTGCAATTGCGGTAGCGCTTTCCAACGTGATTGGCCCGATTTGATTGATTTGTGCTTCCACCTGTTCCGGAGTAGTGACCTCGTTTTCTTTCTCCAACTGCGCAAGCGAGGTGCACCCGGCGGGGCTGATCGCCAGCGCGGGCATAGCCGCACCGGCCAGAATTGCCACCATGCACAAACTTGCAACCGCAATTTTGCCACATTTTACAAGTTTCATTTTGATTTCCTCTTTTCTCTTGCTTTTTCTTGAACATGGTTGTAATATAGAGCTACAAAATACAACAAAAAGGAGTGTTGAGAATGTCCGACGACGAATTTTTGGCCTTGCTGCGGGAGTACCCGGAGCTTTGGGAGACCGTGCTGCGTACCCTTCAGGAAGCCGAAAATACGGTTGCCTGACATCAAAAGATTGACCTTTTGCCAAAAAAGCAATACAATAATAGCGTCAATACGATTGTTTGCCCATTGCCAGAAAGGAGCTTTCCATGTTTGACTTTTTCAAAAAGAGATGTTCGTCTTCTAAATCTTCTGCGGTTTCCGAATCATCTGATAATCGGGCTAACCGCTATCCGTATTCTTTTAAGCCGTGTGGACTTAACGAGTACCAGTTGGAATTTGAGTATCTCAACTCCAGCAAGCCGGAAGTTGTAAGCATCGTGCATGAAATTCTGGAGCTGCTGGCATCCAAAAACATCCCGTTTGATCTTGCCATGCAGATTCCCACAGCTTTGCACGATTACATCAAATGCTCGTATGAGTATCATACACTAACAGCGCTTTGGAATCCGCTGGAGCTATTGCGAAATGATGGAGACGATCAGAGCGATAACGGAGACGATAAAGGCGAGAACTGACATCGTGTTTGCAAACCACATCTCGCTTTTCCGGCGTTTCAGATATCGCAGATACTGCCGTCCTCTCTCGGTGATGCTGTAAACGCAATCCGGCCCTACGCCCATTGATAAATCTGGATTTTGAATCACAAGACCCAATTTGCATAGCTCTATCGTTCGATTTGTCCAATCTGGGGTACCTTCCACATTTTGCTGCGCCAGATACTTCAAATCTTCCAATTGCTGCTTCGACAGCACCAACGTCGAAAAATCCGGGATATCCGTATTTTTCACAGGCTTCACCCTTCTTTCCGCTCACTGTTCAGCACCGCCAGTGCGGCGGCTTTGGCCGCTGCACGCGCTTCCGGTGACGCATTTTTATAGGCCGCTTCCACATCGGCCCATTCCATTCCGAGCTCGCCATCCCCGGCGGGCTCTTTTTTTGTGCCCATCAGCTCCTCGACGGTGATACCGAAATAGTCGGCGATCTTCTTGCGGTTTTTCACCTGCGGTAAAGCACCGTTTTTCCAGCTTGTTACAGCCGAGCGCTTAAAACCTAAGTCTTCGACAACAACTGTCGGAGACTTTTCGATTTTCTCGCACTGATTTACAAAATTATACCAAAACAAAAATACCACCTCCTTTTTGTTCAACTTGCCAAATATCGAACTTTGCGTTACTTTTTGAGTCAAAGTTCTTGAAAGTAAGCTGAAGTTCGATTATAATATAACCGTACTCAAGAGCGAGACCCCATCTCAGACCGCTTGAGTGCTCATGGGTTTCTCCTAGAAAGCTGCTGCTTTGCACACATACTGGATTACCCTACCGCGCGGGCGGGCTTCAGCCATGAGCCCGAACCGGCAAAAGGCGCTATCGTACAGCGCTTTTTGCAGCCTTTCCTATTTTGACCGTGGGAAAGGAAGCAGCGTTGCCAAGCCGAAACAGACGTAATTAGATTTCCGCAAGTCTATTATAGTCCGTTTCCACTCGCTTGGCAATGTTTTATTGGCCAAAAGATGAACATTCATTCACAAGCGAGGTGGAAAATTTGATGCAGACGACGATCACCCCCGAATGGAAGGGCGAAGTTAGAAAGAGAATGACCATCCTCGGCATGACATATGAGAAGCTTGCCGAGGAGACCGGCTACAGCGACAGCGCGATCCGCAAGTATATGTGCGGTCTGTATACCAGCGACAAGCCCCGCGAGCGCATCGAGCGGGTTTTGGGGATGAGGTGAGCGGATGACAAGGAACGCAATTTTTGCGTGTATGATGTGCTTTGTGGCGGGCGGCTGCCTGTGCGCGTTGGTGTTTATCGCCGCAACGAGGCCGCGCCGGGACGTGTTTGCCGGGTGGGCTGCCTATCTGCTCATCGTTTTCATGCTGGCCTATAAAATCGGAGGTGCGTTGATCTTATGACCTGTTACATATTTGCAGACCTGATGGTCTTGTTTGGCCGGGACGCCTACCACGCCCAGATGACCGAGACGCTGTTGCTGGTGTTCCTGCTGACCCCGCTGGTGATCGGCGGACCGTATCTGCTGGCCCAGTGGGACAAGTTCAAGCGAGAAGACAACGCCCGGCGGCGTGCGGCGCAGCGGCGGCGGATGGAAAGGACGGCGCGGTGATGGCACGAACAACGACGGCGAAATACACCCGCACCTGTGTGACCTGCGGGGCAGAGATGCACAATGTAGGCCCCACGCGGCAATACTGCCCGGCGTGCCTAGGCAAGCGTGCGGCAGAGGCGATGGTTTTGAAGAAAAAGCGCCTTTACGAACAGAAAATGAGGGAGAAGATGGAGCGGGAGGCGCTGGAAGAAAAGGCCCGCAAGGCCTTTCCACACCCGAAGAAGCCCACCCAAGACAACAGCATCGGCGCGGTATGTGCCCGCGCCATCGCGGCTGGCCGCACCTACGGCCAGCAAGTCGAATTTGAGCGCAGACAGAAGGAGTTGAAAGACCGTGGCGAAATCTAACCGAACCGAAGCGTGGCACGACAGCTACAAGGCCATTTTTGACAAGTTCGGCTGCATCCGGCTGACGCTGGAACAGGTCAGCGTGTGCATGGGAATCCCGGCCCGGTATGTGCGCAAGCGCTACCCGGAGGGCTGGGCGAATATGTCGGGCGATGAGGGCAAGGGCCATGGGAACACCATCCGGCTGGATACCCTGCTCGATCAAGAATTTAGGACGTACTGAAATTTTGGAGGATACCACAATGAAAAAACTTGCTGTTACTTACACTTACCACAAACACCTTTCTTCTCTGGAAGCATTGGAATCTGTGGCTTATTTTGAAGTTGAGGATGATGTGGCCGCCGATATGCTGGCCGTCGAAAAGCCTTTCGGATTTGTCGCCGTAAAAAGTACCCACCAACGCCACATCGCAATGATCGTGTATTGGATCGCGGCGGCACACAACCATTATATCCTCAGAGGTGACAAGATTTCGGATGTTACGGAAGAGTAAGGGAGGAATTGTATCATGGCAGAAAGTGATAGCGCGATATTCGCACGGAACATCGACGAATTGGATGAGAAGTTGAAGGATTTCTGGACTGCCTCGGCGAGCATACCGAACGCCCGAAAAAAGGTGGCCCAGATGGTCGAGGACAGCGTAGACCGTGGTGAGCCAAACCGGGAGCTGAACACGGCCAGCAAATACTTGCTTCTGGCCGCGATGAACATCTGCACCGAGGCGGTTCGGAATTTTTCCGGTTATTTGGAGCACTCCCAGACCGACGAGGCCGAATATTGGGCGCTGGACGCAAAGAAATCCATGGACCAGACCGGCCGCGTGCTGGACGTTCTGGCCGAGATCGAGGGGATGGAATTATGATGAAAGCAATCAATGTCCTTTACACGGCTCATAAAGATAAACATTCTGATATTGAAAAACATAATGTTTCTTTTCAAATTTCAGAAGAAGTTTTTGAAGACTTGATGAACCCTAAATTTAACCCGTTTCCATGTCACTTTAACTTTCCGCGTGGTAGAAAACAGGCCAGTCTGTGCCAGATGGTTTGCGCTTATGCAATTATGCACGGGTACTACATTTTGACAAGCGATCAAATCATTGATATTTCGGAAGGCTGATTTTCCCACCACTGGCGGCAGGTGGTAAAACAAGAGCCGCTGCCAGAGCGCGAGAGCGCAAAACTGAAAAAAGAAAGGATGATTGGATGCCCACAAAAAATAGTTCCCGGCGGCGTGCGCCGTCTGCGGGCGCTTCTGGCGGCGTTTCGGTGAAGCCGGTATGTTTTCCGGTAGAAGTACCGAAACCCGCGCAGACGGCCCCGGAGGGCTGCCACGTTATCACTCTGGCGGTGGATAAGGACGCGGCCCGCGTGATGCTGCTCCCGGATGACGCCGCTGTCCGCAAGCTGCTGGATGACGCCTACGGCCCGGCGGGCTGGTGTATGCGCCGGTATTATGCCGGGAGTCAGCTCTGGTGTCAGGTCGGCGTTTACTCGCCCGATACCGGCGAGTACGTATACAAGGACGCCGCCGCCATGTCTATTCCGGCCAATAACCCGGCTAAGATGCAGGAGATCACGAGCTTTCTGGCCGCTGCGGCGCTCTGGGGTGCCGGGTCGGACGTGTTGGATGTCTGCAAGATGCTGCTCAAGACCGCGCAGGTGCCCATTGTGGAGAGCGCGGACAAAAAGCGCTGGATGCTCGGCACTGCGCTGCGGGTGGATCGCTTCGCGCGGGACGACGTCGGCAGGATCACCATGGTACAGTTCACCACCACGGAGGGTAAAAAGATTTTATGGCCCGAAGCGACGTGATCGGCAAGCTCCCGGTCGTCTATGACCCCACAAAGCAAAAGATCGTTGTGGAAAACTCGGCGGAATTTGTTAAAACGCAGATACGCCAGAAATTAGACGACCTCGCCCACGGCTCCCCGCTGCGGCTGACCATTACCGTGGAGCGGCAGCGGAAAAAGCGCAGTCTGGAGCAGAACCGCATGATGTGGGCGCTGCTCACCATCATGGCCGACCACTACAACGCCGGAAAGGCGGGCGGCACGACCCCGGAAGACTGTTATATCGAGATGCTGGAGGAATACGGCCTCGAATTCCAGTACATCCAGCTTCCGGTGGCCGCCGTTCCCATCTTGCGCAATGCTTACAGACTTGTGCATATTGTGGAGCTGCTGGACAATGACCGCTGCACTGTCAAGGCGTCGATGGGTTCAAGCAGCTTTACCAGCGCCCAGATGTCGGCCTTTATTGACGGAATTTTCGACCGTCTGGCCGAAATGGGCGTCAACGATCCGAATGTAACACAATATTGGCAGGAATGGCAGGAGGTGCCGAGATGGAAAAAGAGAACATCGTAACTCCCGAAAGCAGTATTTACATTGATGGGATCCGATTGGGTTTCCGCCTGCTTTTTTATGCAGAAGAATTGACAACACATGACACCCGCGGAGAATTCACCGGAATTATTAAAGCATTGGATATGGTCTGGGATGAGTGCTACAGATCCTCTTCGGACACCGAAAAAGGAGACCAAAAGTCTCATGGCTAAGTCTATCATGCAGACCCGGCGTGAATGTTATGTTTGCCGGGAAAAGTACAACGTGGCCACGGTGGCCGGGCTGGAAGAGCACCATGTGCTCAACGGCCCGCTTCGGCCCATGGCCGAGAAATACGGCCTGAAGGTCTGGCTGTGCCACCGCCACCACAACGAGCCGGGGTACAGCGCCCATTTTGACCACCACCTTCGGCTCGACCTGAAGAAACAGGCCCAGCGGGATTTTGAGTCACTGTATGGGCACGACCGCTGGATGGCAGAAACGGGAAAGGATTATCTGAAATGCTCAACGTTGTAGCAATCATGGGGCGGCTCGTCGCAGATCCGGAGCTCCGCACCACCGGGAACGGTACCAATGTGTGCAGCTTCCGCATCGCGTGCGACCGGAATTTCGCCCAGAAGGGGCAGGAACGGCAAGCGGACTTTATCGACGTTGTCGCATGGCGGCAGTCGGCGGAGTTCGTGACGAAGTACTTCCAGAAGGGCAGTCTTGTTGCCGTGGAAGGCTCTTTGCAAAGCCGCCAGTATCAGGACAAGAACGGAAACAACCGCACCGCGGTGGAAGTGGTGGCGCGACAGATCAATTTTGCGGGGCCTAAGAAGCCCGGCGGGCAGCCCGTGGATGACGGCGGCGAAGCGCCGCCCAAGGACTACCGGGAACCCGCTCCCGCTTACTCGCAGGGCAGCGCGGACGACTTTGCGGTGATCTTCGATGATGACGATCTGCCTTTCTGATCCGCAGGAGGGAACAAACGTGAAAAACACGACGAAAAAACAGAGTTACATTCTCGTCCTCGACTGGATGGTGGACAAGTACCACCTCAAGGGCAATGAGTTGCTGGCCTACGCTCTGATCTATGGCTTCTCGCAGGATGGCGACAGCGAATACAAGGGCAGTTTCAGCTACCTGACCCGCTGGCTGGGCGCTGACCGTGCAACAATAATCCGGGTGCTCAAGCGTCTGGAAAGCAAGGGCCTGATCTCCAAACGGCAGGAACTTGTAGCCGGTCAGATGGTCAATCGGTACGTCGCCGAGGTGCCCGAAGAGGTCAAGGAGACCGTCGAGAGCAAGGCCGAGACGCCCGAAAATCCGGCGGAATCTCACCCGCCCGACCAGTGGCAAAACGCCACTAGTCGCAAAACGCCACTAGTGGCAAAATGCGACGGGAACCAGTGGCAAAACGCCACGGGGGGTAGTGGCAAAACGCCACCCAGTAATACTACTGGGAATACTACTGGGTATACTACTCCTTCGTGCGCGCGAGGCGCACAGGGGGGCGGGCCTACCCCGAAGGATGTTTTCGCGGAGTACGCCGGAGCGGACAAGCCTCTGCTGGAAGCCCTGACGAAGTTCGACGTTTACCGGGCATCCCGGCGGGGCAAGGTCTGGGACGCTCAGGCAGCGCGGGCCGTCTGCGACAAATTGACCCATCTGGCGGATGAATCAAAAACAACAAAACGCACAGAGTACATGATCGCCAGCATCATGCAGAGCATCGAGGCCGGATGGAGCGTCCTCGACCACCCAAAGAGCTGGGGACCCGGAAACCGGATCACGGCGCGGGCGGCTCGCGGAATCGTTGACCGGCCAGAACCCAGCGGGAACGACTTTTTACAAAACGCTGCACACCGGCGTCATCTCGCCCGGAAGTGCGGCTAAAAAACAAACACACGGAGGAACCCACAATGAGAAACATGGCTACCATCGCAATCATCAACCTCAAGGGCGGCGTCGGCAAGTCCGTTACCGCTTGCAATCTGGCCTGTATCCTGTCCGGCATCTACGGACGGCGGGTGCTGGTCATGGATCTGGACAAACAGGCAAACACCACAAAGTTTTTTGAGCGTGTCCAGAGTGGACACCAGAAGACCATCGCCGACGTGCTGACGCTGGACGCAAAGCTCAGCGATGTCATCGTACATACCGGATGGCCGGACATCGACATCGCGCCCAGCAATATGCAGTTGCTGCTCGCCAATCAGAGCGTGATGTTTGATCTGGCCCGTCGGCGTGAGGATCGCATCCGGCGGGCGCTGGCACCCTACCGCACGGAATACGACTACTGCATTATCGACTGCCCGCCCGATATCGACATGGCCACCATCAATGCGCTGGTTGAGGCCGATTGGGTCATCATCCCGGTGGACTGCGACGAGTGGGCGTTGGATGGCCTGAGCGAAATCATGGAACAGATCCGGGCCGTCAAGGCCGAGTACAACGAGCGATTGGAGATCATGGGAACACTGGCCACCAAGTACGATCGGGGCCGCTACTCCGCCAAGACCATCAACCAGCTCGTCAATCTGGATATCCCGACTTTCCGGGCCGATGATGGCGCGGTGCTGCACATCGACAGCAGCGTTCGGGTCAAGGAATCCAAGGCGTTCCACCGGCCTCTGTACCAGTACGCGCCGAAATGTAGGCCCGCCGCGCAGTATAAGACGCTGGCGGAGAGAGTGATGGAGATCGCGGAGGGAAAGTGAAATGAAAAGTGATTTGGATATCAAAGACGTAAAAGCATTGATAGAGTTGACAGGTCCTCTTGTAGACAAACTGGAGGATTGCATCAATGATTTACGTGAAATTTCTGAAACAGTCGAAATCCCTGAAGGATGGAATGGTGCAGATGACCCTCCAGATTTGAACCACTACAGTTGGGTTGGTGATGACGGAAAGTTCATTGAATTTTGGAGCAGCGACCCAGTACAAGCCAATGTTGTGGGTTTTGACACACAGCCGGCAATATATTTTAGAACAACACGAGATTCTGGTTGGAAAAGCGTCAATGGGATCAAAATAGAGGTTTTTTCTTGGAGTTGTTACCCCGGCCTCGAAACAAAGACGTACAGAGAGTCAATGCATGAGTCGATAAAGAAAGCGGCACAGGAAGGAACGAAAAGATGAGCACTGGATTATTACATAGCCTTCTGGACGCACAGCCGTCCACCCCGGCGGGGGAGCCGCCGCTGAAAGTGGTCATGATCGACCGCAAAAACATCATCGTCAACCCGGACAACCACAAAATCTACGTCATCGGGGATGTCTCCCGGCTGAAAGAAGATATCAAGACCAACGGCATCCGGCAGCCGCTGGAAGTGGTCGATCTGGAGGATGGCAATTACAAGCTGATCGGCGGCGAGCGGCGTCTGACCGCTTGCGAGGAGCTGGCCAGAGAGGGCGATACCCGCTTCAACGCGCTGCCCTGCGTCATCCTCAAGCTCAAGAATGACGATGACGACAAGATCGCACTCATCACGGCCAACGCCACTGCCCGCGAGCTGACCGACGGCGAACGTCTGGCGCAGTATGAGGCCCTCAAGGAGATTCTGACGCGCCGCAAGAAAAACGGCCAGCTCGAAGGCAAGGTGCGGGACGAGCTGTGCAGAATCCTCGGCCTGAGCGCGGGGGCGGCGGCCCGGCTGAATGCCATTGCGGAAAACTGCGGCGATGATACCAAGCGGGAACTGCGGGCCAGTGAGATCACCCTGATGGGCGCGTATCGGCGGGCACAAGAGATTATTGCGGCGCGGATGGCACAGCAGGAAGCAGCCAAAGCTTCGAAACCGGATAAACTGGTGTACGAAAAGCCCGTCGTTTTTGATTGCCCACCCAAGGCGGCGGAAACGATACCGGAATCAACTGTGGAAGATGATGAATTTGAACTCGACCGAAAGATGGAGAGAGCTGGAAAGCTTCCTGAATGGGCTTATTCCCAAGCGGCTGAGATTTGCCGGGAGGACTGGACAAAGTGCCTTTCGGAGTTTTCCGGCGAAGGAATCCGAAAAAGCAAAATCATGGAGTATACACATACTGGACATCCGCTTCAATGCGGTGGATATGTGCATTACACATCTACCACTGTTTGCATCGGCGTAAACACACGCAGAATAGAGCTTCCTTGGGAAAAGTTTGCGGATGCTTGCAAAGAGATCGGTATTGCACCGGCGCTAAAACCGGTGGAATCTGAAGTGTCAGGACAACAGGAAGAACAGCAGCGCGGAAAAAAGACGCTGAAAAAGCTTGCTGAAAAAATGATCGATGAAGATACGCCGTGGGAACTGTTCGTTAAACAGGTCATGTTTCGGCTCGCATATTACAGCCAGCCTCTTCCCGGCGGGGCGAAGCTCTGGATGCGGCTGGATGAGATTCGCAAAGAAGCGAACTTCTATAACGCCGATTCGTATGCGATCACTCTTCAGGATAACACCTTCTTTTCGAAGGGGTGGGAGTCGAAAGAAAGCATTATCGAACGATTGACCAAATATTTTGAGCTGAAATAAACAAGGAGGAACCACAATGACGCCACTGAAGCCGAGAGAGTTACGGAAGCTGTATGCTATGCCTTATGACATTGAGAAGCGACAGCGGCGCATTGAACAGTTGGAGGCGCTGCAATCCGATGGGCCGCAGAGTGCTTCCGATGTGGTCAAGTCTTCCAGCGGCGAGGGCAACGCCTGTATTTTGAGCCATGCGACCGTGACGGGTACGGATGCCTCTTTTACCCGGCGGGAGGATGAGATCAGGCGGCTCAAGGAGATCAACGCCGACCAAAAGGCGAAATATCTATACGGCCAGCGACTCATTGAGAGCTGCGACGACTGCGAGCTCCGGGCCTTGCTGACGGCGATATGTTCGCAGGGAAAGAAGCCGCAGGATGTGGCCGTGGAGCTTATGGAGCAGGGCGTGGATATCGGGTCAGAGGCCATTCGACGGCGAGTCGAACGGTGGATCAATCAGAATGCGAGGTGAACTGTATGCGTTGCATAAACTACGAGAAGATGGAGCAACGAGTAATCTATTTAAGGGGCTACTATAATGGACTTTCAGTGGCTGAGCCAGACGAACAAGTTCAAAAAATCTATGAAAAATTTTTTAAGCAGTTGGTGTGGGCAATGGGAGATCAAATTGATTGCGTTCAGGATAATAACGAAAAAACGTAAATTCCGCGTCCGATTTGTCCGAAATGTCCGATTTGTCCGGAATGTCCGATTTGTCCGGAATGTCCGTTTTTGATGTGGTATAATTAAAATGCGGTTACTGGGTGAGACATCCAGACCGCTCATTGTGGATTCGAAGACTCCCGGCGGGAAGCACAGCACGGCGATGGAACGACGTGCTCAATGGAATCTGCGCCGTCCGCTCCAAAACCCAGCGGCGCACAAACAATAAAACATTCACCCGGCGGGTGTCCATTGTGGACACCAAACAATATGCTGTTTTAGCTCAGTTGATAGAGCGGCTGCCCAGTAAGCAGCGGGCCGGTGGTTCGAGTCCATCAAGCAGCACCAGACGCGCACCCTTTGAGGGGGCGGCGCGAATAGCGGGGCATCCAGCCGCGAAAGTTCTGGATGCAGCGGCCCTTTGCAAGGGGCCGCTTATTTTTATGCGTCCGTAGCTCAGTCGGCAGAGCAGCGGGCTTTTAATCCGTGGGCCGCGAGTTCGAATCTCGCCGGACGCATTGAGGTGACAGCAATGACCGAATCCTTTTTACAATGGCTTCGCGGCCTGATTGCGGCGGGTGACGTGCATCCGTTCTACTGTTCTTCGCAGTGGGTGCGGCTGTCGCATGAGGTGCTGGACATGGACAAGCACGAGTGCCAGATCTGCAAACAGCGCGGGCGATACCGGCGCGCTGACCTTGTGCACCATGTCAACCACGTCAAGGATGCACCGGACAAGGCGCTTGATATCTGGTATCAGGATGCCGACGGCAGCAAGCAGCGCAACCTTATCAGCGTATGCAAGGACTGCCACGAGACTGTCTGCCACCCGGAGCGGATGCGGAAATGCAGCAGCGGTGCGCCGCTGACCCGCGAGCGCTGGGACTGATCGGCTGTGTGAGCCTTTCTCCCCTGCACGGTGTCCACCGTGGACACCCCCCTCCCAAAAAAACGGCCCAGACCCGGCCCCGCCTTACTCGTGGTGTCCCAAGCCTGTCGAGATTTTCTCCTGCGCACGCGCACGCGCGGGAATCATGGTCAATTTGCACAAAAACGGAAGAAAGGACAACGCAATGGCAAAACGGATGAAAATGGTTCCGACCTGTGAAAAATACCGGCAGGAATTGCAGGAAATCGAAGACGCCGCGAAGGCCGCGAACTGTGATACAAACTTTTTGTATCGCACTACGCTTGATCGATACGTTACACAGCTTGATCTGCTGACCAATGCGCAGGACGACATGAACAAAAACGGCTTGACGGTCACGAAGGTCACGCCGCGCGGGGCGGAGGTCGAAGTGGCAAATCCGGCGATCCAAATCTACAACCAGACGGCCAGTGCTGCAAACTCCACCGTTTCGACGCTGCTTCGAATTGTCCAGACCTTCAAATTTATGGCCGCGAAGGCCGATGAGGACGATGAGCTGTAACATTCCCCCGGAGATTTTGGAGTATATCGAGCAGGTGGAGGCCGACCAACCCCGCGCCTGTAAAGAGCAGCACGCTCTTGCTGCTCTGATCCGGCGCATTTTTCAAACAGAAGATATTTACGTGGATACCGAGCGAATGCGGAAATATTTCCGACTCGCCCGGTATTTTCCGTATGACCAGCTTTTTCCATGGCAGACATTTGCGCTGGGGCTGTGGCTGTGCACCTACCGCGCAGACCGCACCACCCCCCGATTCAAAACGTTGTTTGCCATGGTGGGCCGTGGAGCAGGAAAGGACGGCGTGATCGCAGTCTCTTCCGCTGCCCTCATTAGCCCATACAACCCGGTGCCGCACTATAATGTGGACATCTGCGCAAACAATGAGGAACAAGCCGTCACCCCCGTCAAGGACATTGTCGAAGCGCTGGAAAACCCGAAGTGGGAAGCGAAGCTATCAAAATACTACTACCACACAAAGGAGATCCTGCGCGGTCGGAAAAACCTTGGCGAAGTCAAGGGCCGCACCAACAACCCGAAAGGGCGCGACGGTATGCGCTCCGGCGCGGTCATCTTTAACGAAGTTCACCAATATCAGAATTACGACAACATCAAAGTCTTCGTGACCGGTCAAGGCAAAGTTGCCGAGCCGCGCGTGGGCTTTTTTACGTCCAACGGTGACGTCAGCGACGGCCCGCTGGACGATTACCTTGCCCGCGGACGCCGCATCCTGTTCGAAGGTGAAGCGGATGAGGGCTTCCTGCCGTTCATCTGCTGCCTGAACTCCAAAGATCAGGTGCACGATGAAAACAATTGGTGCATGGCGAACCCATCGCTCCCGTATCTTCCGCACCTGATGCAGGAAATTCGGGACGAATACCGAGACTGGAAGGAGCGCCCGGAGCAGAACGGCGATTTTATCACAAAGCGGATGGGCATCCGGGAGGGCGCAAAGGAAATCACCGTGACAGATTACGAAAATATCAAGGCCACCAACAAGCCCCTCCCTGATCTGACCGGGTGGAACTGCACCGTCGGCATCGACTACGCCGAGTTGAACGACTGGGCGGCGGTCGATCTGCACTTCCGGCGCGGGGATCAGCGCTATGACATCAACCACGCATGGATATGTGCCAACAGCCGCACGCTGACGCGCGTCAAGGCCCCATGGAAAACATGGTGCGAGATGGGCTGCTGCACCTATGTGGACGATGTGAGCATCTCGCCCTATCTGCTGACGGATTACATCCGGGAAGCAGGGCGGAAGTACAACATCAAAAAGCTGGCGCTGGATAATTTCCGATACACCATGATGGCCGAGGCGCTGCAAAGCATTGGGTTCGACGCCAAGGACAAAGCCCGCGTCAAGCTGATCCGGCCCAGCGACATCATGCAGGTCGATCCGGTCATTCAAGACTGTTTCGACCGCGGCCTTTTTACATGGGGCGACTCCCCACATCTGCGCTGGGCCGTCAACAACACGAAACGTGTCCGCAGCAGTCGAAGCCAAGGCGTTGATACCGGTAATTTTATCTATGCAAAAATTGAAGCAAAGGGCCGGAAGACCGACCCGTTTATGGCCCTTGTGGCCGCCATGGCCATTGAGGGCGAGCTTGGCACCGGGCAGGTGCAGCTCCCGAAGATCGGAGCAATCTACTGGTAAGGAGTTTTGAACATGTCTTTTTTCGGAAAAATCGGCGCTTTTTTCGCTCCCAAAAACGAAGGGCTCAAGCTCCCTGCACAGCAGATCACCTCGACCGATGTGCCCATCAATGCGGAAGCGGCCAAAACGTCCCTTGCCGAATGGATGGACTGCTGGCAGGAATACCGGCTGCGTGATCTGGCCTTCAATGCCTGTGTGAACCTCATCGCAAAGGCTATCGCCAACTGTGAGTTCAAGACCTACCAGAACGGGGAAGCGGTCAAAAAAGATTATTACTATATGCTCAACGTGGAGCCGAACATCAACGAAAACAGCACCGCGTTCTGGCAGAAAGTAATTTATCGCCTCTACAAAGACAATGAGGTGCTGATCCTTTCCACCCCGCGCGGCGGGATGCCCAATCTGGTAGTGGCAGACAGTTGGATGAAACCAGCGTACCTTCCGGCACAGGAAAACATCTATCGGCAAATTCAAGTGGGCGACGAATCCTATACCCGCGATCTGAAGGAAAGCGAGGTCATCCACCTTGTGCTGAACAGCGCCGACGCCAAGGCCGTAGTAGATGCGCTATACGGAAGTTATCACAAGCTGCTGGAAGTCAGCATGAAGAGTTTCGGCAGGGAAAACGGCCAGCGGATGAAAGTCCATGTGGATCAATTGGGCTCCGGACAGGATGAATTTACAAAAACATTTTATGAAAAAGTCAACAACGAAATCAAACCGTTTTTGCAAAACGATTTCGGCATCCTGCCCGAATTCAACGGCTACCACTACGAGATGATGGACAGCACCGGGAAAACCGGCGATACGCGGGACATACGGGCGCTTGTGGATGACATTTTTTCCTTCACAGCGCGCGGGTTCGGTATCCCGCCTGTTTTGGTAATGGGGGACGTGGCCGGAATAAAGGATGTTGTGACCCATTGGCTGACGACCTGTATTGATCCGCTGGCCTCCCAGATCGGCGAGGAGCTGAACCGCAAGCTGTATGGCCGCCGTGTCTGGCAGAAGGGTGACCGCGTCAGCGTCGATACCTCGACCATCCAGCATTTTGACATCCTGAACAACGCGGCCAACGTCGAGAAGATCGTCGGTTCGGCGGTCTGGAGCCCCAACGACATCCTCGAAATGTGCGGGCAAGAACCGCTGCCGTATGAATGGGCCAATACCCACTGGATGACCAAAAACATTGCGACGGTGGAGGCCATTGCCAAAAACGCCGCATCCACTACTGCCTAAAAGGAGGACAAGCAAATGCCTAAACCGTACTTTGACTATCAACAGTCCGGCGAGGAAGCCAACATCTACATCTACGGAGACATCACGAGCTACCCGTGGGAGCAGAGCGATGTCAGCGCCTACCGGCTGGCGAACCAGTTGGAACAGGCCGGAGACCTTGCCGAGATCAACGTCCATGTTGACAGCTACGGCGGCGAGGTCTCGGAGGGCTTCGCCATTTACAACGCGCTCCGGAACAAAAACGCACAGGTCAAGACCTATGCCGACGGTTTTGTGGCCAGCGCGGCCATTTATCCGTTTTTAGCCGGTACGCAACGCATCGCCAACAATGTGAGCGCGTTCTATTTCCATCCGGTCGTCGGCGGCACCTATGGCTATTCCGACGATCTCCGCGATGCAGCGGACGAGCTGGACAAACTGACCGAGATCGGGCTGGGGGCGTTCACCAATGCCGGAATGAAGGAACAGGCCGCGCGTGATCTCATCCACAGCAAAACGTGGTACACCCCGGAAGCAGTCCTTGACATGGGCCTTGCCACCAGCATCCAGAAGGGCCGCAGCTCTGAAGAAGCAAGCCAAAGCGTGCGTGATCTGGTCATCCGCCAGATGCTCGTCATTCCCGGCACGCCGCCCAAGGAGCCCCCGAAAAATCCGCCCGAACCGCCGAAAAACAGCTTGCTAAGCCTGTTTTCCAAAATCTGAATTTTGCCGTAAAGCCGTGTCCACCGTGGACACGGCTTTTTGAATACCTCAAAAAGGAGATATGATCATGAACCTGAAAGAGATGTATCAGAAAAGCCAGAAGCTGACCGAACTGCGCCAGAAGCTGCACGATGCCGTCCAGAACAACAACGCGGACGGCGTGTCCGATATCTTTACGGAGATGTGCCAGACCATCGGCGACATCAACGCCGAGGAGTACCGGGCCGAGCTGAACGGTCTGCGCCAGAGCCTCGACAACTCGGTGCTGTACGCCCGCGGTGTCCGCCAGCTTACCACCGACGAGAAAGAGTACTACCAGAAGATCACCGAGGCGCTGCGCAGCGATAACCCCAAACAGGCCCTGAACAACGTCGATGTGACCTTCCCTCAGACCATCATCTCCCGCGTGATGGACGATCTGACCGAGCAGCACCCGCTTCTGAAGAAGATCCAGTTCACCCCGACCGGCGGCGCGATCCGCATGATGCTGAACACCGATGGCCGCAACAAGGCCGCGTGGGGTAAGCTGTGCGCTGAGATCATCAACGAGGTCACCTCCGGTTTCAAGGAAGTGGATGTGGGCCTGTACAAGCTTTCCGCTTTCATTCCGGTCTGCAAGGCACAGCTTGACCTCGGCCCCGAATGGCTCGACCGCTACATCCGCGCGATCCTCGCGGAAGCACTTGCCAACGGCCTCGAAGAAGGCATCGTCACCGGCGACGGCAAGGATAAGCCCATCGGCATGATCCGCGACGTGAGCGAGAGTGCTTCCGTTGTTTCTGGCACATACCCCGAAAAGGCAAAGGTCAAGGTCACCGATTTCGAGCCCACCACCATGGGCAAGCTGATTGCACTGCTGGCCGTCACCGCCAATGGCAAGGATCGCAACCCTGACGACCTCATTCTGCTGGTCAACCCGCAGGACTACTATGAGAAGGTCATGCCCGCCACTACCATGCGTGCGCCGGATGGCACCTACCGCAACAACGTCCTGCCGTACCCCACCGAAATCATCCCGGTCTCTGCGCTGCCGCGCGGTCAGGCCGTGTTCGGCATTGGCCGCCTGTACTTCGCCGCCGTCGGCATGAATAAGGGCGGTCGTCTGGAGTATGACGACTCGAACCGCTTCCTCGAAGATGAGCGCGTTTACCTCATCAAGCTGTACGCAAACGGCTTCCCCATCGACAACAACGCTTTCCTGAACCTCGACATTTCCGGTCTGCGTCCGCTGACCTACAAGGTCGAGACCACCACCGCGCCCACCCCGTCCACCGATGCGAACCTGTCTGCTCTGAAGATTGGCAACCTGTCCCTGTCTCCGGCTTTCAGTGCGGCTACCACCAGCTACACCGTTTCGACCACTGCCGCCTCCAACGTTATCACTGCCACCCCGGCCAATGCGGGCGCAACGGTTGAGGTCAAGGTCGGCGCAAAGGTCATCGAAAACGGCAAGGCCGCAGCGTGGGCAGAAGGCTCCAACACCGTGACCATCAAGGTGACGGCGGAAGACGGTACCACCACCAAGGAGTATACCGTCACCGTCTCTAAGTCCTGACCATGACGACCATCTGGGACGGTATCCGGGAAGTGCTGCTCCCGGATATCAAGAACTATCTGGATATCACATGGGCCGATGAGGTCACAGATTCGAAAATCTGGGGAATTGCCGTCGGCGGTATGTCCTATCTGGACAGCAAGATCGGCGCGCCGCAGGATTATACCATGCCCGGTATGCACCGGGATTTGTTGATGGATTATGTCCGTTATGCCCGCGACGGCGCAGCGGACATTTTTGAAAACAACTACCGCCACCTCATTCTGGCGGCGCAGAACGAAAGGCAGGTGATTGCCTATGCCGCGCAAACTTCCGACCCGGCCAACAAATGACATCTCCCAGAATTTCAACTCCGGCGTCATCGGCATCTTTTCGGCGGAGGACGTGGCCGAGATCGGCCACCAGCCGAAACTCAAGCTGAAGAAAAAGCTTTCGACCATGTACGAGGAGCAGCGGCTGGGCATCAATCGGCTGTACCTGAGCCGCCAGAACCTCGCCGAAATCGTCCGGGTGGTGCGGGTGCCCCGCGCGCCGGTGTCGATCAGCAGCCAAGACGTCGCGCAGACCGAGGACGGCCAGCACTACCGCATCGACACGGTGCAGATCGTGGAGGGCTGCCACCCGGCGGCGATGGATATCAGTCTACGGGCAGTCGAAGAGGACTTCGATGCCCGGCTGAAGAAGGACAAGACCGATGAAGTGGAGTGACTGCATCATTTCGGCCCACGCCGCTGTCACCGATCAGGTCAGCCATGGCGGGCGGCTGAAATCCAAACGCTATTTTGTCTGGCAGGAAGACGGCACCGTTGACTTCGAAGCTGACGGCAAGCACGTCGAGGGCTGCGTCACCGGTACCACCGATCTGTTCACCCAGCAGGAATTCGACCCGTGGCGGGAGGCGCTGGAAAAGTCCTTCGACGCCTCCGGCTGCATCGCGTGGCGGCTGAACAGCATCCAGTACGAGGCCGACCGCGGTATCTGGCACTATGAGTGGCGTTGGGAGGTGACCGGTTGTGGCTAAAATCCGGACAGACGGCGTTGACAAGTATTTGAAAAAGCTGGAAAAGCTGAATAAAAATACGGATGACGTTTGCAAGGCCGGTGTTTTTGCCGGGGCCAAAGTCATGGGCAACAAAATCGTTGCGGCCATCGACAAGATTCCCATTCATAACCCGCCACCCGGAAAAGAGCAGTTTCACGCAAATCCAAATGCGGAAAAGCTTTTGGAAGGTCTTACCCCGGCTCAAGCAGAAGATTTGAAAAAGGGGTTCGGCATTGCACCTTTTAACCATGACGGCTTGGCGTGGAACACCAAAACAGGCTTCAACGGATACAATCGCATCAAAACCAAAAAATACCCGAACGGCCAGCCCAATGCAATGATCGCACGCAGTCTGGAAAGCGGAACAAGCATCCGAAAAAAGACGCCTTTTGTTGCGCCGACTGTACGAGCGGGACGGAAAGAGACCGAAAAGGCCATGGAAAAGGCCGTGGACGAAAAGGTCAAAGAAATCATGAACGAATAACACCCCGGAAGGTGTCCACAGTGGACACCTTCCTATTTTTTTACTCTGAAAGGAGAAAGAAAAATGGCTGAAACCACTCCCAAAAGCGTTGTGACGACTGGCTTTTCCAACATCCATGTCGCGCTCTACGCCGCAGAAAACGGCGTCGTCAGCTACACCAGTGTGCACAAGCTGGGCCGCTCGGTGAGCATGAGCACCGATATTTCGACCAGCGACGACAATAATTTCTATGCTGATGACAGGTTGGCCGAGACGGAGACCGGCTCCGCGTTCACGGACGGCTCCGGCACCATGACCATCGACGGCCTGACCCCGGACGATGAGGCCTTCCTGATGGGTCTCAAGGCCGGTGATCCGGTCACTGTCGATGCAAACCAGATCGAGACGCTGGAATATGGCGCAGACATGAATCCGCCCTATATCGGCATCGGCGCGGTGAAAAAAGTGCAGCGAGACGGCAAGAGCTACTGGGGCGCAATGGTGCTGTGCAAGTGCCGCTGCAAGGTGCCCGGTGATGATGCTTCCACGCAGGAGGATCAGATCGACTGGCAGACTCAGGACATCGACTTCACCATCATGCGGGACGATAGCACAAAAAACCGCTGGAAGATCATCCCCAAAAAGCTGTTCGAAACGGAAAACGACGCAGTTGCATTTATCAAGAAGGCTCTGGGAGGCGAGTAAACCATGGATGACAAGTATATTGTCTGGGCAGAGATCAAAGGCAAAAAATTCCCGCTGTGCCTGACTGTCGGCGCGGCAGATGAGCTTGAAAAAGCGTTCGGCAGCATCCCGGCCATCGCCCAGAACGTCACTGACCACGCCAGTAAAGAAGAGCTTGGCGAAATGATGCGCACCATCCTTTCCGCATTCCTGCCTCTGGCGAAGGCGGGCAAGGACTATCTGGCCGCCCGCGCTGTTTTTTCGGGCGAAAAAGGCGAATCCACCCCCGACGTGCCGGAGGTGGACGTTTTGCAGACCATTTTGTCCGGCACTGAGATCGTCCGCAACATCTGGGCCGCTGTTGCCCTTGCCTTGCAGGGCGGCTCGTCCCGCGATGTCGAGGTAGCACCCGACAACAGCGCAAAAAACGGAGAAACCGCCATGTGATCCGGCTCAACACAACGTGGTACCTGTATTATGGCCGAAAGCTGGGCATGAACGAGCACGAGGTGCTCGCGTGCCCGCTTGGCCGAATGCTGGACTACATGGCGTGCATGCAGATCGAAAACGGTGCAGACCAAAAGGTCTACGCTGAACTCGACGAGCTTGCAAATATCCGATAAGGAGGTGGTAGAACTTGGCGAAAACGGACATCGGCCCCAGAATCAGCGTTGAGGGCGAGAGCGAATACCGCAAGCAGATGAATAGCATCATCCAGCAGCAGAAAGAATACTCCTCCGAGCTGAATCTGGTTACGGCAAACCTTGGCAAAAACGCCACGGCCCAGCAAAAGGCCACCTCCATTGCATCGGTGCTGAAAAAACAGATCCAGAACCAAGAATCTGCCCTTTCGGCACAAAACACGATGCTTCAAAAGGCAGTCACCAAGTGGGGTGACGCCAGCACTCAGGCGTCTGCCTTCCGCACGGCGGTCAACAAAACCAGCACCGAGCTGGCGACCCTCAAAAGCCGCCTTTCCGACGCGGAAAACGGTCTGGGCGAGTTTGCGTCTGAGACCAAAAGCTCCGGCGAAAGCCTGACCGCCTCCGTCACAGCGGGCACGCTGGCCGCAAAAGCCTATGAAGCCGTAGGCAGCGCCTTGCTTTCTGCGGGAAAAAAGGTCATCCAAGCGGGCGTCAGCTATAACGCCCAGTTGGAGCAGTACCAGACCGCATTGACCAACATGCTGGGCAGCAGCCAAGCGGCAGAGCAAGCACTGGAAAACATCAAGCAGGATGCGGCCAAGACTCCATTTGACACGGCGGGTCTTGTGAAGGCCAATGAGCTGCTGATCTCCACCGGCGTGGATGCGGACAGCTCGCGCAAGGTCATCCTTGCGCTGGGCGACGCTGTTTCTGCTACCGGCGGCGGCAACGACGAACTGAGCCGCATGGCTCAGAACTTGCAGCAGATTCGGAATGCGGGCCAAGCTACGTCGGCGGACATCAAGCAGTTTGCCTATGCGGGCATTGACGTCTACGGCCTTCTGGCGGACTACACCGGCAAATCCACGGCGGAAGTCCAAAAGATGACCGTCACCTATGACGTCCTGACCGCTGCGCTGGAAAAGGCTGCCGATGAGGGTGGGCGTTACTATGGCTCCATGTCTACTCAGAGCGAGACGCTCAACGGGCAATGGAGCACCCTGACGGACAACGCGACCCAATTGGCCGGTCTCATGACCGAGGACTTGTCCGGCGGCGTCAAAACCGTGGTGGGCAACCTCAACGACCTGACCGTGGCCGCAACAGAGGCATACAAAACGGACGGCTGGGTCGGGCTGGCCACAGAAATTGCGTCGCTGAACCCGCTCATTTCGGGCGTCATCAATGAGATGTCTGCTTTGGGCGACCATCTGGCCGGTATTGCCAAAAATGCAATCAGCATCCTTGATCAGTGGAGCTATAAGCTCAACAAAGCGCTGGGAAAGGACGCTTATGCCGGGTATGAAAGCTATGAGGATTATCGGTCCAAGACCAACTCCCAGAAAAACGCGAACGCCGGAACGAAAGATGCCGACTATTGGAAGAAATATGGAGACCGCTTAAAAAAACAGTATGGATTGGACAACAAGAACGAAACGCCCGTTGTGATTCCGACCGGTTCAGGTGGAAGCTCCGGCAGCAGCTCCGGCAGCAGCTCCCCCCAAAAAGCTGCCGCCGACCAGAAAAAATTGGCAAACAGCGTAACGGAAACCAACACCGAACTGCTGGAAGGCACCGGGAACATCGTCGGAGCCATCAAGCAGGTGACGGAAACCGCCGACAACACTTATAACGTCTACGACGGCACGACCAAGCAGCTCAAGGGCACCACCCAAGAAACTGCTCAGACCGTGACCCGCACATGGACGGAGATGGTGGACGGCATCCAGAAAAATTATAAGCAGGTCGTCACCCTGCTGGATGGCGTGGAGCAGAGCAGCAAAACCACGGTCGAGAACATCGCCACTGCCGGGAAGACATCGACCAGCTCCAAAGCTGAAAAAATCTACGGTGTGGACGGCGTGATCGGCGCGCTGGATCGCACCACTCAGACCACAAAGCAGATCGAGCAGGTCATTGACCAGACGACCGGAGAAGTCAAAGAAAATGTGGTCTCCACCACCGATGTTGTGACCGACTCCTACACAGCCATGGTGGACGGTGTAGCGCAGACGGTGGAGCGCACGACTACCTACGTCAACGGCCTCGTGACCGATGTGCAGGAAAAGACCACCGGCCTGAAGACCGAGATCAAGGGCATTCAGGGCACGGTGGGCAGCTTCTCGCAGTTCATTCTCGACCTCGATACAAAACTGGGCGGTCTGGAAAAGGCAGCCTCCAACCTGAGCAAAAGCCCGCTGGGCACATGGTTCTCAGACCTAAAAAAAGGATACCGGGCCAGCGATTCGTTTTTCGAGGACATCAACATTGGAAGCATGGCCGTCAATGCGTTGGTATCTGGCGTAAGCGGATATGTTAGTTCCGGCGGAAACTGGGTCAGTGCGCTTGTTAGCGCGGGCCTTTCAATTGCCGGGGATTTGATCGGCACAAATCTTTCGGGCCTTGCAAATGAGTCGAACGGCTGGGGCCAAGACCTTGTAACCAATATGGCAAACGGTGTAAAAACTGCCGGAAGCAAGCTGGCAACTGCTGCTAAAAATCTGGCCGGAAAAGTTGCAAGATTCCTGCATTTCTCCCGCCCGGATGAAGGCCCGCTGCGCGAGTACGAGCAGTGGATGCCGGACATGGTCAAGGGCATGGCGCAGGGCATCAAGCGCAACGCCTACCGGCTGCGGGACGCTGTGTACGGCATGACCACCCAACTGGATACCCAGATGACCTACGACGTTGGGCGCGCCAGCCCGGCCTTTACCGCTGCTTCTACCTTCCGGCGGATCAGCATGGGCGGCATCAATGTCAACATCTACCCCCACGAGGGGCAGGACGCAGAGGAGATCGCCCAGTACACCATCGACCGACTGCAAATGATGATCAATTCGGAGGCCTCCGCAAATGGAGAAGTACCTGTATTTTAACGGCCACAGCTCGGACGAGTATTTTTGCCATATCGAGCACAAGCCGGACATCCCGGTGCCCGAAGCCATGTACGAGGAGTATGAGGTGCCGGGCCGGAACGGCAAGCTCCACGCCGATCTCGGCTATTATGACAACGTGACCGTGACCTATCAGCTCTATTTTCATGGGCGCAACCCGACCGCAGAGGATGCCCGCACCGTCAAAAAATGGCTGGCCGGGACGCCGGGGACGCACCAGCTTTCGGACGGGTATGACCCGGCCTTTTTCTATCTGGCCATTGCCAAGCCCGGCAGCATTTCCAACCTCTTTGACAAGTATGGTCGGCTGTCGGTCGAGTTCGACTGCGACCCACGCCATTTCTCGGTCGTGGGGTATCAGGCGATGCAGATGCAGAGCGGCCAGACGCTGCTCAACCCGCTGGATCATGTGGCGCTGCCGTGGTTGGAGATCACCGGCAACGGCTCTGAGGGCAAGTTCACGGTCAATGGCGTGGACTTTGCGGTGGGGACGGTGGCGAATAAAACGCTCTACTGTGACTGTGAAAACTGGGACGCCTATCTGACCGGCGGCACCAATGCCAACGCGCGGGTGGGCGGCACATGGCCCAGCTTGCAGCCGGGCGAAAATACGATCAGTTGGAGCGGCGGCGTGACCGGCGTGAAACTGACTCCGAGGTGGTGGACATTATGACCCCTATTTTGCACGAGGACAGCGAGACTTCCATCCGCAACTACGGCTGGGGTGCGCTGAAGGACGCAACGAGCTGCACGGTGAGCTGCGAAGAAAACGGCGCGTTCGACCTGACCCTCATCTACCCGATGACCGGACTCCACGCGGAAAAGCTGCAGGAGCGCAAGCTGATCAGCGCCGCGCCGTCCCTCTACGAGAACCGGCAGTTGTTTCGCATCTACCGCATCACGCGGCCCATGGACGGAAGGATACAGGCCTATGCACATCACATCTCGTATGACCTCAACAACTGTGTGGTCAAGCCCTTCACGGCGAGCAGCCTGAGCGAAGCGATCAGCAAACTGCGGGGCAACATTGTCGGCGACTGCCCGTTTTCCATCTCCGCCGATTACGATACGAGCGGGGATTTTTCGGTCAGCAAGCCGATGACAGTGCGCGCGGCCATGCTGTCCAGCACCAGCGACAACCTTGCGGATACCTACGACGGCGTGTGGTCTTTCGACGGCATGAGCTGCGTTTTGAAGCGGAAGGTGACGACCAACCGTGGCGTTCAGATCGCTTACGGTCTGAATCTGCTGGATGCGACGCAGGAAAAGAACATTGAAGACGTCTACACTCACGTGTATCCCTATTGGATGAACGCCGAGAAAGGTAAGTATTACGATCTCGCACCCATCCAAGCGTCCACGATCACCGGCTACCGCAAAATCTACCCGCTGGACTTGACCAGCTACTACGAGAAGGCCCCGTCCGACGCCAGTATGAAAAAGACGACGCAGGAATTTATCGCCAAAAACGAGATCGGCAAGATTGAAGTCAGCCTGACGGTCAGCTATGTACAACTGGAAAAGTGCGTGGAGTACACCGGCTCCGGCCAAAGCAAGATCATCCTGCGTGGGGATACGGTAGAAGTTCGCTACCTGCGCCTCGGCGTCAGCGCCTTGGCCCGCATCACCAAAACGGATTACAATGTTCTTCTGGATCGGTACGACTCCATCCAAGTGGGCAATGTCAAGGAAAAGCTCGCCCGCACCACGGTGCGCGAGCGCAGCCGCGTGACTACGACCAACGACCGAGCCGTGGATGCAAGCCGCGTCGCCACCAACTACATTGCCGAAAAAGCAGACGGAGACATCAATTTCGGCGTCGGTGATTACTCGTACATCATCAACCGGGATGGGCTGGAGTTCAGCGGCATCCGCAACCAGCGACCCATCGGTAAATGGAAAGACTACACGTCGATGGGAAGCCAAACCTTCAATATCGATCTTTCCGGCTACTCTGCGGTGCTGATCACATTCGAAAGCCATAAAGGCAAGACATGGTTCGCGCACGGCGGCAGTGCTGGCCCGACCTCCATTGTGCTTCCGGTCAACGGAGAACGCTACTCTTTGATGTACGCATGGAACACCCCTCATCGGAGGGATGTTGTCGTAACCAGTTCCGGCGTCTATTTTGGACCCGGATATGAGCGCACATCGAAATACATAATGATCACAGCGACGGGCAGCACCTATTTCAGCTTGCAGAGCCCCGGCACTGACGGATGGGATGAAAACTCTTCCGTCTGTGTGCCTTACGAAATGTACGGTTTTATGTAGGAGGGCGAACATGGAAAAACAAGATTATCTTTTCAAGTGTAAAATCGGCCCGGATGGCCGCATCTCCGGCGGCGTATGGCTGTACAAGAATGTGGTGCCGAATCCGCTGCCGGAAGGAGAGCACGTTTTTGAAGAGTTCCCGGAGTGCCGGAACGGCGGGGAGGATTACGTTTGGGACGGCCAGACGCTGACCTATGAGCCGCTGCCGGAACCGGAAAAGGAGGAAGACGATGCAGCAGATCAAGATTGATTTCGACAACCCCGGCTTGCCGCAGCACCTCGAAGCCATGGAGGGCGACGCGCAGAGCCGGTTCTTTCAGGCGACGTTGTACCGTTCCGGCGCGGCCTACACGCCCCCGGCGGGTGTAGCCTACAGCATCATGTACCGGGGTTTCGGCGAGCAGAATCAGGGCTGGTATGACACCATTGAGGACGACACAGGCAAGCGCGACGCTTGCGTTGCGTCCGGCAATGTCGTGACCTGCGAGATCGACCGCCACGCATTGATCGTGCCGGGCCATGTCAGCATCGTGCTGTGCATCACCAATGACCGGGGCTATATGCTCAAGAGCCGCCCCATCCTGACCGACGCCCGGAATGACAACTATACCGACACCGTAGAGGTCGAAAGCTATTTCCGAATCACGGGCAAAACCTCGGCGTGGTGGCTGCAAAACAAGAAGGACGTCCAAGACCTTGTGAACATGGCAACGGCCGAGGCCACAAAAGCCAAAAACAGCGCGGATGCCTCGGCAACAAGCGCAGCAGCTTCTAAGGGAAGTGCGGATAATTCGGCAGCCTCTGCCTCCGCCTCTGCCGGTTTCGCTGCCGCAGCCGCCCGAAGCGAGAGCGCCTCGGCGGGAAGTGCCACAGCAGCGGCCGGCTCGGCCAGCGCAGCGGAAAATTCCAAAACGGCGGCAGCGACATCGGAGAGCAACGCGGCCAAACATGAGGGAGCTGCCAAAAAGTACTCTGATGAGGCGGGGGCAAAGGCAAACACAGATAAGACCCTGAGCATTGAGAACGCCCCTGCGGACGCAAAGGCCACCGGTGACGCACTGGCCAAAAAAGTGGGCAAGGATGTCATCCTCGACGAGGACGGCAACGTGCTCTTCTACAGCAAAGCCGCTGTGGACAAGCTGCTGGCGGGAAAACTTGACTTGACGGGCGGGGCGATGACGGGTGAACTAATATTTGGTAATATAGCAGGAAAGATATATACCGGCCCTAATGATGCTGCGTATGGCCCAGAGGAAGGTTTGAGCAATCTTGTAATTGAATCATGGAATGGTATTTCTTTTGCCGCAGCCGATTCACATCAAGTATATTATAAAAAAACTGCCGTTGGTATTGATTGCCGCAATAGTGTCGTCATGGCTAAACGCTTTAAAGGGGTTGCAGACAACGGCATCGTCGCCTCCGGCGCTGACTACGTCCGCTTTGGGGATGGCACGCAGATTTGCTGGGGTGAAACCGGTCAAATTGCTGTCCGCGCATATTCAACTGCAACCGCCACGATAACCTATCCGGCTGCATTTGCGTCAGGATATCCCATGGAGGTATCCTTAACGATTGCTGGAAACAGTGAAAACGATAATTATTCAAAACTTGTGCTGCACACTACAGAAAGACGGACCACGAACGGTGTTATCTATTTCAAAAGTGTTGCTTCGGGCGAGATGAATCCTATTGCGCAATGGCTCGCCATCGGCCGCTGGAAGTAAGGAGGAAGACACATGGAAATTACTTTAGGTTTCACCATCGCAAAGCCTGTGGTGACACAGGAAGAGTGCACCGCTTACGCTGCGATGGCGCAGGCGGTGAATGCCCACAACGCCGCCTGTGCGGTGGGCGACACGCTGTGGGGCATTGAGGATAAGGCCGACTGCTACGAGGTGGCAGAGGGCGGCACGGTGCCGGAGCCGGAACCGGCAAGCACCCTGCCCACCACCGAAGAGCGGATAGCAGCATTGGAAGCCGGTCTCATCGAGCTGGCCGCACAGGAGGTATGACATGGTACAATTTTACGTGACGCAGATCAGGCTCCACCAGTTTGACGGTGCCTTCACCATTGACGACGTTCCGACCCGCTGGCGGGCCCGCGTACAGGCCGAGCTGGACAAGGAGGCGCAGAAAAATGGCTGATAAGACCATCCTAGACGTATCCCGCTGGCAGGGCCGCATCGACTGGGACGCGGTAAAGCGCAGCGGAAAAATCGACGGCGTGATGCTGCGGGTGCTGGGCAGAAAGGGCGGCAAGCCCTACCTCGACCCCATGTTCGAAGAACACTATGCGGCGTGCACCAGCCGGGGCATCCCGGTGGGCGGCTAC
>PPYF01129412.1_pt1 | contig 51078 bp, 51 predicted proteins | sample 1559871 | NCBI WGS metagenome assembly PPYF01 (sample SAMN08240021, study PRJNA423297) | Human gut metagenome, whole genome shotgun sequencing project.
GGCATCCATGTATTTGCTGACTTCTTTTGTATAACTAACGATTCTGATGTTGCCGTTTTCGCGGAATCGCGTCCGCAGCTTTCGTTTCAATTTCCGGTTGCTGCCGCAGAGAACGATCATGTTCCGCGTGTTTCCGTGTTTCCGGAGGATGGCCTCCAATAATTTGCCTACATTGCCAAACCCCATGCTCCCTGACATAATCAGATAGAGCGGCTTATCCGGGTCCAAATACAACTCTTTTTTTGCTTGTTTTTTATCTCTCTGTATCTGGAACGCTTCTTTCACCGGAATGCCATAAGGCAGAAGTTTTTCTGACGGAATTCCCCGCTGATGGAACTCTTCGGTTAAATCCGGGTGGGGAATAACATAATAATCCATTGCGGTTTCTTCCCAGAACGGAATACAAGTATAGTCCGTTCCTACCGCCACGGTGGTGATTCCTTCCAGTTTTCCTTCCTTCCGGAGACTGGTCAGCGCTTCCGCCGGGAAGAGATGCGGCATCACAATCGTATCGTATCCATTTTTGACGACAAAATGATAAAGCTTGTCCTTATAGAGCTCGTTTGCATAGTATACGGGAGACTTCCATCTGGAGGAAGAAATACAGCTTCCCGCTTTGTAAATAGCCCGGAACACCTGTGGGATTTTGGTGGTAATAAACACATAAGTCTTAGAAATGCCGCGGGAAACCTTGGGACCTGCCAGGGAAAGCAAATCCACAAAGTCGCAATCCACGTTATTTTTACGCAGATTTTCACAGATTGCTTCGCCTGCCGCGTTGTGTCCGCCTCCCGTGTTGCATGATAAGACAAGTGTTTTCATATAATCCCCTCAGATAGTATTTTACAGTTAGTTTATTCTTCCACCATTTACGCATTCATTATACTTCAATCCCTCAGGGGAAGCAAGTCATTTTCGAAAGGAGAACGCATCATGCAGAACCTATTGGAATTTCTGGAATTGTGCTGTCACAATGTGCCTTTGCTGCTCATCACGCTGCTGATGTCCTGTGTAGTTCTGGTAAACGGCTGGACAGATGCGCCAAACGCTATCGCATCTATTGTGGCTACCGGGACGCTGAGCATGAAAAAAGCGGTTCTGCTAGCCGCTGCCTGCAATTTGCTGGGGGTAGTGGTGATGACCAAAATTCATGCGTCCGTAGCACTTACCGTCTATTCTTTGGTGGATTTTCGTTCGGAAAGCCACGCTTCTTTGCTGGCTCTTTGCGCCGCCTTGCTGGCCGTCGTTCTGTGGGCGGTTGGCGCCTGGTTTTTTGGTATCCCTACCAGTGAAAGCCATGCGCTGCTGGCCGGTGTAACCGGAGCTGCACTGGCTTTGGGTGGTGGTTGGGAGCGTATTCGTGCGGATTCCTGGGGGAAAGTGCTGCTTGGGCTGGCTTTTTCCGTCCTCCTTGGATTTCTTGCTGCTTATGCTGCGTTTCGTCTGTTAAAAAGGTGGATGTGGCGAAATCGAGGCAAGAGGAAACGGGTCCATTCTGTCTTATGCAAAGGGCAGATACTAGGAGGGGGAGCGATGGCGTTTCTTCATGGCGCGCAGGATGGTCAGAAATTTATCGGAATTTTTTTGCTGGGCGTGATGCTGGCGAAAGGAGAATCGGTGAGCAGCGCCACCGAATTGCCGGTAGCATTCTGGATGATGATTGGCTGCGCCCTGCTGATGGCGGCAGGAACGGCGATAGGGGGGAAACGAATCATTCAGAAAGTCGGCATGGATCTGGTTGCTTTGGATACGGCACAGGGGTTTGCTGCCGATGTGTCTGCTGCCTTGTGCCTGCTGGTATCCTTGCTAACCGGCGTTCCGGTCAGCACCACGCACACGAAGACGGCATCGCTGGTGGGAGCGGGCGCTGCCAGCGGCGGCATGAAATCAGTGAATCCTTCTATTATGAAAGAAATCGCCGCAGCCTGGCTTCTTACTTTTCCTGGCTGCGGCATTCTCGGTTTTCTTTTGGCAAAACTCTTTATTTTTTGTTGTCCTGTTCTCTGATTTCCACCCGGCGGATCTTGCCGCTGATGGTTTTGGGGAGTTCCGTCACAAATTCCACCAGACGTGGATATTTGTAGGGAGCGGTTACTTTTTTAACATGTTCCTGCAACTCTTTGGCCAGTTCCGGGGAAGCGGTATAGCCACGTGCCAGAACGATAGTAGCTTTCACCAATTGACCGCGCAGTTCATCTGGAACACCGGTAATGGCACATTCCAAGACGGCGGGATGTTCCATCAGAGCCGATTCCACTTCAAAGGGGCCGATCCGGTAGCCGGAGCTTTTGATGACGTCGTCTTTGCGGCCCACATACCAATAATAGCCGTCTTCGTCCCGGTAGGCAAGATCACCGGTGTGATAATAATCATCGTGCCAGACGCTGCTGGTCATTTCTTCGTTCTTGTAATAGCCCTTGAACATGCCGACCGGCCTGCCTTTGCTGGTGTTGATCACGATTTCGCCAACTTCACCGGGGTAACAGGAATGCATATCATCATCGACAATGTCCACGTCATAACAAGGGGACGGTTTGCCCATGGAGCCAGGTTTGCAGGCCATCCAGGGAAACGTGCAGACAAGAGCCACCACTTCTGTTTGGCCATAACATTCCCGCATACGGATCCCGGTGAGCTTCAGCATCTGGTTGTATACCTCCGGGTTCAGCGCCTCGCCGGCCACCACCAGTTCTTTCAGCGAAGACAAATCGTATTGGGACAGGTCTTCCTTCATTAAAAAGCGATAGATCGTAGGAGGTGCACAAAAAGTAGTCAAGCGGTAGTTCTGCATTTTTTCCAGCAAATCGTGCGGAACAAATTTATCCATATCGTAAACGAAGATGGTGGTTTCTCCCAGCCATTGTCCATATAACTTTCCCCATACGGCTTTGGCCCATCCTGTCTCCGCTACGGTCAGGTGGAGACCTTTTTCCTTTACGCTATGCCAGTAAATGGCGGTGATGATATGTCCCAGAGGGTAGGCGAAATCATGCTGCACCATTTTGGGGTAACCGGATGTGCCAGAAGTAAAATACAGCAGCATGGTATCGTCGTTAACCGTGCGCTCCGGACCGGCCGGCCGGGTAAACTCCGTGGATTCGGTTTGGATTGCCTCATCCAAATCGATCCAGCCCTCTCTTTTTTTCATACCGTGTCCGCCCGCAATCATTTTCCATTGAAGGGTAGGAGATTCCGGCTCGGCCAAATCCACTTGGGCAGCAAAATCGTGGTCGGAGGTACAGATGACGCCTTTGATTTCCGCGCAGTTGTTCCGATAGACAATATCCTTGGCGGTGAGCAGATGCGTCGCCGGTACGCCTACGGCTCCCAGCTTATGCAAAGCCATCAGGACATACCAGAATTGGTAGTGGCGCTTTAACACCAGCAGGATTGCGTCGCCCTTTTTTACGCCTAAGCGTTTGAGATAGTTTGCCGTCTGATTGGTGCATTGCCGCATGTCCTGATAGGTAAAAATTCGTTCGTCTCCCGCTTGGTCGCACCATACCAGAGCTTTTTCCAGCGGCTTGGTATCAGCCAGAACATCCAGAACATCATATGCGAAATTGAAATTTTCCGGAACGGCAATGCGAAGATTTTCCTTAAAATCTTCGTAGCTGCTGAATTGACTTCTGTTTACAAATTTCTCAAAAATCGCCATTGTCCCAATCTCCTTTTCTGTTTTTTCTAAATTTATAAAAAAATCCCGTCTCAATTTGAGACGGGGATATGATCCAACCGCTATACCACTCAAAAAGTTACAATTCGGATTCCCATGAAATCCTGGCAGATAACGGTGCTTGCCGGAAGCTACTTACTGGCGGATTGTTTCCGCATTCGGTAGTTCTGCTCGGGAGGGATTCGCATCGGATCCGCTTACCGCCGGTTCACACCACCCACCGGCTCTCTGTTGGCGCAAGATCTTCGCATGTCTCCGTCATAGCATTTCGGAACAAAGCAAATTATAGCACTAATCTTTTTGTTCCGTCAAGAAAAATTTTTACAGCAGGACGCAGCCTTGTTCCCGCAGCTTTTGTTCTTGTTCTTTTGGCCAAATGGATACCTGTACTTCGCCGATGTGCATCTTTTGCAAGAAAAACATACACAGCCGGGATTGACCGATTCCGCCGCCGATGGTATAGGGCAGCTGCCCGCTGAGGACTGCTTGATGGAAAGGCAATGTCAGACGGTCTTCACAGCCCGCCTCCTGTAATTGTATTCTCAGCGCGTTTTCATCCACTCGGATTCCCATGCTGGATATTTCAAATGCCAAGTCCAAAACGGGATAATACAGAATGATATCGCAATTCATCGTCCAATCGTCGTAATCCGGAGACCGTCCGTCGTGTTGGATTCCGGAAGCCAAGACACCGCCAATCTGCGTCAAGCAAAGCGCGCCATACTTTCTGGCGGCCTCGTTTTCCCGTTCTTTTGGCGTTAGCCAGGGATATTGCGTCTCCAATTCCTGGCTGGTGACAAAGGTAATGTCATCCGGCAGGGGAACGGCGTCCAATTGAGGATACAAGCCGCCGATATAGCGCTGCGTTTTTTTCAGAACCTCATAGATCCTGGAGACGGTTTCCTGCAGCGTTGCCATCGTACGGTCCTCTTGGCTGATTACTTTTTCCCAATCCCATTGATCGACATAGATCGAATGGAGGGCGTCGGTGTTTTCATCCCGGCGGATCGCGTTCATATCGGTATACAGTCCTTCTCCCGGCTGAAATCCGTAACGGCCTAGGGCGTATCGTTTCCATTTGGCCAGAGATTGGACGATCTGCACCTGCACACCGGTTTCCAACAGGTCAAATTGTACCGGCCGCTCCACGCCATTCAAACAATCATTAAGGCCCGATTCCGGTGTGACGAACAACGGCGCGGTAACCCTGGTCAAATTGAGGGACCTGGATAATTCTGTCTGGAAAAAATCTTTGACCTGCTTTACGGCGACTTGTGTCTGCCGGACATCTAATTTTGACTGATACATAGTTCCTCCTCGTTCTTCTTTCTTCTTTCTAACTGATTTGATATATTGTTACGTCCCCCTGCGAATACACAAGAGAGTAGTGCTCGGCCAAATAGTCTTCAATGAGTCTGGATTGGTAGTTGCTGCGTTCCCAGGAAGAAATCCAGACATAATCGACTCCGCAAGCTGCTTTGTTTTCTTCAAACACCTCCGCGTCCGTGAACATGCTGTCAATCAATTTTTGCCTGCTGCTGTAATCCACACCATGGGAGTACAGGAAGGTGGCGGCGCCGCAGTAAATGTTTCGGCCGGTCAAACAGGAAACTGCGTTATTGTGGTTGTAGTAGCTTAGAAACAAGGAGGAGGGAGCGGTATTCTCCCGGACAAATTCCGCTCCCTTTACTTCATCCGCGTTGTATAAGGTATAGGAATTGCCTGGGGTACCGGAAACGTATTCGCGAATCATGGTAAAAAACGCTGCGTTGACACACACCACGATTAGAAGCGCTGCCAGAAGGGAGCGGCCTTTCACTCCTTGGAGGCGGTCGTAGCATTCCACCAGAAAATCGGCCACTAGGATAGCGGTGAACAGATACCAAATCAGATACAATTTATTATTATCATAAGCGTAGGTCTGGAATACGACGAGTTCCGCTACGATAAAAATCAGCAGCCCGCCGGCGTACACCGCTTTCTTTTTACGCGATGCATTGAAGAAGGCGAACGGGATGAGCAGAAATACAATGCCCACGTTTTTCACCCAGAACCAAAGCCAGTTGTCCGACGCGTTGTATGCATTGAAGGAGAAGCGGAGAAATTTTTCATCGCTTACCGCGCCAAAAATCCAAAGATAGAACTGCGGAACGGCCAGCAGCACGGCCGGAAGGCCAAAACGAAGCCAGGATAATAAGATGCCTTTGGAGAACTTTTCCTTTATGCAGCTGTAAATCAGCCAGCACAGGGCTACCAATCCCAATGTAAAATAGGCGTAGGTCTGAATCATGGGAATCAATCCGCCCAGAATGCCGGCCGGCAGAAAATAGTTCTTTTCTCCCTCAAAGACACCGTGATAGAGAAGATACAATACCAACAACAGAATCATCCAGCCGAACAAGGTTGCCCTTTGTGGCAGCATCATATCCACCACGGTATTGGTCCAGCAAATGTTGCTGGTACGGGTGCCGCTATTTACATAATTGGTGGGCGTTTGGTAATACGCAGTGAAAATTTTGGTGAAATTTGTTTTGTCCTCGCGCAGATTGTCCAAAAAGTAGAATAGCCCAAGACCACCGTTGAAGAAAAACAGCAGAAAAGCGAGCAGCGTTTTTCCGGCACGCTTAACGATACTTTGAGCGAGAAACCAGAAACCGGCGAATACCTGGGCAAAGCCAATTAGGACAGGTAGAATGTACGCGGTACGCAGGCCGGTTCCAAACAGATAAAGCGAGGAGGATACGGAATCGCATAGAAAATAATAGTCCAGCTGTCTGCCCGGAAAAATATTGTAGTCCGGAGGAAACGTGCCTTGTTCCGCTACACTGGTGATGATTCCCAGGTGAAAGTTTAAGTCACCGTAAGTACATTGCCCCGTCTGATACGCTCCTTGCGATTCGTTGAGGATGTGATTGTCCAGACAGAGAAACGCATACAGCATCAGCGGAATCAGAACTGCCAACAGGATGATGCCGCTTTTGTCCCAGGAAAACTTCCAATTGCCAAGAAGCCGGCGCCAGGGGTTCTCTTGCCTTGCGGCGGTAATCCAGAAACAAATTGCTAACAATGCCAATGTGAGAACCAAGCCAAGAAGATGAGATAGAACCGTAAATCCAAGGAATAAAGAAAATGGCAGATGTGACCACATGTAAGCAACCGTCCCGCAAACGCTGCCGGCCCAAAGCCGGATGCCCGGTTTTTTCTCTGCCAAAATCAGATTGGCAAACAATACTCCTAAGATGAGATAGAGTACATAAAAAAGAATACCTGCCATGGATGGTTGACTCCCTTCTCCCTCTCCGCCATAAAATAACAAAAAAATAGTATCATGAAGCGTCACGCTTGTCAATTGCCGTGCCGCTATTTCCGGAAAAGTGTTTTGGCAAGTCTGCTTGCGTTTTACCGACTGCGATGGTATAGTGAGAGAGTTAGGAGGCTTGAGTTTGGCATGAGAAAACGGATGTACCGGATGTACATAATAATGATGCTTTGTTTTTTGCTGCTTTGTTCCTGCCGGTTCCCGGAAGAGGTGATTGCTCCCACTTCCGCTCAACCGACTATTACCGTATCTCCATCCCCAACGGTTGTCCCGAAGGAAACGGCAACTCCTTCTTCAACACCGGAGCCGACGGCAACGCCGGTCCCCACGCCGGATATTGTAGTCAGTGGGGAGGGACTTACTTATATCGACGGCATTCTTGTAGTAAATAAGACGTATTCGCTGCCCAAATCCTATCATCCCGGAGCGGATGATACCGCGCTGCAGGCTTTTGCAAAAATGAAAGCTGCGGCGGCGAAGGATGGTATTTCACTGAAGATCGTATCCGGATATCGGTCTTATTCCACCCAAGACTATTTGTATCATTCTTACGCCAAGGAGGATGGCGTAGAGAAAGCGGACACCTATTCCGCCAGGCCGGGACACTCCGAGCACCAGACGGGATTGGCCTTTGATATCAACGATGCCTCGGACCGGTTTATTGGATCTCCTGCCGCGGTCTGGCTGGCAGAGCATTGTCATGAGTATGGGTTTGTTGTACGATACCCACAAGGCAAGCAGGAAATAACCGGTTTCAAATACGAGCCATGGCATGTTCGCTATTTGGGTATTCCTTTGGCCGGAGAACTGACGGCCAGCGGCTTGTGCCTGGAGGAATTTCTGCATATTACTTCGCGTTATCCGGATAGACCGGTTTGATTGCGCTTATGAGGCCGGAACGAGCAGCAGCAGCGTGCCGGCGGTCAGGAGAAGAAGCCCGAGCAGGACTTTCCAGGATGGACGTTCTCCTAAAAACAAGGCGGCAAACAAAACCGTCAGCACAACGCTTAATTTGTCGATGGGAACCACAATCGCCGCATCGCCATCCTGCAGCGCCCGATAGTAACACAACCAGGACAAACCCGTTGCTGCGCCAGAAAGAAGTAAAAAGATCCAGCTTTTTTTATCGATGGTCCGAATTTCCCGATGCCTCCCGTTGGCAAAGACCAGTATCCAAGCCATAACCAACACCACGATGGTCCGGATGGCGGTAGCCAGATGGGAGGAGATGGTTTCTACGCCGATTTTTCCGAGAATCGCGGTCAGACTAGCAAAAACGGCCGACGCAACGGCGTACCGGAGCCACTTTTTGCTTTTGGGCTCCGTTGCCGATGAACCTGGGGCTTTTTGTATCATTAGCAGAGTCCCGCTGCCAATGAGAAGCATGCAGCCTGCTTTGATCCAGCTAATCGGTTCGTGGAGAAAGAGAAAGGCCAAAAGCATGGTGAGAACCGTGCTGGATTTGTCGATGGGCGTTACTTTGTTTACCGTACCAAGCTGCAAAGCGCGGAAATAACACAGCCAGGACGCTCCGGTAGCCAGGCCGGATAACAGGAGAAAGAGAAGACTTTTTCCTGGCATACAAGACATACCGCTTTGTGTGCCGGTGACAAAGACAACGAACCAGGAAAAAACCAATACTACAATGGTTCGGATTGCGGTGGCCAGCTGGGAAGAAACCTGCTGTATACCAAGTTTGGCCAGAATAGCTGTGATTCCAGCAAAAAAAGCAGATAAAAACGCATACAAAACCCACACGGAAACGTTCCTCCTTATCTAGCCTTCATTGTAACAAGAAAGGATCGGAGAGTCAATGGAATTGGTACTTGTGGATTACCGTTAATTCGTGTAGAATAAAGATCACTGTGTTAGGCTAGTGAAAGGATGGTATATGAAGGCTTTTTATTACGATAGAAACTACTATCTTCTACCAGAACAGTTTGACAGCGTAGTGGAGCTTCAGGCAGCGGTAACCAGGATATTTCCTGTTTCCATGCATTTTCTGCATTTGCAGGAAAACCGGTGTCAGGCACCCTATTTTGTAGAAGAAGAGATCGTTTCCCGAAAAGTGACGATTCGTTACCCGGAGCGCCTTTATCCCGTATTGGCAACCATTCTGCCCAGGTTGGAATACGATCGGCGGTTGGGTTCTTTGGTGGAACAATTTTGTCCGGGCTGCACGCGATATGGGGGCGATTCCAGCGATCTGACCGGTCATCATGAGGAAATGACGTTGGACGGCGTTTGCTGCGAACGGCAGGAGGAAGGTGAAGCGGATCCTTTTTGCTGCTTTGTTTTCTCTTTCTGGGATCAATTTCTTCAAATCGAACCGGATCTCATCAAACAGATCGAGGCGGGGAGGGCAAACGATGCAGCTGCCCGCATCGGGCAAATGCTGTGCTTTCTTCCGCCTCCCTTTTTAACTGTTGGGAAAAAGGGACGCCGCTACATTCTTCTGCTCAGTGCCATGAATCAGCCGGTAACACATTTGCTGTACGATTATCTGGTTTGCCGTGCTCCGGAGCAATTAAAAAATCATTGGCAATTCCACAGCTATCTTCCTCGCGGCGTATATGAGTACCAGCCGATTTCTCCCACTTGGGACAGTCGTACTGCGCCGCCTATGTTGTCGGCTTTACGGGAAGAGTGCGATCGGCCACGATACCGGCTTTTGGCTGAACCCATGCGCTTACCGGAGGAGTACTCTGATCTGGCCACAGACAGCTATTTGTATCTTTGCCAGGAGTATGGAGAGAATCGACTGGCGGCAGGCTTGTCCGAGTTGTATCTGATTTATGGCGATCAGGAGGAAGACGGCCTGGAACGGATTGCCGATATACGGCGGCAGGGAACCCGGTACAGCATTGCTCAATTCCGCCGCCGTTTGAACAAGCTTTTTTCGGGCGGAAAGGACAAAGCACTTCTGCAGCCCCCGCTATGCTATATGGTTGGGATTGGCATGGAGCCCGGTACGGCCAAGGGCGAACGATACGATATCCATACCATGTACACCTGCAGTACGGCGCTTACTACCGATTTGCTGCAGGAAACATCGGATTCCCTTCAGGAATTGTTCGACATGGGGATTACGGTTGGTTCCCTGATCTTCGAACGCGGCCAGGATCCGGAACGGGAAGAACAGGATGTGGCCTATTTGCGCTGGGTCCTTCTAACCTATGTGCAGGAGAATCTGCTCATTAAATTTTTCGCGACTAATTTTGGCGACACCCGTTTTTCTTTTGATTTTCTGATTCTGGATTCGAAATTGGTAAAAAAGCGAATCCAAGAATATTCTCCTATTTTTAAATACCATCGGGGCAAATTTCTGGAGACCACAAAAGAAGGAACGCGCGTTTACGGGATCGATTTTATTTTGCGGGAAGAATAGCGACCTGATAACCTCTCATAGCATCGGAAGCTTTCCGGGGGCGGTTAGCTGGTAACTTTCTCGTATCAGCTGCCGGATGAGATCATCCGGCACGTCGGAACACAGTTCAATGGTATTCCAGTGTTCTTTGTTCATGTGCCATCCCGGTTCGATTCCCTGATAGCTGGACCGCAGGAGAATGGATTGTACGGGATCCCCCTTCAAATTCATGCATTCTTTCCCCTGGAGCCGGATGAGAAAGGCAAACCATTTTTGGTTGCTTTTGTGGCGGAACACAGGAATCTTTTCTTTTGTAAACGGATAATCGAGAATGCTATCGGGCAGAGATAGCAGAAACTCCATGGCTTCCTGATTTGTCATAGCATCTGTTCCTTTCAGAAAATTGGCATGTTTCCCTTGCGACGGAACGCCGCAGGAGTCATTTTCATGGTTTGACGAAAAAATCGGATGAAATTAGCCGGTGAGCTGCAATTCATGGCCTCCGCGATTTCCTGAATGGTAAGATTGGTTTCTTTCAGCATGCGGCAAGCCGCTACCACCCGTTCTTCCCGAATGTAGTCCTTTAACTTTTTACCGGTGTCGTTGTGAAACAGACGGGACAGATGTTCCCGGGACAGACCGAGCTGCTGCGCAAGTTGGTCAATGGAAGGGTTCTCTAAAAGCTGCTTCCGGAGAACGTTTTTAGCATCCTGCACAAGCGGATGGTATTGCAGCGATTCCGGAAGAGAGGCTGACCGAACCAATTCTCCATATAACTCGTAAAAATAGCGGCTGCTTTCAAACGGTGAAAGGGGGAGGCCCCTCCGCCAGGTTTCTTCGTTCCTCAGTTCTCGTATAATTGGAGCATCCGGCGGGATGGTATAGACCTGACCGTACGCGCCGATTAATTCCCGCGCCATCTCCATGGCGTTCCCTCCTTCAAAACAAAAACAGACGAATTCCCATTCACCTGTTTGACCGGCAGGATAACAGTAACCGGATTCCGGATCGTTGATGATTGCTAAAAAACCTTGCCCGGGGGACGTGGTCTGGCGCTGCTGTCCTTTCCAGCAAACGCCTTGCCCACGGAGCGTGTAGTGAAAGACGCAATGGTTTTCTGCCAGACGCAGCCTGCCTTCTGAAAAATAGGAAGGAGAGTCTGCTATCGTATGAACATATGCAAAAAAGCGCGGCAAAAAAGCCAGCGGCTTTTTGGTATCTAGGTGTAGAGAACAAAGGACGTTTCCGTCGCCCATAAGCTTGTCTTCCATTTTTTGCCTCTTTCTGTTTTTTTACATCACATATTGAATGATTATGTCACGTAATTACTGTAGAAACGCTTTGCTTCTTGCTGTATTATAATTTCAGCAATAGCTGTTGTCAATTGGAAAATGAATAGGAATCACGTCCTTTGTGAAGGAGCAAGGATGGATAAGAGAGGGTGATGACAGGTGAAGTATCGTGTGCGTAATATAGCCGGTTTGCTGCTGCTGTTGGGCCTGCTGACTTGCTTGGCCTGTGCTTTTTTGTTTGGGAGGCCGCCTGCGAAAGCGGAGTCCGGGTACCAAAATCTGGCCAGCGGAAAAGCGGTTGAGGTTAGTTCTACATACAATGACGCGGTATGGAATCCTTCTTTTTTAACGGATGGGTATCGCATGGGATCCTGGCCGCTGCCTGCCGGAGAGACCTTGGGGTGGCGTACGGCGGATTTGGGGAAGAGGGATGTGGAAGTTACCGCAATCATGGATTTGGGCAATCTCTATTTGATTTCCAAAGTTGTTTTGTATCCCCGCGGGAACGGCGGGATTTGCTTTCCGGATGATTATACGATCGCCATATCGGCAGACGGCAGCCATTGGATCACGGTGGCAGATGTATGCGGCGATACCGAAATAGCGGAAAAAGAACGGGATTTTGTTTTTGATTCTCAGTCCGCACGGTATGTCAGGCTGACCGTTACAAAACTTTCCGAAGAACGAGATGGAAGCGAGTATGCCTGTGAGCTTTCGGAATGGGAGGTATGGGGAACTTCCGGTACGGTAACGAGGAGCAACCTGGCCTTGCAAGCCTCCATACAGTGCAGTTCTTCCTGGCTGGATCCGGAAGGGTTTTGGAAACCGGATTTTTTGATCGATGGAGACCGAATGGGTACCTGGCCATTGGAGGTGGGACGTACCTTGGGCTGGCGTTCGGCTCGCTGTGAAGGGCGCGATGTGGAAATCACGATCCAATTGGATTGCGGAGAGCTTCTGAGCGCGGAAGAAATCGTTTTGTATCCCAGGGGAAACGGCGGAATTTGTTTCCCGGAGGACTATACCGTTCAGCTTTCTTGCGATGGGCAGAGTTGGGAAACGGTTGCATCCGTCACCGGGGATACGGCGAAAGAAGAAAAAGGACGTGTTTTTTCTTTTTCTGCCAGAACGATGCGATACGCAAAACTAATCATAACAAAATTGTCTGAGGAGACGGATGGAGCGGATATGGTTTGTGAATTATCGGAAATTGAGATTTGGGGAAGAAACGGAGCCAGAATGGAATTAAACAAAGAAGAGATCTGGATGACAAAGGGGAGCTGCGACAAGCTGGTTCCGGTGATCCGGGGAGGCGACGGGGAAAGCGAGGACTATATCTATTCCTTCCAGATGGAGGGCGACCCTATTCTGAAGCTGCAGCCGGATGGCTCTCTGGAGGCGGTGGCAGTAGGAAAGGCTACTGTTGTGGTAACGGAGAAACAGACCGGACTGACCAAAACCTGTTTGGTAAAGGTTCAGGATAGAACGTATGACAACATTCTCATCACTGTTCCGGTTTGGGGAAACGACACGGTCCTGACGGAAGAACAATTCCGCTGGCTGCGGGATGCCGATATCAACGGGGTAATGGCGGTGGGGCACGATATGACACAGCCCCGGACGGACAGCATGCTTGCGCTGGCAAAACAGATTTGGGACGATAACCGGGACTGGAATCTAGGCGTGTTTCTCCATAGCTATACCCAAGGGATTACACCGGCGTCTTCCGACCAGGAAATTCAGGCATATGCGGAGCAATACCGGAATACGCCTGCGCTGATGGGATATCATGTGGAGGATGAACCGTTTGTTGTCACCCCCTATGCCAGAATTGAGCGGATTCTGAGGAAATATGATCCATATTCCTTAGCGGATATCAACTTCCTGCCGGGCATGGTATATGAGAACTATGAAGAATATTATGGGAAATTATCCGATTATGCGAAATTGGTAGGCGAACACAAATCCTATCTTTCTTTTGACAACTATCCGTTTGGCGTTGCGCCAGGATCGGTGGATGAAACCAACCTGTTCGGCAATTTTGAGGCGCTGCGCCGGGCCGGTCTGGACAATGCTATTCCAACCGCTTTTTACCTGCAGGGCGTGGGATCGGATCATTATGGTTACAGGAGACCGGATGAAGGCGTGCTTCGCTATCATATCGCTTCTGCTATGGCGTACGGCTTTAAATGGATCAAATATTTTTCCTGGTACGTTCCAGGCGCTACCGGTACGGGAGAGGATGCTTTGTTTCTGGATGCGATCATGGATCACGAAGGGCAGAAAACAGAGCTGTATGATGTGGCGGCGGCTCTCAACAAGGAAGTCCATAACGTAGGAGAGACTCTGGTTCAATTGGATGCGGCGGAAGTGTATCACAGCGGCAGCAAAAGCAGCAATGCCGTCTACCTGAAACTGCCGGATACGTTCTTTGCTCAGCCGATAGGGGATTGTCAGGTGATCGTATCGCTGTTTGTTCACCCGGAAACGGGGAAGCAATATCTGATGTTGGTGAATAAAGATTTCACCGCTTCCCAGACAATGCGGTTCCGTCTGCAGAATGTGGAATCGCTTATGGAATTGGACAAGAGCACGGCAAACGGAACACGTACGCCGGATTATGCCGGCGGGATATTGATCCGGAGCTTTCTACCCGGTGAATTTGCTTTGTATGAACTGCCGACAGGAGATTACCGGATACAAAAAGGGGATGGCGGAACGGCGAATCTGTTGGTTGGCGCAGTGAGTATGGCGTCCGATTCCTACAGCGACAAAGGTTGGTATATCGGGACTGCGCATGATGGTTTGCCTTTTTCTCAAACAGGAAGCATGGGGTGGAAGGTAGAAGCGGATGCTGCCGTGGATCATTGGATTCAGTTTGATTTAGGCGCAAAAAAAGAAATGAATCGGTTGGACGTGTATCCGGCCGGTATCGGGGCATCTTCCGGCAATCTCTTCCCCCAGGGTTTGCAGCTGTTTGTTTCCGATAATGGGAAGGATTGGACGATGGCGCTGGAACAGGTACAGCTTTCCCAGCCTACTACCCAGGTCCCCGTTTTCCGGTTTGACGCCATATCCGGCCGGTATGTAAAATTGGTATTTCCTTCCGCCGGTAATTTGGCTGTAGCAGAATTCGCGCTGTATTTTGACGAAAATAATGTCCCTCTGCCGCCGGAAACTTCCTATGAAAAGCCGCAGGCCGTGTCCGGCGTTAATCTGGCATCCGGTAAACCGGCGAAAGCCAGCGGCAGCTATCAAGATACGGTATGGAATGTAAACTTTGTTACGGATGGGATTGCGATGCAATCCTGGCCTACGAATCAGACACTGGGCTGGCACTCCGGCGTTTACGCGCAGCGAGAAGTAGAAGATGTCTGGGTTCGCGTGGATTTGGAAGCTGTCTATCCGATCAGCAAAGTCGTGTTGTTTCCCAGAGGAAATGGCGGAATGTGTTTCCCCTCCGATTATGCTATCCAGGTGTCGCTGAACGGCATCCAATGGACAACGGTTTGGGAAACAACGGGAGACGAGAACAAAGGGGAAACGGAGCGTGTGATTGCGTTTGAGAAAACAGAGGCGAAATATGTTCGGTTAGCGGTTACGAGGCTAGGTCCAGAACAAGACGTGGGAGGATATGCTTGCGAGATTTCGGAATTCGAGGTATATTATGAAGGAGAGTCGGATAACCCGGGGACGGGGGATTCCAGCTTGCTGTCCGCGCTTCTTTCCTCCTTGCTGACGCTGACGAGTTTTGTCTGGCTGGCGTGCCGCAGAAAGAGGCAAGCCGCCTAACGGAATGCGATAAACGATAGAAACACGCAGGATACGTTGCCGCTCTCTTAAACAAGAGCGGCACTTTTGCGGTTACCGTTTTTTTCGGAACGAGAATCGCCGCAGATTGGTAAAACGAAAAGGGGATATGCTTATGCATCTTGTTCAAGCGAAAGGAATCCTGTCCGCCCGGAATAACATGAATTTATACCGCGGTTGTACCCACGGCTGTATTTATTGTGATTCCAGAAGCACTTGTTATCAGATGCAGCATGATTTTGAAGACGTGGAGGTTAAAGTAAACGCACCGGAGCTTCTGGAAACCGTTTTGCGCCGCAAACGAAGCAAATGTATGATCCGTACCGGTTCTATGAGCGATCCCTATCTCCCCTGTGAGGAGAGCCTTGGACTGACGCGGACTTGTCTGAGTATTCTGGAACGGTACGGATTTGGGGTATCCATTCAAACCAAATCCAATCGTATCCTGCGGGATCTGGATTTGCTGCAGCAAATCCATCGGACATCCAAATGTGTGGTGCAGATGACGTTAACCACCTATGACGAGAGTTTGTGCCGTATTCTGGAGCCACATGTCAGTACCACAAAGGAGAGGTTTGAGACGCTGCTTACCTTGCAAAGAAGCGGGATTCCAACGATCGTTTGGCTTTCTCCGGTTTTGCCGTTTCTCAATGATACGGAGGAGAACCTGCGGGGCATTCTGGATTATTGTTTTGAAGCGGGAGTCAAGGGGATTTTGTGTTTTGGCATGGGAGTGACGCTGCGAAGCGGAGATCGCGAGTATTTTTACGCAGCATTGGACCGCCATTTCCCTGGGTTGAAACAGCAATATCAGAAACAGTATGGATATTCCTATGAATGCCGGAGTGAGATGCATCCGGAATTGATGCGCATTTTTCACGATGCCTGTCGCAGCCGCGGCGTCATGTGTCGAACGGATGAAATTTTTGCCTATATGGAGTCCTTTTCCCATCAAACCGCGGAACAGCTGCGGTTGTTTTGAGACGGATTACAAGGAACTTGTTTTGTGTCCGGTAATCCGGTATAATCAAGGCTGACTGCCGCGGCAATAGGAAGGAGAAAGCCAAACGATGCGATATTACATCAAACAAAAAGTGTTTTCTTGGTCGGACACCTACCACATATACGATGAATCGGAGAATTCCGTGTATTTTGTGGAAGCGGAGCTGTTTCGGATTGGGCATGTCCTGCACCTTTACCGACATGACAGAGAAGTGGGGTGTATCCGACAAAGACTGTTTTCCTTTTTACCTGTGTTCGAACTGGAAATCGACGGATGTGTGGTGGGGCGAATGGAAAAGAAATTTTCCTTTTTCCATCCAAGCTATTCTCTGGACTGTCAGGGCTGGACCGTGGAGGGGGATTTGTTTGGATGGAATTACTCTGTTTATTCCGGCGAAAAGGAGATTATGTCCATTGGCAAGGATGTGTTGTCCTGGGGGGATGCTTACGAAATCGAGATTGTCGATCCGGAACAGGAAATATTGGGGTTGATGATCGTATTAGCCATTGACGCGGCGAACTGTTCCGATTGATGCATTTCTTATATTCTCTTATTTGACTTCGAGAAAGGAAGGGTAGAAATGCGATTTGTTCCCATTGCGCAGCGCAGCTGTTTGATGCCTCTGTTTGACGGATGGCAGGAAACCATGATCTGGTCTTGTTTACAAGGCTACATGGGAGATGCTTGGTGCGATAACTTGGAAGCACCGCAATCGGTACGGTTGATCGTTGGCGATTTCTGTTTTTTTGCAGGAAAGCCGGATTCTTCATTTCTTCCTGTTGTTTCGGATAAGCCTGTTTCTCCATGCCTCATTTTGGTGCCGCGGACAAAGAATTGGACTAAGCTGATCGAGGAAACCTATCCGTCTTCTGTTTGTGAGAAAACCGTACGGTATGCGCTGCAAAAGAATACTTTTTTTGATTTGGAGCGTCTGGAACGGTTTCGAAAGGAACTGCCGCCGGAAGTGACCATTCAGGCAATCGATGAAAAATGGTATCTTTTGACCAGACAAGAGCCTTGGGCGAAAGATCTTTGCCGGCAATTTCCTACGTATGAGGATTATCGGCGATGGGGATTGGGTTTTGTGGCGCTTTACCAAGGAAAACCGGTCAGCGGAGCATCTTCTTATACGGTTTATGACAAAGGAATTGAAATCGAGATCGATACCAAAGAAGGTTATCGCAGAAGAGGATTGGCGCTTGCTTGCGCGGCGGAACTGATTCTTGCCTGTCTTCGCCAGGAGCGCTATCCCAGCTGGGATGCCGCCAACATTGGTTCGCTTCGTTTGGCGGAGAAACTGGGGTATCGCCTGGACTCTTCTTATTCGGCCTATTATCTGTTTTCTTCAACCGATTAAAAACGGCTTTTTTGTAAAAATTGTAACATTTCGCTGTTCCGGGAATTCCTACTGGACATTGGACTTTCCTACGCGTATAATACGCTCCGATTCCAGATAAAAAGGATGGGCTGGCATGACCACGGATTTGACTACCGGAAAACCGATGAAGCGTTTGGTTTCTTTCACGGTTCCTATTTTGATCGGCAATATTTTTCAGCAGTTGTACAGCATGGCGGATACCTTAATTGTTGGTCGAACGATCGGCTTACAGGCATTGGCCGCGGTGGGTGCGACCGGTGCCGTTTCTTTTTTGATTATTGGTTTTGTACAGGGAATGACCAGCGGCTTTGCCGTCATCACCGCTCAGCAATTCGGCGCCCAGAACGAAGAGGGGGTACGCCGTTCCGCGGCGATGGCCATTAAGCTGAGCATCTTGGTTACGATTGTGGTGACGTTGGCAAGCACATTGCTGGCAAGGCCGCTTCTGGAGCTGATGCGTACGCCGACGGACATTTTGGATCAATCCTATGACTACATTTTTGTGGTGTTTCTTGGCACTGCGGCTACGGTGCTTTACAATCTGTTTTCTTGTCTGATACGGGCATTGGGAGATAGTAAAACGCCGCTGTACTTTCTGATTTTTGCGTCAGTCCTGAACGTGGGGCTGGATCTCCTATTTATTCTTGTTTTCCAGATGGGGGTTGCCGGGGCCGGCTGGGCGACTGTCTTGTCCCAGGCCATCTCCGGAATACTTTGTGTGGTATACTCTTTGAGACGGTTTTCGCAGCTGCGTCTCCGGAAAGAGGATTGGAAGAGAGAACCCGGGTTTGCGTGGAAGCATCTCCGGGTTGGTCTGCCGATGGCGTTCCAGTTTTCCATTACCGGAATTGGTATTATGGTGATGCAGTGGGCGTTGAATGGGTTTGGTTCCACAACGGTTGCCGCGTATACGGCGGCGTCTAAAATCGATACCATAGCGATGCAGCCGTTATTTTCTCTTGGTACCACAACGGCTACTTATGTGGCACAGAACCATGGTGCCGGCCGGGTTGACCGGATTCGGGAAGGAATCCGGAAATGTATGTATTTAAACGGTTTTTTTTCTGTTCTGGGGTTTGTTCTTCCTTGTTTGCTGAGTAAGTCGTTGATTGCGCTGTTTGTCAACGATACATCGGCGGATCAGATGCCTCAGGTGATTCAGGAAGGACAGCTGTATTTGCTGCTTAATACTTCCTGCTATTTTTTGCTGGGAATTGTGTTTATATACCGAAATGCACTGCAAGGGATGAATCACAGCGGAATTACCGTGTTTGCCGGAGTAGCGGAGCTGTTTATGCGCGTTCTTGCTGCGGTTCTTTTTGCTAAACTTTGGGGATACGCCGGTGTTTGCGCAGCAAATCCGGTGGCTTGGTTCGGCGCGGATGTTTTTCTGGTAATCACGTATGCGGTAAAAATGCGGCAGAATCGTAATATGCGGTTGGTTTCGTCCGGGTTGCCGTCTGATTGCGATGAGGAGGAGAAACTGAAAATTTGATCTTGTCAGGCGAATCGTTTTCTGCTATTCTATACAGGATCTCTGATCTGCGGGTGTGGTGGAATGGCAGACACGCTGGATTTAGGTTCCAGTGGGCGACCGTGCAGGTTCAAGTCCTGTCACCCGCACCAGATAATGATAATCCGAACCCGGTTCCAATCGGGGACGGCTTCGGATTTTTAGTATATCTTGAGTGCTAAAGCAAAAGCGGCGGTATCGTGAGTGATGCCGCCGCTTTTGTTATTCAAAAATAAGAGTGGATTTTTATGAGAAGTTTCGCTATAATACAAGATATAGGCAGGAGGTAATGTATGAGTACTATAATTGGTGAAGTATCAATACCTGCTGACGATCAAGGATTTGTTTTAATGCAATGCCCTCTATGTGGGGAATTTTTTAAAATAAAACCAGCAGATTATCATGCAGAAGATGTTATTGAAATATGGTGTCCAAGTTGTGGTCTAAAAGCAGAAAATTATTTTACCGATGACGTGATAGAACTTGCATTAAAAAAGACAAAGAATTACGCAAATGATTTAATATATAACGAGATGAAAAAGTGGGAGAAGAAATTCAAAGGTTCATTTATCTCGTTCAAGGCGGGTAAAAAGCCGCAGCATGAAGAAGAATATCCTATTAAGTATGGAATAGAAGCTTTAGAGGTTGAGGAATATCCTTGCTGTAAGCGGGAAGCCAAAATCAAACCAATTTATAAAATGTGCGGGAGTTATTGCCCGTTTTGTGGGGTCAGATATGAAGAACATTGATAAAAAACAGTTGAAAATAATTTCCATGGAATTTAGAACAATTGCTAACCGTTTGATTACATGTAATCATCAGACAGGAATGGCTTTATTGAAGAAGTTTATGGCTTATATTGATGAAAACGAAATTATATCAGAGTACATAAAGCAATATGTTAATCCAGACGATTTTGAGCCAGTTGAAAGAGGGACTTGCTTCTCTTCAATGGGCGATACAAAACAAGAGGAAATTTCTTATACATATCAGTATTTGAAATATGCTGTAGAGAATTATCACAGCTTTTACCATGATATAGCTTTTCGTTATGCAAGGGAAGCGAATGATGCTGTAAAAGAATTTTGTAATCGAATAGTACTTCCTTTTGTCAACTATATTGAAGGGTATCTTACGGAGATAGGTATTCAGATGGGATATGATGAGGATAAAAAATTTATGATTAATGTAAATGGTGGCGTAGCACAGGTAAATGTAGCAAATGATAACGCAACAGTTCATGCAACTCAAAGCAATGGCATTGATGTTTCTCAATTAGAAACCATTATCTCAGATATTATGAAACACATGCCTACTGATATTACACAAGAAGAACAGGAACAAATAAGTGACAGTGTTGAAGTAATCCGAGCTGAGGTACAAAGTGCAAGTCCTCGAAAGGGATTTATTAAAACAGCCCTAAAAGGATTACAAGCTATTAATGGGACTGCACAATTTGGAGCGGCTATTGCTACATTAGTTCAATTTGTTGGAACAATTTTATAAGCATTCAAAGCGGCGGTATCATTCACGATACCGCCGCTTTTGTCATACGCTCCTTTTCTTTTCGTTCTCCTTATCCCTCTGTGCTTTCCATTCCTCAAATTCTTTTTGCCCCTCCGGGCTTTCAAAAAATTTTTGGATTTCTGGAAGTAAGCACCGGGCAAGGGCATCTATTTCATGTTGGGGAATATTTGTGTCCGGTTGCTTTTTTGCCATATATCGCCTTTCTCTATTCAGTTGTCAAGGTACAATGCCACACAGGGGCGGCGTAAAAATCTGCTTATAAAATCACCTTTCCTTTGTGTGCCGCTGTTGCCGCTTTAACTCCGCCAGCACTTCCGGCGGGATACGGTCAACCAGCCTTTGCATATTGCTAAGTTCGCTTTCCAGCTTCGCCCGTTCCATGCGGTCTTTCATCTTGCCGCTTTCACTGGCTTTGGCTCTGGCTTCCAGTTTTTGATTTTCGTCCAAAAGGTCTTTTATCGTGACCTTGTATTTCTTCAACTGCCCGGAGAAGTTCTCCATCTGGGGAAACCACTTTTTCAGCATGGAGAGGGCTTCCTCTTTCTTCTTCCCAGCGTTCAGCGGGCTAATGCCGGAAAGGGTGGCTTCAATCGCCCTTGCCTGTTTGGAGAGGGAAACCGCCTGTTTGAAAAGCCGGGTGGGGATATGCTTCCTGCCTGTCTTGCTGGCACTTTCCCCACGCTCCAAATCTGGGTATTTCTCTACCATGTAGGCGTGAAAATCGTCCTGCCACTTTGTGAGGTTTGCCCGGTTCCCGATAATCTCTTTGGCGCACAGGCGGTTGTCCTGTGTCAGAGGAACAAAGGTCAAATGCAGGTGGGGCGTTTTTTCGTCCATGTGTACCACCGCCGACACAATATTTTCTTTCCCTACCCGCTGGATAAGGAAGTCAGCCGCCCTCTGGAAAAACGCCTGTATCTCCTTTGGGGGCTTGCCCTTGAAAAACTCCGGGCTGGCGGTTATGAGCGTATCGACAAACCTTGTGCTGTCCTTTCGTGTCCGACAGCCCGCCTGTTCAATGCGGCTCTGAATGAAGTGGTAGTATCTGCCCTCTGGCTTAACAATATGAAAGTTGTACTTGCTCCGGCTGGTGTCAATGTCTGGATTGCTGGCATACTGTTCTTTCTGCCTTTCGTGATGGGCTTCCAGCGGTCTTGCCGGATTGCCCTTGTGCTTCTCAAATCGCAAAATTGCGTGTTGTGCCATTCTGCTCCTTTCCCCATTCCTTTCCTATCCGGGACTTTTCCACAGGAAAATCCCGCCGAAAATATCTCTGATAGGATTGGAATGGAATAGATATAAATAAATCTGTTTAATCTTTGTATTTCTATATACCGTCCGGTTTCCGTACTTCAAGAGGATTGATTTTCGTACTTGTCAGGTACGCTTTTCAGTCCGACCGCGTTCCAGAACGGGATTTCTTGAAGTCGGTATTTGAAACCGCTTCATAGGATTTTGGGTAAATGCGGTTGGGTTTTCCACAGCCCTGTTTCTGTATCTCCACAAGCCCCGCATACTGTAACTCCCGCAAGGTGTTGACCGCTTTCTGCCGCCCACAGTGGAGCAGGGCGACCACCTCGCAAATGGGATAATACAGATAAATGCGCCCGTATTCATCAGCCCAGCCGTTCTTACGGGATAACTCTGTCCGACGCAGGATAAAGGCATACAGCACCTTTGCTTCGTTGGACAGCGGGATAAATGTAGGGGCTTCAAAGAGGAAATTGGGAAGCCGGGTGAAGCTGAACGCCTTTTCCGGCTGGTGAATATAAATCGTGTTTGTCATAGTGCGCTTTGTGGACAGTTAGAACGGCATTTCCGGGGGTGGGCGATACTTGATACCGCTTCCCCCGGTTCTGCCCTCTGGAAGCCTTATCAATCAAGGCTTTTTCCCTGTCTAATTGTCCACGCTCGACCTCCTTTTCCGTTCACTTTCTGCTTTCTGCCGCCTGTGAACGCTGGCGGCACAGTCCGGGCAGTATTTCCCCCGGTTGGACTTTGGAACGAACACACCGCCGCAGACCGCACAGCGTTTCAAGTTCTTATCCCGGAAAATCTCCGCTTCCAGTGTTCCGTTCAGGGGCAGGACAGCCCAACGGAACCACTTACAGCAGACCGAGAAAGAAATTGTCTGCGGGCAGGTACAGGTGTCGCCATCGTCAAGGGCGATACAATTCCCATCATCACAATGACAGCACTCCCGCCGGATAAGGGCGTTTGCCTGTTTCCTCTGTGCCGGGGTCATGCGGTAGAGGAAGCCGCCCGGTTTGCGCTCTAAAGGCGGCAGCCGTTTGTATGGGTTATCTCTCATGCGTTCCTCCATTTCTCTTTTGCCGTTCTCCCCGAAAAGGCTTCCTGCCCCATTCCTGCGGCGTGTTCCGGCGTTGGCACGCTCCCCGCACTTCGGGAGAAATTGTCCCGAAGCTGGCTCTTTGCGGTGCTTCTCCTGCCGGGGATTTCTTTTCGGACGGTCATTCTGTTTTCAAGGTGCGGCTCATCGATGAACTACCCTAAGTCTACACGAAAAAAATGCAATCCCCGGATTTTTGCGAGAATTGCATTTCTTTGAAGTTTACACTTTGAAAATTGTATTTTTGCAATTTTGATGTATAATGGAACTATGCGGAGGAGGTGCGTATTATGGCTTTACCCGGAACACCCGGACAACGGATTTCAGATTTATGCAACGGCAATCACATCACACAAAAAGAACTTGCGGAGAAGATAGGCGTTTCTGCTTCCCAGTTGAGTCGGATAGTCAGCGGCGAAACAAGGACGGTCAGCAGTGATATTCTCATAGGTGTGGCAAAGGAATTTAAGGTATCGACAGACTACATACTGGGCTTGTCTACTGTGAGTGTTCGCAAAAGTTACGACATCTCCGAACTGGGCTTATCCGAGGGAGCCGTCCGAGGGCTGGTAACAGGCACAGTTGATGTGCAAGTCCTCAACCGCTTGTTGGAACACAGGAATTTTCCCAAGCTGATAGACCTGATACGGATTTACTTTCAAGATACGGCGGCAAAGGGGATAATGGCACGAAACCAGCTTATTGAAATGGCAACGGCTTCCCTGTCCGACTTAATAAAAGAACACCCGGAACACCGGGCAGAAGCAAAACAGGATTTGCAGTTTTTGAACGCCCAAAAGTTGGGCGACCATGAAGCGGAGATTGAGAAAATCAAAAATATTTTCCTTGCTATCCTGCGTGATATTAAAAAAGACATGGACAGCGGAGAACAGCCGGGAGAAGTTGTTACCGCCGCCATGTTCCAGACTATGCAGGACGCATTGGTTGAGCAGAAGCAAAACCCGCTTACCATAGACGATGTAACAAAAATGGTTGCTGGACAGATCGGACAGCTTGCCCCGATGGACGAGGAAGCCGCCGACTTGTTCCAGCGGTTAGCTAAGAAAATGATTGAACAGGCAGGAAAATAAAATTCAAACAAAAATGAATTGATAGAGGTATACAATGATGAAAGAAATACGAAAGAAACGGGCGGTTGCCACAAGTATATGCCACAGAAAGGATGTGATATATGAAACAAAATAAGAAAGAGGATTTTAAGATTATGACTAATATTCCAGACCCTAATACGGTCTTTCCAAACGAATACAAAACTTCTTGCTTTATCAAGAATGTCATCACAGCTCCCAATATTATAGTTGGAGATTATACTTATTATGATGATGCAGTTGCACCTATGGATTTTGAAAAGAATAATGTGCTTTTCAATTATCCTGAGTTTGGTGACAAACTTATCATCGGCAAGTTCTGTCAACTTGCGTCCGGCACTAAATTCATTATGGGAGCGGCAAATCATCGAATTAGTAGTGCAACAACCTACCCATTTAATGTGTTCGGCGGCGCATGGAGTGAAAATACGCCGCCACACATGGAGCAACTTCCTCACAAGGGCGATACAGTTATCGGAAACGATGTCTGGATTGGACGAGAGAGCATAATTATGCCAGGCGTGAAGATTGGTGACGGAGCAATCATTGCCGCTTATTCTGTTGTAGTTAAGGATATTCCTCCGTACACTGTTTATGGTGGCAATCCAGCAAAGTTTATTAAAGAGCGTTTTGATAACGAATTAAGAGAGCTTCTTCTTCGCTTTCGATGGTGGGATTTAGCACAGGAACAGTTGGTGGATATTCTCCCATTGCTGTGCAATTCTGACTTAATAGAACTGAAGCAATCATTAGAGGAAAGATTAGCACAAGCACGTCCCCATTTGGAAAGATGATTAAATTGAAATTTGTAAAGGAGAACGTATGATAAAAAAAGCAGAAACCAATGATTTAGAAATACTTGCAAAATTAGCTGTGATGATGTGGCAGAACCATTCTATCAATGAACTAATCAATGAATTTTCAGAAATTATGGCGAACGGAAAATCACAATTTTTTTTGAAATATGAAAATGACTTGCCTATCGGTTTTGCACAATGTCAATTAAGATATGATTATGTGGAAGGTACAAATACATCTCCAGTTGGATATTTAGAGGGAATTTTTGTAAAGGAAGGCTATCGTAATAAAGGATACGCCAAAGAATTGTTAGCTGAGTGTGAAGCATGGGCGAAAGAAAACAGTTGCCATGAGTTTGCCAGCGATTGTGAAATAGATAATATAAACAGTTTCCATTTTCACAAGGCTATGAATTTCACAGAAGTAAATAGAATTATCTGTTTTACTAAGACATTATAAATTCAGATTTGTCGGGGAGATAGCAAATCCAGCCGAGCCAGTCAACGTTCAAGATGAACGGCGCAATAGATGCGCCGCCGTTGACAGTCCCGCCTGCCTTTGCTGATAGGCAATCAAGGCGGGAAAGCCCTAAAATGGCTTCCCGCCCATTTCAATTTTTAATGGAGTGTGGCTACAAGTTCGGGACAATTTGTCCCGAAGTCCGGCGTGGGGCGAAAGACGGGGGCTTTCATATACGCCCTATCTGCTGCTGAAACCAGCCCTGTATTTGTGGCAACACCCGCCCACAAATCCAAGACTGCTTTCCTGCCGTTTCAAATGCCCTTGCCCTCCCCAGCGGCAACGGTATTTTTACGGCAACGCCGACAGAGCGTATAACACACTACACTTTGCAAGCAAAGTCGTGTGCCAAAGGGGTACCCTTTGGAAACCCTGTTTTGTCGGAATGTGTAGCCACACTTCCTCCAAAACGCAAAATAAGCGGTTACAATCCACTGTTAATACACAGCCGGATTGACCGCTTATTTTGTTGCCGCCGCTCCTGTTTTCTCTATCCGCTAAGTGAATATGTTTCATGTAATAAATATGCTCAATGCGGGTTGAAACAAAACCGCAAAAGTGGTATAATAAATATAGAGAAAACAAGGAGGTTACAGCCTATGAAAGAGTTAGGGGAACGCCTACGAGGGTTGCGAGAAAGCGTGAAGCTGTCACAGGTAAAAATGGCAGAGCTTTTGGGCGTAAAACAGTCCAGTATCAACCGTTATGAGCAGGGGCAGTCTGCTCCCTCTTTGGAAACGCTTGTGAAGTATGCAGATTATTTTGATGTGTCGTTGGATTATCTTCTTGCCCGAACCGAAAACCCGCAGGGCAAGCTATATAAATATCGTCCGAAGATTGCACCAGGAAGCGATGAGATGAAACAATTTATTGAAATGTGTTTCGACCCACAATCTCCGCTGAACGAAAAATTAAAGCAGACGCTTCTTCAAATGATGGAGGTGGAGAAGAAATGAAAGGTATAATTTATGCCCGCTATTCTTCCGATAATCAAAGAGAAGAAAGTATCGAGGGACAGTTGCGGGAATGTAAGGAGTATGCAGAACGAAACGACATTACCATTTTGGGAACTTATATTGACCGGGCTTTATCGGCAAAAACAGATAACCGCCCCGAATTTCAGCACATGATTAAGGACAGCGCAAAGGGCTTATTTGATGTTGTGCTTGTATGGAAATTAGACCGTTTCGCCCGTAATCGCTATGACAGCGCACGCTATAAAAATCTTTTGAAAAAGAATGGTGTCAAAGTCATTTCCGCAAGGGAAAATATCTCCGAGGGCAGTGAGGGGATTATACTGGAAGCCATGCTTGAAGGGTATGCGGAATATTACTCCGCTGAACTGTCTGAAAAGGTTATCCGGGGCTTGACCGACAATGCGCTGAAATGCAAATACAACGGCGGCACTGTTCCAATGGGTTATTACATTGATGAACAGCAGTATTATCAAATCGACCCCAAGACCGCCCCGGTGGTGCTGGAAATGTTCACAAAATACAGCGAGGGTGCAACCATGCAGGAACTTGTCAATCTATTAAATGACAGGGGTATGCGTTCCGTTCGTGGCGGGAAAATCACGCTGAATATTATGAACCACCTTTTGAAGAACCGCCGTTATATGGGAGAGTACAGCTATCGTGATGTAGTCAAGGAGGACGGTATTCCGGCGATTGTGCCAAAGGAATTGTTTGAACGGGTACAGGAACGGCTGGCGAAGAACAAAAAGGCTCCTGCCCGACATAAAGCCGAGAACGATTATCTTTTGACAACAAAGCTGTATTGTGGAAAATGCGGTTCCTTTATGGTAGGGGAAAGCGGTACAAGCCACACAATGAAAGTACACCGCTATTACCGTTGTGTGAATACCAAGAAAAAGAAACTTTGCGATAAGAAAGCGGTCAAAAAAGACTGGATTGAAGATTTGGTTGTCAACTATACCATGAAAGCGATTATGAATGATACCGTCATGGAACGGTTGATTGACACGCTCATGGAATTGCAGAAAAAAGAAAGCACCGACCTGCCCCTTTTGAAGAAACAGCTTGCAGAAACCGAGAAAGGCATTAACAATATGCTGAACGCTATCCAAGCCGGGATTTTCACCCCGTCCACCAAGCAAAGGTTGGACGAGTTGGAGGAAACCAAGAGCCAGCTTGAAATCAGCATTTTGCAGGAAGAAATGCACAAGCCCATTCTCACAAGAGAGCAGATAGCTTTCTTCATTTACCGTTTCCGTAAATTTGATGTGACAAAGCGGGAACAGCGTCAAAGACTGATTGACAGCTTTGTAAATGCGGTGTATCTTTATGAGGACAAGATAATCCTTACTTTCAACTATAAGGACGGTTCCAAGACTATCACTCTTGCAGAGGTTGAGGGTTCGGATTTATCCGCTTTCAATGCACCAAATAAGAACCCTAATTTTGTACCACTGGTATTGAGATTAGGGTTCTTTTTTGCTTTCTAACGCCCAAATCTGGGCTATTTACCCCCTCATAGGACGAAAATGCCGCCTGACCAGGACTTTTCCCGATCGGGCGGTTTGCTTTTTGGCATTTTCATTCCCAGCAATCGTGGGGTTCTGCTTTCGCTTTTTCTCCTCGACAAATTGTAATTTGCTGTCCGCCTTATATTATAATCCTCATGAAGTGGTAACATCGAAAACTGCCTTTATGCTTGTTTCGTCAATGTGATCTATCTCATTCAGCGGATTCCACTCAAATGATTTCGCTGTAAAGCCGCTGTTTTCCCATGATTTATACCAGAGAAGATAATCATACTGTTTTTTATCAAGTGCATGGAGATTAGTAACTGAACCAATTTCAACATCAAGGTTTCCCACAAAGCCATACTCAAACACTCCCTCGGCATCATCACGCATGAAGCCAAGCACATAAGCAATGCCTGTTCCATTGTCAAATTCTATGTTGTCCAGAACCATTTTTCTCTCATTAGTGAATAGAGTGTTCACTTTTTCAAGTGATTCAGCATCATATATACTCAATTGAGTCTGAGTGGAACGGACTGGCTTTTCGATATTGTAGAAATACCTTCCATCAGGTGTAAACGCAAAGCCCTCATCCTGGGCTCCAAGTCTTGTAACTGTTATCTTTTTTATCAACGATAAAGAATCCAGATTATAAAAACCCAAGTAACCTTCAGTAGACTTCACAACAACAATATTTGAATTGGGCTTAAAGGCTGCGGTATAGGCATAAGGGAAATCCTTGAATTTAGCCAATTCTTTTCCGTTTGAATCATATATGTATATTGTTCCGCCATTGCATCCTACACTATAGGATGCATTCTTATAGAAGCCCCAGAACTTCCTCATATTCAGCCTCTTATCAATCATACAACTTCCGATTTGTTTAATTGTCCACCTTGTAAAAACAGCGGCGACTTGACGCTTCGCCAGTTCGTCGCTGTTGGTAATTTTCCTATTCACATTTTATTCACTTCTCATTGCAAAGTCAAGATAGGAACCTGTATTTTACCATTCCCCAGGGTACGCCGTTGCTGGCTTTGCCCAAATGGTGAACCTCCTTTTTGAGCGAATTTGCCCCCTACGAGGACGCATCATAATTACGGTCATTTGCCAAACGGTACAAATCTTGAATATCGGAGAGAAAACATCTTGCCAATGATTCCAATTCATGTTTCGGTATTTTTTCTTCTGTCCGTGATTGTGCTCACGAACATTTTTCTTTTTCTGCGGTTTTTGTCATCTGTACTTCCGAACATCATCTGCAGATCAGCTGCCAGATAAGCAGTATTGACGGTAATGTTTTGTCAAGTCCTTAAAATGTATACTTTATTTTAAAATAAAACCGTACAATATCAGACAATAACTTTACTAGTCAGGCCGATTTGTGTTATACTGTAAAAAAACGGAATTGAGGTGCATTTTATGGCCGAAATAGAAGACCGCTATTGCTCTATGCCGGAGATTATGAAATATCTCGGCATCAGCAGAGATACGGCTCTGCGCTGGATCGCAACAAAAGAAATGCCTGCACATAAGGTCGGGAAGAAGTGGAAGTTCAAGGTCTCCGAGATCGACGAATGGGTCAACAGCGGCAAGGCGGAGGAGTGAAATGAGATATAAAATTGCAGTCTGTGACGACATGAAAGAGGATGTAAAATATATTTCCTCTGCGGTCAATAAGTGGGCGGAAAAGGAGAATATAACGGTTGATGTTGAAACGTTTCCCTCTGCGGAAAGCTTTTTGTTCCGGTATGCAGAGCAGAAAGCCTTTGATATTTTACTGCTGGACGTTGAGATGCCCTCTATGAACGGTGTGGAACTTGCCAAAAGGATCCGCAAAGAGAATGATGCGGTGCAGATTATCTTTATTACGGGATACACGGATTATATTGCGGAAGGCTATGAGGTGTCTGCTCTGCATTATCTTGTAAAACCTTTATCAGAAACCAAATTATTTGAGGTCCTTAACCGTGCTGTTTTACAAATAAGGAAAAATGAAAAATCTCTCTTTCTTTCCTTGTCCGGAGAAATGATACGTATTCCGATTTATGAGATCAAATACCTTGAGGTTCAACAGAACTATGTAACAGTACACTCTAAAAAAGATTATACCGTTAAAAGAACATTAGGCGAATTTGAGCGCGAACTGGACGAACGTTTTTACAGAATGGGGCGTTCCTTCATCGTTAACCTTTCCTGCATTGATAAAATCACTAAAATTGATGTTTTTCTATCTGATGGGTCGGTTATTCCCCTGCCCAGAGGGCAATATGAACCTTTAAACAAAGCGTTTATCGCACATACATAACGGAGGCTGACATGAAACTGTTTTCCAAACAGATTGACAAACGAATCGCCGCTTATCAACGGGAACTAATCGAAACCCATTATGCGGAAGTGGAAAATATGTATAAGCAAATCCGCGGTTGGCGCCATGATTATCGTAACCATATCCAGGTGATGAAAGCATATGCCGCCAGCGGAGATATGGCGGCTGTTAAAAAATATCTGGATGAATTGGAAACGGACCTGGCTACGGTGGATACTGTCATTAAAACCGGAAATCCGATGGCGGACGCTATTTTAAACAGCAAAATCTCTCTTGCAAAATCAAAAAATGTTCCCGTGAAAGCAGATGTTTTCATTCCTCTTGCTTTAAAAACATCAGAACTTGATTTATACGTCATTATCGGCAATCTTTTCGATAACGCCATTGAGGCCAGCTTGGCGCTTCCGGAGGAAAAGCGATTGATTCGGATTTATATGGATATGAAAAACACCCAGCTTTATATCTCTTTTACCAACTTCACCGCGTCAAAAAAGCAAAAGAAGCAAAATGGAAGATTTCAAACCACCAAAGGCGAAGGCCATGGTTTTGGCTTGATTCGAATGGATACCATTATTGAACGCTTGGACGGGTATATCAACCGAAACAGCGAGGACGGCGCTTTTACCACGGAAATATTGATTCCGCAAAAATAATGCGGTTCGTCCCCCAAAATCAACAATTCATCCCCTAAGCGTAACATTCAGAGACTTGTTATGATAGACTGAGAAGCAGAAAGGGGTGGGGATTTTGCGAAAAGAAAAAGCGAAAATCGAAAAGCCGAAATATAATATGTGGCAGTGCTCAGCTTATATGATTTCGCTGGCATGGCGCGAAAAAGAGAAAAAGGTTTTGCTTTTATGCTTGTTACAGGTTTTTCTTGCCGTGATGAGCAATTTAGTGAATCTTTATGTATCACCGTCTGTCTTGTCGGTTGTAGAACGGCGGGCTTCGATGACAGAATTGCTGACGACGGTTTTGCTGTTTGTTATATTGATCATTTTTTGTTCTGCAGCCACTTCCTATGTCAATTCCAATACCTTATACGGAAGAGTAACCGTTCGTTTGGCGCTAATTTCCGCTATCAATAAAAAGGCTTGTACCACATCTTATCCCAACTTGTCAGACGAAAAGTTTATCAAACTGAGCGCAAAATGCCAACAAGCCACAAGTAACAATAGGGAAGCAACGGAAGCCATTTGGGAAACACTTACATCACTGGCGCAAAACTGCATTGGATTTGTTATTTATTTGTTTTTGCTGGTATCAGTAGATATATGGCTGATGCTTGTGATCTTACTGGCCTCCCTGATTGGCTATTTTGTAAACAAGAAGCTGACCGGTTACGGGTACCGGCATCGGGAAGAAGAGGGCGAGATTTCCAGAAAGCTTTGGTACCAAATCCGGCAAGCCCAAAATTATACCGCCGCAAAAGATATCCGGATTTTCGGAATAAAGCCGTGGATGCAGGAAATTACCGATAAGGCAATGACGGCATATACCGCCTTTCACCGTCGTGCACATAATGTCTACATATGGGGAAGCATATTGGATTTGGTGCTTACCCTTCTGCGAAACGGACTTGCCTATTATGTCTTGATTTATCTGGTACTTTCGGGAGATTTAAGCGTTTCCGCCTTTCTCCTTTACTTTTCCGCGGTGGGCGGCTTTACGGCATGGGTAACCGGAATTTTAGGAAGCATGACAACCTTGTACCGGCAAAGTCTTGATATTTCTACAATAAGAGAATTTCTGGAATATCCGGAGCCTTTCCGGTTTCAAGATGGTGAAAAGCTCTCGGATGCTACCGGTGCTCAGCACGAAATCAAGCTTGAAAATGTGTTTTTCAAATACCCGGGAGCAGATGATTATACACTGGAGGATATTAACCTTACCATCCATCCCGGAGAGAAGGTCGCGGTTGTCGGACTTAACGGCGCAGGAAAAACAACGCTTGTGAAGCTGATATGTGGATTTTTTGACCCGACACATGGGAAGGTTTTGCTTGACGGCAACGACATCCGGGATTTTAATCGGCAGGATTATTACGCAATGTTTTCGGCGGTATTTCAAAATTTCTCGCTGCTTGCAGGAACGGTAGCTGCCAATGTGGCGCAGACAGAGGAAAATTACGATATGGAATGGATAAAAGATTGCGTAGAAAAAGCTGGATTGACCGCTAAGATCCGGTCTTTAAAGGACAGCTATCAAACCTATTTAAACCGATCGGTTTACGAGGACGGAGCGGAATTGTCCGGCGGAGAAACACAAAAGCTAATGCTTGCCCGTGCCCTTTATAAAAAAGCGCCTTTTATTATTCTGGATGAGCCGACCGCAGCCCTTGACCCGATAGCGGAAGCGGATATGTATAACAAGTACAACGAGATGACCCAAGGCTGCACTTCCGTTTATATTTCCCACCGTCTTGCTTCTACCCGCTTTTGTGACAGGATTCTCTTGATCGATCATCACAAAATCGCGGAGGAAGGCACCCACGAGGAATTGCTGAAGCTTTCCGGAGAATACGCTCGGCTGTTTGAAATCCAGAGCAAATATTATCGAGAGGGGGATGTCTGTGAAAAAGGATAAGAAACTGCTCACCTGGCGTGAGGCATGGAAGCTGAACCAGCGGGCTTTCGCACTTATTTATAAACGGTGTCCTCATATGATCCTATCCCGGCTTGTTTGTGTCGTATGGGACTCTCTGACTCCTTATATAGGAATTTATCTTTCCGCTTTGCTGATTACTGAATTGACCGAAGGTCGAAATCCGTCTGTACTGACAAGACTTGTTCTGATTATACTGTTGTCGGCGGCATTTATCTCTCTTGCGGCGGCTTTTTTGCACAAGTGGCGTGATATTGAATGCTCCGGACTGTATTATAAGGTACAGCAGATATTTTCCGAAAAAATGATAAGTATGGACTACCCAGATGCTGATAATCCCAAGACACATGCGATGTATCATACGATCGAGCAAAACCGCAACGGCGGCGGATGGGGGCTGAATCAGGTGTACGGTCATATTGAAGGGATTCTTTCCGGATTATTCACCTTGCTTGGCGGCGTTGCACTGACGGTATCGCTTTTTACCAGCCGTGTACCGGATACTGCCGGCGGATTTACCGTGCTGAACAATCCGATGTTTATCCTGTTGATTATTGCTGTGATGCTGGCAATCACCTATATAGCGCCTCTGCTTGCCAATAAAGCAGGAAGCTATTATGCGCTGAATTCTGATTCTCATAATTTTGCAAATCGCCTGTTTGGATATTTTGGTTTTTTGGGTTTTAGAAAAGAGTTTTCAGAAGATATACGGATTTATCGACAGGATTTGATCTGCGATAAATATGGGAAAGATAAAACCGGAACATTTTGTTCCGAAGGAATGTTTGCAAGACTGGCAAGAGGTCCGGTGGGGTGTTATAATGCGGCATCGTCAGCTATATCGGTTTTGTTTACCGGAGTTGTATATATTTTTGTCTGTCTGAAAGCACTGGGCGGCGCATTCGGAATCGGCGCGGTTACGCAATATATATCTGCTGTTACGCGGGTTGCGGGAAGCATCGGCTCTTCAATTGGTATTATGGGAGGAATGCGGAATAACGCCTCCTTCCTGAAGCTGATCTTTGAGTTTCTGGATATTCCCAATCGAATGTATCAGGGCAGCCTGACGGTGGAAAAACGGATAGACCGGGATTATGAAATTGAGTTTTGCAATGTATCGTTCCAATATCCCGGAAGCGAAACATATGCCTTGCGAAATGTTTCGATGAAATTTCGCGTAGGTGAACGGCTTGCCGTTGTCGGTATGAACGGAAGCGGGAAAACCACCTTTATCAAGTTGCTATGCCGTTTGTATGATCCGACAGAGGGAGAAATATTGCTCAACGGAATTGATATTAAGAAATATGATTACAAGGAATATATGTCTGTTTTTTCAGTGGTGTTTCAGGATTTCGTGTTGTTTTCTTATCCGCTTGGTGAAAATGTGGCGGCAAAAACCATGTATGATAAAGCGAAGGTAATGAAATGTTTGTTTGATTCCGGCTTTGAAGAGAGGCTTCAGAATATGCCGGAAGGGCTTGATACCTGCCTTTATAAGGATTTTGAGGAAAATGGTGTGGAGATTTCCGGTGGGGAGGCACAGAAGATCGCCCTTGCCAGGGCATTATATAAAGACGTTCCGTTTATTGTTCTTGACGAACCGACCGCCGCCCTTGATCCTGTTGCAGAAGCAGAGGTTTACTCAAATTTTAATAAGATTGTTGGAGATAAAACTGCTATTTATATCAGTCACCGGCTTTCCTCCTGTCGGTTCTGCGATGAGATCGCTGTGTTTGATAACGGACAGATCGTGCAGCAAGGCAGCCATGATAAGCTTGTTGCTGACGAAAACGGGAAATACCATGAGCTTTGGTATGCCCAAGCGCAATATTATAACACAGAGGTGATACAATGACCGGCGTAATCTATGCCCGATATTCCTCCGATGTGCTACATTAAAGAGGGTATAAATAGATACACCCTTGTGGGGTTAGCAGACGCGCGGAGCGCGGATTAACAACGGGCGCAATTTTGCGCCCGTTGAGAGGGTTTGGGACACTTCCCAACAAGCACGTCTGTCAGGACGCGGGAATGAATGTAATGACATTCCCATTGCTTGCCGCGATGGAAACGGTGATAAAATAAGCAGTTTTAACGCTATTTACTTCGCTGACATTGCCAAAACTCATTGTTTTTTGTACGGTTTGAATGTTATAATGAGGTTGTAGCGAAGGAGTTTTCATATGGATAAAATTATTACCGATACTCTAGGTTATAAAAATTTTATAAAAGTCGAACCGATTGTCAAAGGCTGGTCGGAAGATAAAAAATATTGCGTGACAAAAGCGGACGACACAAAATATTTGCTCCGCATTTCACCCATAGAGCGATATGAAGCCCGAAAGGCGTTGTTTGAGATGCTGAAACAAGTTGACGCGCTGGGCATTTCCATGTGTCGTCCTGTGGACTTTGGCACTTGTACAGACGGGGTGTATTCACTTCAAACCTGGATCGACGGGAAGGATTTGGAGGTTGCGCTGCCGCTATTGTCAGAAACAGAGCAGTATGTGTTGGGATTGCAGGCAGGCGAAGCGTTGCGAAAAATCCATTCGCTTTCTGCTCCGACCAATGTTGAAAATTGGGCTTCCCGAATTATGAAAGAAGCAAAAAGTAAAATAGAAAACTATCGGGCTTGCGGCGTTCGCTTCCCGAATGACGATGCCGTAATTGAATATATGTATAAAAATATATTTCTTGCAGAATCCCGTCCGCAAACCTTCCAACATGGTGATTTTTCCGTAAGTAACATGATGTTGGAAAACGGTGAAATCAGAATCATTGACTTTGATTATAGTTATGGCGATCCGTGGCAGGATTTTGAATCTATCCGCTGGTCAGTCGATAAAAGCAACCATTTTGCCACAGGACAAATCAAGGGATATTTTGGCGGTGACGCACCGGAAGAATTTTGGTCTTTATTGAAACTCTATTTAGCTCAGGGATGCTTTCATAATATTCCGTGGTCGGTCAATACCGGAGATAAAGAGCAAATCGAAACTTCTGTCCGCCACACGCGGGATATTGTAGAATGGTTTGATGGTTTCAAAAACACAGAGCCGACATGGTATTTGACGGACTTTTATATTCAATGGGCTGACGGCGTACCGTACAAACTCAAAGAATCGTTTGATTTTTCGTTCATCAATAAATACGGCAAGGTGTTCAAGGTATTTGACGACCAGGATTCCGGGAATATCTGTTTTGGTATTCAAGCTGATGATGGGAAGCGATATTTTGTCAAATTCGCAGGCGCGCTAACTGATCGTGCTTGTGTAAGCGCAGAAGAAGCCATTGCCAACCTCAAGAGAACCGTGTCGATTTATCGTGATTTGGCTCATCCAACGCTTATCAAGTACGTTGATAGCGAAGAAATCGGCGGCGGTTTCGCAATGGTTTTTGAATGGGTTGACGCTGAGTGTCCGCATCGGATGTACCCGCTGTCACGCCGGAAGTTTTTACAGATGTCGCTTGAAACAAAAATAAAAGTATTTGAAGATATTATGATCTTCCATGCTCATGTTGCAGCGTGCGGCTATGTCGCCATTGATTTTTACGATGGCAGCATAATGTATGATTTTGAAAATGAGAAAACGGTTATTTGTGATATTGATTTTTACGCAAAAGCGCCGTACATAAATCAAATGGGCAGGCTGTGGGGTAGTTCGCGCTTTATGTCGCCGGAAGAATTTACAGTTGGTTCGGCGATTGATGAAATTACCAATGTCTATACAATGGGCGCAACAGCGTTCGCGTTATTTGGTGATGAGCGGGACCGATGCATTGAAAAATGGAAATTGAGCAGAGAATTGTTTGATGTGGCGAAACGAGCGGTCAATGACCAGCGAGTTTTGCGGCAGCAGTCGATTCGGCAGTTAATCGAGGAATGGGAGACGGCGAAATGATTACGTACAGAAAAGCAACCGCTGACGATATACGCCCTGCGCTTGACCTTGCATTGAAAGTATTTATGGAATTTGAAGCAGCGGAATATGAACCGGAGGCAACGCTACGATTTAAAGCGGATGTTGTTTATAATGCTGCGGGCGAATTTCTTGACGCATGGTTTTACCCGTATCTTGACGAAATGTTTGAAAAATGGAGCGTGATGCCATGACCATCAAAATGATTGTCACCGACCTTGACAGCACTTTATTGCGTACTGACAAAACTATTTCCGAGTACACAGCGGCGGTTTTAGGCCGCTGCCGTGAGCAAGGCGTAAAATTAGTATTCGCTACGGCGCGTCCCAAAAATCGCATTGATATTTTTCCGTTCATCTATTATTTAGCGGATGCAATCATTACAGACAATGGCGCGTCTGTTTACATAGACAATGAAATGACAGATTCGTTTGGCATCCCCGCCTATATCGCGAAGCCGTTTGTGAAGAAACTTGTGGCATGGCTTCCTGATGTGCGGATTTCAATTGAGTACCCGCATCTTAAAGTAGCAAATTTTGACAAATCAGAGCTTTGGCTTGCTGATATTAAAAATGATATTGCTCATCCGCTTGACATTGACGCAACAAAAATCGTCGTAAACGCGGGTGCGGAAATATATGATAAGATATGCGCTTTGCTGCATGATGATACCTACGCGCAACTCTGTGAAGGACGATTGATTCTTGTCATGCATCAAACAGCTACCAAGTGGAATGCCATCAATACGGTAGCATCCCGTTTCGGAATTGTGCCCGCTGAAATTGCCGCTTTCGGTGACGACTATAATGACATTGAAATGCTAAAAAAATGCGGCGTCGGCGTAGCAGTCACCAACGCACTTGGCGAAGTTAAAGCTATCGCTGATTATATCTGCGACGCTAACGACAACGACGGCGTGGCGAAATGGATAGAGGAGAATGTGTTATGATAAATAATCCGGTAGTGACATTTTTTCCCTATGATATTGTCGCCGAGCGCACATTTTTACGGGCGGCGCACGGCGAAACTTTTGAACTCACCTTCGGCATACCGCTAACCGATGAACTGTTTGAAAAAGAACTGGCACGTAATTATGCGTATCGGGGGGGCGTATCTGGATGGCTGTCTCATTGGCATATGCGATCTCGACTACCGCAATTTTGAAGGTTACGGTATTTGCGGGAGGGTACAGTTTTTCTACATCGCACCGGAATACCGTAATCAAGGACTCGGCGGGCAGTTAATCACCCACGCCGTGCATTGGTGTCGTAAAGAGGGGGTATCACACCTTTTTTTGAACACCGGTAAAACCAATATTCAAGCTCAGAGGTGCTATGAAAAGAACGGTTTTGTACGCCACCATCAAATCGATAAAGAGCCAGAGTTTGGATATGTATTGGAGGTTACGCCATGAATAGATTCCTTACGGAAAATTTTTGTTTTAAAATAACGGTGGTCAAAGGCGGTGGCTGCCGTAACGGGCACGAGGTCGGCGATACATATTTTTGCGAGTACGGCTGTCCGGATGGACTGTGCCCAAAACCATGGAGTGGAGGGTGAAATGATAAAAACTGAACTTGAAACGAAACGATTGATTCTGAGGCCGCTTACGTCTGATGACTTTGAAGCAGTGCATTCCTGGGCAAGCAATCCCATAAATATACGCTATATGTCATTTGGACCGAACGATGAAGAAAGCACGAGAAAATTTTTGGAAACAGCTAAGTCCGGTAATGATTTTGCTGTGGTTTTGAAGGAAAATAATTATGTTATCGGTAGCGGCGGGATTTATGCCGACGACACAAATGATACCGGTGTTCTTGGGTGGATTCTGCATATTGACTATTGGAAACGTGGTTATGGAACGGAATTTGGCGCAGAATTGATACGTTATGGATTTGAGGATTTAAAACTGCGAAGGATTTATGCTGATTGCGCCGCTGTGAATTACGGCTCATACAGAGTAATGGAGCGTATTGGAATGCAGCGTGAAGCCTTGCACCGTAAAGCGTTTTGGGCGCGGATTGATAAAGAATGGGTTGATCGGGCAGTATATGCTATTCTTGCAACTGACTATTTCAAAAACGATAGTTGTACAGGGAAAACAGATGGTGATCTTGTTGTCCGGTTAATGAATCAAGATGACATCGACTTAATTATAAACAATTTCAACGAGGAGGATTGGTCAAAACCACGAGAGGTTCTTGAAAAATATTTAGACGGGCAGAATAACAATTTCTTATATGTGTTTATCGCAGAATATAACGGAGATGTAGCCGGTTATACCATCCTGTATCCTGACACTGGCGTTGGCCCGTTTGCGTTTTCAAAGATACCGGTGATCAGTGATTTTATAGTCTTTCAAAAATATCAGCGTAAAGGGATAGGGAATAAAATCCTTGACGCGGCGGAGAAGAAGGCGTCTGAACTAAGCGACAAGGTTCAACTTGGCGTTGGACTGCATTCCGGGTATGGCGCTGCTCAAAGGATCTATGTAAAAAGAGGTTATATGCCAGACGGTTCTGGTGTTTGGTATAATAATGCTCAATTAGCACCATATGCTGAGTGCAAAAATGATGATGAGTTAGTTTTGTTTTTATATAAAAATTTAGATGGCAAAAAAATATAAAAAATCAATTTACCCCCTTGACAACATTGCTGTGACAATCAGCGGAAAGAATCGATCGAAGGACAGCTGCGCGAATGCAAAGCCTTTGCGGAAAGTGCGGATGTCTTATAGTAGGTGAGAGTAGGACGAGCCATCAGAAGAATAAAGTGCATCGCTATTATAAATGCGTGAGCGTAAAAAATCATAAAGGCTGCGATAAGAAAACTGTCAGAAAAGAATGGCTTGCAAATCTCGTGATTGCGCAAATTCGCAGTATTATCTTTGATAATGAGTTGATTGACAATTTGGCGGATTCGATTATGGAGCTGCAAGGTGCCGAAAATACAGCTTTGCCGTTGCGCAAAATGCAATACGCCGAAACGCAGAAAGCCATAGACAATCTGCTCAACGCTATTCAACAAGGGATTTTGACTCCCTCTACCAAGTAGAGAATGGGAGAACTGGAACAGCAAAAGTGCGAGCTTTCTGTGCAGATTATGAAAGGGGAAATGACAAAACCGCGTTTAACTAAAGACCAGATCGTTTTTTTGCTTTACCGTTTCCGCAAACTTAACACTAACAAGCTGGAGCATCGCCGCCGATTGATAGACAGCTTTGTCAATGCGATATTCCTATACGGCTTGAGCCAAGAGTAAAGGGTGCTGCGGGCAATACCGGTTTGAGTACAGATGTCGGAAACGCTTTCCCCGTTTTGGTAGCGTAGGACAAGTTCCTGTTTTTGATTGGTTGTGTATTTCATACGATTTTCCTCCTGAATGTGGGATAGGAGGCTCTTATCCGTAAAGAAGATAATGATATTGATTATAATATTTTTTCTCGGCTTGGACTAGAATTATCGCCTGAATGGATATGGGTTTCGTCTGGTGCTACCGAAATAGGCCGAATTGACTATATGAAGCGTAATAATGGTAGAGAGCTTAATGGAGACATAGATGCAATAAAAACAGATTATGCAGCGCAAGGTCAAGCAATTCTTATGGAAAATTATCGACGTTTTATAAATCCAATGTACAGTGTACGGCAAATACTGTTAGAGCATCAACATTTTAATGATGCCGAAAAATGTGACCATATACTTAAGTTACTGTATAGGTGTCGTAAGCAGCAAGCTATACCTATCATTAATAATTATAACGACTCTGTGAGCAGCGATGAAAACAGAAGAATGGAACTTCAAAACCTAAGAAAAAGTGCTGAACATATTGTAGAATGTATTGACAATGATGAAACCGCAGCTACTGTTGCCACATTGGCAAAAGCAAAATTTCTAATTCTATTAACTGGTGTAAATGGAATATATGCCAATCCGCAAAAACCCGAAACATTGATTAAAGAAATATCTGGTGCGAATACTTCTGAGTTAATAAACAATATTCGCTCAGCTCAACAAAATTGTATTGGCACTTCAAGAGCGGGGGCCAATGGAGCTAAAGCTAAGCTTGAATTTATAATAGAGCCTATAAAAAATGGGACAACGATTATTATTGGTCATGCCCGAAATAAGCTATCTGATTTAATAAGAGGAAATGTGGATCGAACAATTATACACGTGCGATAAACATCGTCTTTTCTTGTTTGTGAGAGTTCAAGTCCTCCTCTAAAAACGGCAAGCGGTTCTTTTTATCTCACCCTTACAGTGTTATGTCGAAAGAAGTCGATTGCGGTAAAGCGATTGGCTTCTCTTTTTGCAAAATTTTATTTTTTATTATATTATAAAATCCCAATGAAACATATTATAAATGCACTTTATATATGGGAGGTGAAAAAAGTGGATTATGAGCGTATTTCCACGATGACTGATAAAGCTTTTGCCTGGTCGATCACCCGTACCTTTTCGCGGGAGGAAGCGGAAGAATTGACACAGGAGATACTGTATCAAGCAATTAAGAGCATCGGTGAACTTCGGGACGACTATAAGTTTGAGGCTTGGTTTTGGCGGATTGCCGATATAACTTTAAAAGTGTTCAAACGAGGTAAGATGAAAAGCCGGAATACGATGTCCTATGATGAAGTAGCAGAAGTACCTTTCTCAGATGAATATACTTTTGAAACAGACGAGGAATATCAGAACCTTCGCAAAACAATCGCTCAGATGTCCGCTGTTTACCGGGACATTATCGTGTTGTATTATTATGATAATCTGTCTTGTAAAGCTATCTCCCAAAAACTCGGATTGCCGGAGGGAACGGTTACATACCGGCTCTCGTTGGCTCGAAGCAAACTTAAGGAGAGGTGCAATCAAATGAATGAAACCGCATTAAAACCCGCTCAGTTGAAAATACGGATTAAGGGTGAGGGCAATTATAACGGTGAAGATAAGCCGTTCCCTTGGCAGTATATTGATGACGCGCTGTCGCAAAATATCCTGTGGTACTCCTACCGCGAGCCAAAAACGGTAGAGAAACTATCCGTGTTGACAGGCGTTCCGGCATTCTATATTGAGGATAGAATTGATAATCTGATAAGGCGCGATGCACTTATTCGCCCACAGAAAGCAACGGTTCAGACCAATTTCATTATTTATGATAAAGAAATAAACAGTTATGCGCGCCTCCATTCCGGGGACTTTACAGCAGTTGTGTCGGAACAATTTCTTGAGTTATCAGGGAGACTTACAGATGAACTTCTGTCTTCCGGATTTTGGACAGCAGGACGTTCCCGCGATGAATTTATTTGCTTGTTTTCCGTTATGATACTTGATACATTCGTTTCCGATTACAGACCATGTGAATATACACGGTTTGGTAAAAAATATGATGGAGGTTTATGGGAGTACACCGGATTTTATCAGGACGGATCATGCGGAGGCGATGTGGGCATTGGTATTGAAAAATCCATGAATAATTTTGGAAGCGAAAAATTGGCGCATTACTCTTACCATTTCGCGCCGTTTACCTATCGCAAGATGATGTATGACCATGAAATCGATGTTTGTCATGCCATTTTACAAAAAAATGAACTGACCGAAAAGCAAAAGGAACACGCCGCGAAAATGATTGTTGACGGGTATCTTTCCAAGAATGCATCGGGGAACCTTGTTTGTGCTATTCCGGTATTTACCAGAGAACAGTACACCCTTTTCATCGATTCGGCAAAAACAATCTTTGCAGATTTTCTGACATTTTATTCGGAGGAAGTCAAGAAATATTTAAATGGGTATATGAAATTGTTCCCGAAGCATCTTAAAGAAGCAACAGAGCGAAATGGATTTTATGTTTTTGTGGCATTGATAAAAGCGGTCGCCGCAAATTGGTTGAGAAATGAAAATATTAAGCTGCCTGACGATGCTGTTTGTGATGTATTAATTGAACACGAATAAATACATGGAAGCAATTACTATCCCGCTTTTATGATTATTCCAGTTTTCATCTGCCCTAATTTGCTGCTCAGGTTATTGGGCTAAGAAGAATGGTTCATCCCCATTCAATGTTTGACCGCGAGGGTTCAAGTCCATCCTTAAACTTTCCAAGTCGATCTTTTTTATCTCACCTTTACATTATCGAAAGAAGTCGATTGCTGTAAACCAGTCGGCTTTTTTCGTTTTATATGGTACAATGAGGAATAGGTAGATAAAATTTATATTAGCTGAGGTGGGATAACATGGATATTAAAATTAAGAGATTATTGCCTGAACTTGCAGAGGACTATTTGCATTTTTTTGATATCACGCCGCACGATGATAATAAGGACGAAAATAAATGCTATTGCGTTTGTTGGTGTAGTGCTGACCATCGAGTTGAAACGGATTTTTCTTCCGCTCAAAAAAGACGCGAACTTGCAAAACGCTATATTCGTAACGGCATAATTCAAGGTTACTTAGCTTATCAAGACGACGAAGTTGTCGGTTGGTGCAATGCAAACACAAAGTCAGAATGCCTTAATTGCACTAGTTGGTTGCGCTTCATGCAGCCAATTGATAAAGACGAGCTCTCATTAAAAATCAAATCCGTTTTTTGCTTTGTAATCGCGCCAGAAATGCGAAGAAAAGGTATTGCAACAAAATTGTTGGAACGTGTTTGTGCAGATGCAGGAATTGACGGATTCGATGTGGTGGAGAGTTATCCGAAAAAAGATTTTATAAATGTAGCTCGTGATTTTATGGGCCCAGCAGCAATGTATAGTAAATTGGGATTTACCGTTTATAAAGATATGGATGGTGAAATCGTGATGCGAAGGCAATTGAAATAACACCGCCTAATAAGCAAAAGCTTCATTATAAGAGAATGATGTATTTCTATTTATAGAAATAGTGGATGACGAACCTTATACTTGCGTATTAAAAAAGTGTCTAATAAACATTTTAAAATCAATGAAATGGGACAAAGAGATAATATTGACTTGCCATTCGTCCAAGATGAAAAGGTTTTAGGCTGTTGGCAATCAGTTGGATTTGTAGATAATATTGATGATTTTATTCCTAATAACGCATGGGATGATTTATGGCGAAAACAAATAGATTTTAAAGCCGACGGATCAGTTACAAGAGTTTATGGCGACGAAATATGGGAAGACAAATGGACAAAGGGCTTTTTAATTGATTGTAAAAAGTCAACAGCCGCAGCGTACATCTTCAAAACTATTGAAGATAATGAATATCTTTTTGTTGAATGGAAAATGGGAAATTATGTTTACAACGGTGCAAAACCTTCTTATTATGTTTTTATAAGGCAATAGGAGCATCTTTCACCTGCTAGAGTTTAAACCTCCCCCAAAACATTGCAGGCGATCTTTTTTATCTCATCCTTACAAATGCCTAAACCCAATGCAAAAATTCTAGATATTGGTGCAGGAACAGGGCGCTACAGTCATGTGTTGGCAAAGTTGGGCTATTCGGTTGATGCTGTAGAACTTATACAACATAATATTGATATTTTTAAAAGCCACCTTTCATCCAATGAAAATATTACAGTCCGCCAGGGGGATGCCCGCGATTTGTCAATGTTTGAGGACAACAAATATGATATTACTCTTGTTCTAGGCCCGATGTATCATTTATATAGCGAAGAGGATAAGATAAAAACAATTGCGGAAGCTCTGCGCGTTACCAAAAAAGGCGGTGTTGTTTTTGTAGCATACTGCATTACCGATCATTCTATATTCTATCGTGGATTTAAATGCGGATTTGTTTTTGATCTTGTAAATAAGGCTATGTTGGATACTAAAACTTTTAAAGCGCATTCGGAACCTTCGGATGTTTTTGAATTAGTTCGCAAAGAAGATATTGATATTTTAATGTCACAATTCAATGTAGATAGACTGCATTATGTATCGGTTGATTTGCTGTTAAATTTCATGCGCGAAACACTTGATAACATGGACGATGAAACATTTGATTTGTATATGAAATATCATTTCTTCTTATGTGAACGCCTAGACATGGCTGGATTGACTGGACACAGTCTTGATATCTTCAGAAAGAGACAGTAAAACAACCTGATATTATACTTATAACCTGTGCATCTGAAATGGCTCTGCCACAATAGCTCGAAACTCTGATTTCTTTTGAAGCAACAAGCTCGATAGAATAGAATTCTACATTTTCATTTTTTTGCTTAAAAATATCTTTAACATGTTCAATGTAATCCCAGTCAGATTGCATATCAAATGTATATACCCCGAAGCACACGAAACCCACAGATGAAAATATCATGCGGCTGCTGCTCCCGTCTTTCATAGGGATTGCGCTTTGTATGGGCTGTCTGGCCGGAACGACATGGGCATGGTTTACCACCACATTTGAGAGCGACATTCATTTTGAAATGGATTCCCGTAAGGAAGAGAACGCCAGTGTTTTGTTGACTTTCGTCATAATTATTTTTAATATATTACGATAAAACTTCAAAACGCATATTGACTTTTACCTTAATTAGGCATATAACTTTATCAAGTTGTTTTAGTGAAATAAGCAAGATATTTGCATACGAAGGCTTCGGTTATTCCAAAATTGTCGTTGAACGCCTGCTTCGTGACGAAAACGGCGAACTTGTTCTAAAGAAAGGCAACCCGCAAGCCGATTCTGTTTTACGTGATACCGAAAATGTCCCGTTGACCGAAGATATTGCAGAGTATTTTGCCCGGGAGGTGTTGCCTTTTGCTCCTGATGTGTGGATAGACGAAAGCAAGACAAAAGTGGGTTATGAGATACCTTTTATACGGTATTTCTACAAATACGAAGCTCCGAGAGCTTCAGCCGATATCATGGCGGAGATATTAGAACTTGAAAGGGAACTTGACGGAAGTTTGAAGGAGATATTTAGATGAGTAACGAAGAAAAGAAGCTCTCAAAAAATGACTATTTTGAACTAAGAGAAAAGAGACTTAAACTCGTATATAAGATTCTCTATGTTGTTATTGCAGTTTGGATTGCATCAATCTTAGGTATAAACGGTGAGGGTATAACGAAGGGAATTGCTCCTGCATATACATTCTTATTATCCGTAACAAGCTTGTTCTCTGTCAAAATAATCAAATATGCCTTGATGGAGTTCCGCTGCATGAAGGTGATTGGAACCATTGATGAATCGTTATTAAAACAGACGGAAGAACGCTATGATAATATTTGGAAATCATTTTCCGCCATATTGTCCTTCAGCGGATTGCTTTTGTTTCTTCAGATGCGGTTTCCAACAGTACTGAATGAAGTAGTGTTTATGGGAGTTTTCTCTGTATGTACGCTGTATTTCGCAGTATTATCTGTTGTTGAATTATTCAAAAGTAAATTTAGCGACAAGACGATTAAGATCCTTGATGTAATCGGGCTATTTGTTGGTATATTAACTTCGTATTCAATTTGTGCAGCAGTGTGTTTGGTGGCGATAAAATGAGATTGATGAAAGATAGCGGAATAGAGTGGATAGGACAGATCCCTAATGAGTGGATCATTACGAAGAGCGGCGCTTTTTGTGATGAACGAAATACAAAGGTAGCAATAAATCATCAAAAGCAGTCATGCAAATATATAAAGAAACAACTTTTGAATCCGTATATTCGAAAGGTGGGAAATCATCCTGGAAAAGGAGATATTTCCACACTCTCGGAAATGTGATAAAATAAAAATAACAGAGTAACAAATCGGGAATTTATAGAGGTGTTGGTTATGAAAAAGAAATTGTTATTGATAGTTTTGGCAGTTGTTGTTTGCATTGCTGCCGTTTCTATATATTTTTTTTGTTCAACTTCTAAGGGGGATACTATCGAAAGCAGAGAAAGTATGTTGAACACTGTGATTTCAAGGGGCAGAGATTGGACTATTTCAAAAGAAATTGAACTTGACAGCTACATCATAAGTGCGGCATATAGTACAGACCACAAATCTACACTTGCTGTTTTTGAGCCAACTGGAAATGGAAACTACAAATTTAACACATCAACAAACCGAGATAATAAGGATATATTAGGCTTTCGATTGATGAAGAAATGTGGAAAATCTATGGAAGAATAGGAATTGATTATCCAGATGATCAATATGAAGAATTATCAGAAAAAGTGGAATGATCACTTCGTGAAAAATTGCTAAAATTCATGCAAGAGGGAAAAAACGTAGTAATTGATTTTAGCTTTTGGAGTAAAGAAAAACGTAGCTTCTACAGACAGATCATTGAAAAATCAGGCAGTACAGTGGACATCACTATTATGGATTTCAAGAACCGTGCGGGGAGGAAGAAATTATTATACTGCAAAATAACGAATAGGTGGGAGGCACAGCAATGACACAAAAAGGAACCGTTACACTTGAAACCGAGCGGCTGATATTGCGTCGCTTTCGACCGGATGATGCCGCTGCAATGTTCCGTAATTGGGCAAACGATCCGGAAGTAACCAAATATTTAACGTGGCCGACGCACACAGACATTTCTGTTTCCCAAGCTGTCATCGATAGCTGGATTCCTCTATATGATGAAATGAGTCACTATTCGTGGGCGATTGTGCTGAAAGAACTGGGTGAACCAATCGGAAGCATCGCTGCTGTCGAACAGCGCGATGACATCAAAATGGTTCATATCGGCTATTGTATTGGCAGAAAATGGTGGCGGCAGGGGTATACCTCGGAAGCGTTAGCGGAGCTGCTTCGGTTTTTCTTTGAAGAAGTTGGCGTTAACCGTATCGAATCCAGACACGACTCACGCAACCTCAATTCCGGAAAAGTGATGATAAAATGCGGCTTGAAGTATGAAGGCACTATGCGGCAGGACGATAGAAACAATCAAGGTGTTTGCAATAGTGTTCGTTATGCAATGCTCGCGGATGATTATTGCAAGACAAAGAAAGAGCCGGACACTGCTGCGAACCCCAATGCTGCCACGCAGGGAATTGCTTTTCCATAATATGGTATTTCGAACGGTATTACCATTGCAAACACAAATCTCTACCCTCGAGTTATCCCTTCCAGCACATGGTTGTCGGAAGATCTGTCGGAAGGATGGTACGATACGGAGGAAAGATAACGGGTTAAAGTAGAAATCCCCTTGATTTTTACACGAATTCTCGTATAATTAAGAAAAACCAGATTAGGAGCGAAGCTCATGGAATCCAAACCAAAAGTCCCGATAAATTGTTTGTTTCAGGGGTGTTATGATCCTGCGCTCGAAGCGGAAATCAGCAAATGCAAAGAAAAATGCTACCGGTACAATCAGCTGAGCCCCAACGATCGGGAAACGCAGCGGGTTATCCTGGCTGAAATATTGGGCAGAATGGGGGAGAACGTTATTGTTACGCCGCCGTTTTGGTGTGATTACGGCTATCATATTTCAGTCGGTGATTATTTTTATTCCAATCATAATCTAATCATTACGGACGGGGCAGCCGTATCCTTCGGAAACCATGTTTTCCTAGCGCCGAATTGTTGTTTTACCACTGCCGAGCATGCGATTGACCCGGAACAACGCAAGGCAGGCATGGAAATCGCAAAGCCGATTACCGTGGGCAATCATGTTTGGATTGGGGCAGGAGCAACGATCCTTGCCGGCGTAACCATCGGAGACAATTCCGTTATTGGAGCAGGCAGTGTGGTTTCCCGATCCATACCGAGCAATGTCGTTGCCGTTGGAGTACCGTGCAGAGTGATGAGAACGATTACAGAGGAGGATAAATATCGCTATCCTCTATACAGCGGGGAGTGAAATCTGCAGAATACGCGCTAGGTGGAAAAACAGTAAAACATTCGTATGGTAGACGATAGATCAGGCACATGTTATAATAAGCGAATCGCGGATAAGGTAGCCTGTTTGCCTTTCCGAACAGGGACTATTTACAATGTACTCACCCCTATGAGAAAAGAACTCGTTAGCTTGTGACGCAGAAGCTATTTGAAAACGGCTGCGGAAAGTTATGCGGACGGACTAACGCCCGCCGGCATTGTTATCACGGGATATCTGGAAGCGCAAGAGGAGGGAAGGATGCCTCTGTTTTCATAATTGTAGTAAGAGCGGCGGCATCTTGAAGGATGGAGGGATAAGATTTTGGAGGTTTTTTTCAGGCAGTGTACACAGGCTGACCTTTTTCTGCTGCAAGACATCTCTCGCCGGACGTTTCGAGAAGCTTTTTCAGATGGCAATGATCCGAAAGAATTGCAGGCTTATTTGGATCGGGCCTATGAGGCGGAGAAACTGCGCTCGGAATTAGCAAAGGAACATTCCCTGTTTTATTTTGTGTATCGGGACGGTGTTCTCGCCGGCTATTTAAAAGTAAACGAGTCTCCCGCGCAAACGGATATTCATGATGCTGCGTCGTTGCAAATCGAGCGACTATTCATCACGAAGGATTGTCAAGGGCTTGGCTTGGGCAGCTGTTTGATCAATCGCGCCATGGCGATGGCTTGGACTCGTAAGAAACGCTATATTTGGCTTGGCGTTTGGGAGAAGAACGACAAGGCTATCTCTTTTTACAAAAAGCACGGATTCTATCGAATCGGAGAGCATTCTTTTTTTGTGGGCAACGAGGAGCAAACCGACTATATCATGCGCAAAGACATGGAGGGAGAAGCGTTTTGCGATTTTGGTAACGAAAAGCTTTGATGGCTGCGGAAGAAGGAGCCTCTGCTTTATGAAACGCAATAACGGAAAGTGCTTGACCGAGGGGAAAGCTGAAAGATGGGCATAGAAACAATTTTGTCAAATTTAAATGAACAACAACAGCAAGCGGTTCTGGAAAACGCGTGCCGAGGGTTCAAGTCCTTCTACCCCTGCCACGAACGGGATAATCCGAACACCTCGCAAATCTTTGCGATTGGTGAAGCGTTCGGATTCGTTTTATATTTATAACTGTAATAAGAGGAGGTAGGAAAATTTGCTACCTCCTCTTATAATTCAATGTTTATTGTTTCCCACCTTTGAATCTCTTTTGCCCATTATTGAAACAGTCCATATTTTCGCTTGATCCGTTCCAGCTTTTCTCCGATGGGCTTCGCTAAAAGCAGCAAAAACACCACGTTGGATACAGCGTATTCTATAGTAAAGGGAATGGCGGAAATACAGGCTGCCAGATAACGAGCTAAATTAAAGCCGCCGTCTGCCCAAAGCGTAGACCATATATCCATAATGGCGGAAAACAAGACACCCGCTAGCACCCCATAAAGACTCATCCAGATTTTGTTGCGTTTTAGAGGGGTTGCCAGCACACTTGCCAGAAAGCCCAAAAAGCCCCAGACAAACATCTGGAACGGCGTCCAGGGCCCTTGTCCGAAATAGAAATTGGACACCACCGCCGACAGAGAGCCCACCACAAATCCCGCCTCTCGGCCCAGATACATGGCGGCGATCACGGTGATGGCTGTCACCGGTTTGAAACCCGGCACCCATGCGAAGGCGAACCGACCAGCGGCGGATACCGCTACCAGCACCGCCAGGGTAATCAGCTCCTTGGCGGTGGAGTCCTTGCGCTCAAAGCAGATAAGTAAAGGCAGACAAGACAGCACCGCCACGCACAATGAAATCCAGGCATAGTGCTTTTCCTGAAACAGCAGGGCGCCGCCGACCACGACCAGTGGAACGCCGACCAGCAGAAGGCAGACTGCCAGAATTTTTCGTGGAGACCACTTTATCTTATCCATGGACAGCCCCGCCTTCCGGTTTTGCGTTCTCCTGCAAACGACAAAGCGCCGCTACGTCCTCGCAGGACACGGCATTGGTGTACAGATGCCGGGCGATCCGATTAGCCGCTGTGGTGTAGAAATTGTTGTCGGAGAAAAAGGCTGCCGGGGTATCGACTGAGGTGATCTCTCCATCGAAGAACAAGGCGCACCGGTCGGCGTTGACCGCCGCAAATTCCACATCGTGGGTGACGATTACAATGGTGATACCATCTGCTTTCAGCCCGCTGAGGATGCCGGACAGGTTTTCCTTGGAGTGCGCGTCGATGCCTTTGGTTGGCTCATCCAGCAGCAGGATTTTCGGTTTCAACAGCAGCATCTTCGCCAGCGCTGCCTTCTGCTGCTCGCCGCCGCTTAAATC
>PPYF01188131.1_pt1 | contig 51062 bp, 42 predicted proteins | sample 1559871 | NCBI WGS metagenome assembly PPYF01 (sample SAMN08240021, study PRJNA423297) | Human gut metagenome, whole genome shotgun sequencing project.
GACCATGACCATGACCATGACCATGAGCTCGAGCACAATCATGAACACACACATACTCATGCCCATGGCGGATGCTGCGGCCATGATCATACGCCACATGCTGCGACCAGCCGTGTGAGCTTGGGCGAGGGCGGCGACGCCCGTTTCCTGACTAAATTCCAGATTTTGGCGATGGATTGCCCAACCGAGTCAGGCTTGATTGAAAAGGCGCTGAGCAAAGTCAGTGGCGTGCGCACGTTAGAGTTTAACTACATCGAGCGCGTGATGGTGATGGGTCATGATTTAGATGACGTGACGCCCGTGGTTCGCGCCATTCGCGGGGTTGGCATGGAAGCGGTAGAGCTGACCGCAGAGCAAGCCGTCGCCATGCCTGCCGAGCGTAAAATCAGCTGGCGTCAACGTGGTTTGTTCGCGTTATCAGGGGTGTTTGCCGCTGGTGCAGAAGCGGTTGCCATTATAAGTGGCTCCGATACCAGTGTGTGGATTGCGCTGCTGGCCTTGGCGTCGATTGCCTGTGGCGGCCTGCCTATCTTAAAGAAAGGCTGGATTGCCCTGAAAACTGGCAGCATGAACATTCATTTTTTGATGTCAGTAGCCGTTATTGGTGCAATTGCCATTGGCCAGTGGCCGGAAGCGGCGATGGTGTTGTTCTTGTTCGCCGTGGCCGAAAAGCTGGAGGATATGTCACTGACGCGTGCCGGTGAAGCGGTGAAATCCTTGATGGCGTTGGCACCGGAAACGGCGTGGATCCAGCGCGAGGGTAATTGGGTTGAAGTGCCCGTGGCCGAGGTGGCGGTGGGCACCCGCGTGCGCGTGCGCCCAGGAGAGCGGGTGCCGTTAGATGGAATGATTGTTAGCGGCACCAGCCACTTTAACGAAGCGCCGATCACCGGTGAAAGTTTGCCGGTCAGTAAAGAGCCTAACAGCACGGTGTTTGCCGGTAGCATTAATGGTGATGGAGTGGTGGAGATCCAGACTACCGCAGCTGCCAGCGGCAGCGTGCTCGCGCGCATTATTACCACCGTGCGTGATGCACAGGCCAGCAAAGCGCCGATTCAGCGTTTTATTGACCGTTTTGCCCGTTTTTATACGCCGACCGTGGTCGTCGCTGCCGTGCTGGTGGCGGTGCTGTTACCGCTGTTCGGCGTGATGCCACTGAAATCGTCGGTGTATACCGCGTTGGTGATGCTGGTGATTGCGTGCCCCTGTGCGCTGGTGATTGCTACGCCAGTGACCTTGGTCAGTGCGTTGGCGTCGTCGGCCCGTTATGGCATGTTGATTAAAGGCGGTGCACCGCTGGAAATGGCGGCCAAAATCAATGCCATCGCCTTTGATAAAACTGGCACCCTGACGTTGGGCGAGCCAGAGGTGACACAGGTGATTGTCCCACAAGGCAGTCCGCTGACTGAAAATCATATTCTGGCGTTAGCCGCAGCGTTAGATGCGCACTCCACACACCCATTGGCCAGTGCGGTATTGCGCGCCGCTGCTGCCCGTCAGGCGCAGAGCAAAGAGCCGAGTGCGCTGCATAATCTGCAAGCGAGTGAGATTCAGGAGCTGGTCGGTTTTGGCGTACAAGGCCATGTCGAAGGCAATGCTTACTGGTTAGGCAGCCGTCGTCTGGCTGAGCGTCGTCAGGTGCTGACGGCGGCGCAGGCTGCGGAGTTAAGCGCGCTGGAAGCGCAAGGTCAGGGCTTATTGTTGCTGATGTCAGCTGAGCAACTGTTGGGGATTTTAAGTGTCGCCGATAAAATTCGCCCGGAAGCGGCGCAGGTGATCCGTCGTTTGAACCAGCAGGGAATCCATACCGTTATGCTGTCAGGGGATCATCAGGGCGTAGCGTCCGCGGTTGCCCGTCAGATTGGCGTGGAAGAGGCGCAAGGTGAGTTGTTACCGCAAGATAAGCTGGAGCGGATTACCGAGTTGCAAGGGCGCTATCAGCAAGTCGCCATGATTGGTGATGGCGTGAATGATGCTCCTGCGCTGGCGCGTGCTGATTTGGGGATCGCCATGGGCGCTGCCGGCTCCGATACCGCCTTGGAAACTGCGGGTGTCGCGCTGATGGAAGATCGGTTGGATAAATTACCGGATCTGTTTGCTCATGCGCGTCGTACATCGCGCGTGTTGAAAGCCAATATCGCCATGGCGCTGGGCATTAAAGCGGTCTTTTTTGCCCTCGCGATGGCTGGTGTCGCAACCTTGTGGATGGCGGTATTCGCCGATGTGGGGGCGAGTTTGCTGGTGATTGCCAATGGCTTGCGCATGGCGAAAGATATTCAGCGCTCATAATGATCACTTTAAATGCAACATAAAATGTGAATCAGCAACAGGACGTCAGAAAGTCAACCGTCTATAGTATGCACAAAGCGAGGTAGCTGCGTGCATCCGTGATGGATAGAGAGTGATAAAAGCCGCATCTGCTGACGATGCGGCTTTTTTGTTGTGTGCCAATTCGTTTTGTATTGATAGGCGTAAGCAAGGACAACGGTGATGCGTAATGTGATGCGTACTGTAAAACGTGATTATCTGAAACGCGGAGTATTCGCAGCGTTGTGTTTGCTGTTATTGGGAGGATGCGATTTTGCGCCGTCCTCACAAGCACTGGGAACCTTAGAGCGCGATCGGCTAACTTATCCGGCGATGGCCGCCGAAACCGTGATTGCCATGCCGGTGCAAGAAGGGCAGGCGGTGACGCGCGGAACATTACTAGTGCAGTTAGACCCCGCGCATCAGCAAACTTTGGTCGAGCAAGCTTCCGCCTCACTGCAAGCTGCGCAGGCGAATTTACAAAAATTAGAGCAAGGTGCGCGCAGTGAAGATATTGCGGCCGCGGAAGCGCATTGGCGCGGCACGCAAGCGCTGGAAAAAGAGAGTATCTTGCAATATCAGCGCATGGTGCAGTTGTTTGCGCGTAAAGCGGTGGGGCAAGCAGAGTTGGATCAGGCTTTGGCCTCGCGCAATAACAGCCAAGCGCAGGTTAATGCGGCTTATCAGCAGTGGCTGGCGCTGAAAAATGGGTCACGTCCGGAAGATATTGCGCAGGCGCGCGCTAATGTTGCTGCTGCACAGGCTAAATTGGCCGAAAGTCAGATTGCACTGCAACAGTTGTCGGTGGTGGCGACACGTGATGGAATCGTTGAAAGCCTGCCATTTCATTTGGGCGACCGTCCGGTAACCGGTAATACGCTGGTGGTGATGTTGGCCGACCAAGCGCCTTATGCGCGCGTCTATATTCCCGAGCCATTTCGCACGCAGATCCATGTGGGCATGACGTTGCCGGTGCGGGTCGATGGCATCAACGAGCCGATGACCGGCAAGGTACGCAAAATTTCCCATGATCCGGCGTTTACCCCTTACTATGCCCTCAATCGTGAAGACCGAGCGCGTTTGGTGTATTTGGCCGAAGTGCAACTGTCGCCAGAGCATAGTGATTTGCCGTCGGGTATTCCGGCGCAGGTGATTTTGCCATGATGGGGGCCGTGAGCGCATCGGATACTGCAGATGCAGTGCCTAAAACCATTATCGATACCGTCATTGATACACAAGGAATGACGCGCCGTTTCGGTGCGTTTACGGCGGTAGATAATCTGAACCTGCATATTCGGCGCGGAGAAATATTTGGCTTTCTCGGCCCGAATGGCTGTGGCAAATCTACCACTATCCGCATGTTGACCGGTTTGCTGTCGCCGAGCGAGGGCAGTGTACAGGTGCTGGGTCAATCTCTACCCCAAGGTGGTGAGCGGGTGCGCACGCGCATTGGCTACATGACGCAAAAGTTTTCCCTGTATGACGATCTGACCGTTGCCGAAAACCTGCATTTTATCGGCGAAGTGTATGGCTTACGCGGCGCTGTGCGTAAAGTGCGGGTGGCCGAACTGTGTCGTCAGTATGAACTAGAGGCGTTACAACGCCGCTTGGCGGGGAGTCTCAGTGGTGGACAAAAACAGCGCTTGGCCCTTGCCGCGGCGGTTATCCATCAACCCGAGTTGTTATTTTTGGATGAGCCGACGGCTGCGGTTGATCCGCAAAATCGGCGGGAATTTTGGGAGCAACTATTTGACCTGTCTGCCGCGGGGACCACGATTTTGGTCGCCACTCATTATATGGATGAAGCCGAACGCTGCCATCGCATCGGCATCATGCAAGATGGCCGCATGCGTTTGACCGGCGCGCCAGCGCAGCTGATGAGTGAGATGGGCGGGACTGTCTTTGAGGTCGATGGCGCACATTTGCGTCAGCTCAAGCTGCATTTATTGGGGGTAACGTCAGTGATTTCTGCTGCGCAGCTGGGGGCGCGGTTACGGGTCTTGGTGAGCCATGCTGAAGCTGAGCCGTTGACATTATTACAGCAGCAGGTGCGGCAATTTGATACTCAGATGGATGCCCAACATCATGCGGAGATAGATGTTAACAGCGTGCGCGCTGATTCTGACGCTCGCACCATTCAACCAGTTCGCCCCAGCCTAGAGGACGTTTTTGTGCTGGCGACCGGCCCGCAAGCCCTGTCTTTAGCAGGAGCGCACCAAGCGATAATCTCAGATAAACCCTCAGATAACACTAAGCGAGACAGGGGAGACAACTCAGATGCCTGATTCCCCAATGATCTGCGGGTTACGCTTATTTTTACTGCGGATGAGCGCCGTGGTACGCAAAGAACTGCGTCAGTTATCGCGCGATCGCATGACCTTTGGCATGGTGATCATGATCCCGCTGATTCAGCTGTTTCTATTCGGCTATGCCATTAACACCAATGTGCGGCACATTCCGATTGCGGTGGTGGATCAAAGCCAGACTTCGCTGAGCCGGATCCTGCAGCAGATGGTGGCGGTGACGCAGGTGGTGGATATCAAGGCGCATTACGTTCAAGTTCCCGATGCAGAAAACGCTTTACGACAAGGAAAAGTTCGCGCGGTGTTGGTGCTACCGCCAGATCTGGAGCGCCGCTATAACGATTATGTGCAGACACCACAACACTTTGCGCTCAGTACGCAAAATACGGTGCAACCGATAGGCCAATGGCTGGTGGATGGCTCGGATTTGATGGTGGCCTCAGCTGTACGTCAGCTGCGCAATATGTCGCTGGCAGAACTGCAAAATCAGAATCCGAACTTGCAGGTGCCGGTGTTTGCAGTCGCGCAATATTACAACCCTGAGCAGCGTAGCGCGGTGAATGTAGTGCCGGGTCTTACGGCCATTATCTTGACCATGACCATGATTATGTTCACGTCAGCGGCGATTGTGCGTGAGCGCGAGCGCGGCAATATGGAGCTGCTGATCAACACCCCGATCCGGCCACTGGAGCTGATGCTAGGGAAAATCATTCCCTACATTCTGGTGGGGCTGATTCAGGTCATGATCGTGTTGGGGTTAGGGCATCTGATTTTTGATGTGCCGATCACCGGTCCAGCTTATGCGATTTTTCTGTCGTCTTTGCTGTTTATTTGCGCCAGTTTGACCTTAGGCTTGATTATCTCCACGCTGGCGAAAACGCAGCTGCAATCGATGCAGATGACGGTGTTTATCCTTCTGCCGTCAATTTTGTTGAGTGGTTTTATGTTCCCGTTTGAGGGCATGCCTCGGCCTGCGCAGTGGATTGCAGAAGTACTACCAGCAACGCATTTTATCCGCGTGATCCGCGCTGTGGTGCTGCGCGATGCAGGGCTGTGGGATATGCGTTTTGAACTGCTGTGGCTGGCGATCTTTTTTATCCTTGGCTTACTGATTGCGACGCGCCGCTTTCGTAAAACGTTGGATTAGCACTGCGCGCTTCGATAAACGGGGTGGCAAACGCGTCTGCAAACGGGCGCACATCCCCACGAATTCTGGTAACATCGCCGTTCCTTTATATTGCTGTATAGGAATAGAGTGATGACCACCACTTTGTTCAAAGACTTTATGTTTGAAGCGGCGCACCGCCTGCCGCATGTCCCTGAAGGGCACAAGTGCGGACGCCTGCATGGCCACTCCTTTACCGTGCGCATTGAGATTAGCGGTGAAGTTGACCCGCACACCGGATGGATTATGGATTTCGGTGACATCAAGCAGGTGTTCAAACCGATTTATGACCAGCTGGATCACTATTATCTGAATGATATTGAAGGGCTGGAAAACCCGACCAGTGAAGTGTTGTCGCGTTGGATTTGGGACAAACTCAAACCACAGCTGCCATTGCTGTCAGCAGTGATGATCAAGGAAACCTGCACGTCAGGTTGTACTTATCGCGGCGAGTGATTTTCTTGCGAAGAGTCATTTTCGCGAAGAGTTATGTTCGCGAACTGCACTGCAAAAAAACGGTGTCTGCCTACTTCGTGTGGGCGACACCGTTTTTTATGTCTTAGGCAATCGACAGGTATTTGTGTGTTTGCACTGATAAACGCCAGTTACGGGCGATACAGGTGCGGATACACAGCTCGGTGGCTTGCGGCTTTTGACTGATCGGCTGCAAACAGATCACCGGAGTTTTGCTGTGGGCGCTTGCTGCATCGGCGCCGAGGCTTTGCTCGCGCTGCGCTAACAGTTGATCCAGCGCTTCAATATCACTTTCGCGTGCGACCGGATGTTTGATTTCATCGGCACGTAGCAAGGCATCAGTGCGTACTTGGCAGCCGCCACGCATACCCACTTTCGGCGACACTGTCACCCACGTCTGTTCTGAGCAACGAATCTCGTAAGTGCCACTGGTTTCAATCTGGCACTGGAATCCGGCCGCTTCTAACTGCGTAGTCAGCGGGGTGAGGTCATACAGGCATGGCTCGCCACCGGTGATCACCACATGCTTGGCGGTATAGCCCTGCTCGGTAAACAGCGTTTGTAAATCGCTGATGGTCATTGAGCACCAGCTGGCCGAATCTTCAGTTTTTAAGATCAGCGCGGGATCAGACAAGCGTTGATCGGCATCAAGCTGCCACGTGTGTTTGGTATCACACCAGCTGCATTCCACCGGACAGCCCTGCAAACGGACAAAAATCGCAGGAACGCCGGTATATACCCCTTCACCCTGCAGCGTCTGAAATACTTCATTAATCGGATACAGCATCTGGATCAATAAGCCTGTGGTTGAATAGTCTGAGCACAAGTCGCGGATTATCGCAAACCCATCGCCCCCTGACTACCGTAACCTGTAGGTTGTGCTCTATACCGATGGCAGTCTGCACTATGCATGCCCATGCTTAGTGGTGAGATGAGAGCAAGTTACCGAATAAATCGCAACCTGATTCGAGTCAGCTAACGGATAGCGGAAAGAGCGTGAAAAACCGTTGTGACTCATTGCCATAAGTAGATTAATGGTGATTATAATGTTAAATAAAGATTAACCATAAAGTCGATTTTACCACACCAGTGATCGGGGGCATTTATGAGTATCATCAGAAAACAACCGCTGGAAATGCTCTACTACTGGGAATCGCATCGTCCAGATGAAACCTATCTGCGCCAGCCGGTTAATCGTCATTTTAATTGCTACTCGTGGAAAGAAGTGGCGCGTCAAGCGCGGGTGATTGCCAGCGCACTGCGTGGCTTGGGGCTTGCACCGGGCGATCGGGTAGCTTTGCTCTCGAAAAACTGTGCCGAATGGTTTATTGCCGATTTCGCCATGATGATGGGCGGGTTTGTCAGTGTTCCTATCTATCCAACGGCGAACAGCGAAACCATTCGCTATGTGCTGGAGCACTCCGAGAGTAAAGCCATTTTTATCGGCAAATTAGATCATCCAGAAAATGTCGAAGCGGTATTGCCGCCGGACATTTTGCGTATCGCCTTCCCGTATCCGACCGCGCCTTGCCAGTATCAGTGGCAAGCGCTGCTTAATGATTTCCTGCCACTGGAAGAAAGTCCGATCCCTGAGCCGGAAAGCTTGATGTCACTGGTGTATACCTCCGGTAGTACTGGGCGGCCTAAAGCGGTGATGCACAGCCACGAGCGCTTTGGCTGGGCGGCTAAATCGGTGGCGCAAACCGTGCAATTAGGCCCGAATGATCGCGGTTTTTCTTATCTGCCGCTGTCTCACATCACCGAACGGGTGTATATCCTCGGTGGCAGCTTGTATGGCGGTTGCACGATTTCGTTCCCTGAGTCGCTAGATACGTTTGTCGATGACATCAAGGCCACGGCACCAACCATCTTTATCTCTGTACCGCGGTTGTGGTCAGCATTTCGTTCGCGCATCTTGGAAAAAATGCCGGAAGAGAAGTTGGAGCGTCTGCTGTCTATTCCGCTGGTCAATAACCTGATTAAGTATGTCATCCAACGCAAATTAGGTTTGCACCGCGCCCGCGTGTTGGGCTGCGGCTCCGCGCCGGTTGCGCCATCGCTGCTGCATTGGTATCACCGTTTGGGGATGAATATCACCGAAGCGTGGGGGATGACGGAAAACTTAGCTTACGGCACCATCAATTATCCGTTCCGCGCCGATAAAATTGGCTCAATTGGCCATGCCTCGAAAGGCGTGGAAGTGATGTTGTCGGAGGAAGGCGAGATCATGACCCGCAGCCCCGGCACCATGTTGGGCTATTATCTGGATGACATCTCGACAGCTTTGGCGATTAAAGATGAGTGGCTGTATACCGGCGATCTGGGCGAAATTGATGCGCAAGGCTATGTGCGAATTACCGGTCGCTTGAAAGACATCTTTAAAACCGAAAAAGGCAAATATGTCTCGCCGGTGGTGTTGGAAGCTAAACTGGCTTCGTTGGAGATTATTGAGCAGTTGTGTGTGATTGGCAGCGGCTTACCGCAGCCGGTGGGCTTGGTGCAACTGTCGGCCAGTTCGCTGGCATTGCCACGGGAGATGTTGGCCAAAGCGTTGACCGAACATCTAGAGAGCGTGAATGCGCAGCTCGAACCGCACGAGGTATTGAGTGGGATTGCGGTGATTTCCGAGCCGTGGACTATCGACAGTGGCGATTTGACCCCGACACTGAAATTACGTCGGCACAAGGTCGAACAGCGCTATAACGAGGCGGTCCGCCAGTGGTCGAAAGGCGAGAAGGTGCGCTGGTTGTAAACTTGGTCACGCTTCAACGATAGCGGGGTTGACGCTGTTCCTTAAAGCCAACACCATGACGGCTTAATTATTTCGAGGTATGAAATACCCTGTCGGAGTGGACTAAAATGGCGGAAGGGCACAATCCCGGACATATCGATCAAATAAAACAAATTAATGCCGGAGCTGTGTATCGCCTGATTGATCAGTTGGGACCCATTTCCCGTATTGAGTTATCGAAGCAGGCTAATCTGGCTCCGGCCAGTATTACCAAAATCACCCGTGAACTGTTGGATGCACATCTGATCAAGGAAGATGAATTCCAAGAGCCGGGTAGCCGTGGCCGCCCAGCGGTCGGGTTGATTTTGGATACGGAAGGCTGGCATTTTCTCTCCGCGCGTCTTGGACGCGGCTATCTCACCCTCGCATTGCATGAGCTGAGCAGCGAACTGCTGATTGAAGAGCGGCTGGATATTATTGAGCGCGAGCAATCGGCTTTATTAAAGCGTTTAGTCAGTGAAATTGACCTGTTCTTTACTCGTCATCAGGACAAACTGGAGCGTTTGAGCGCCATTGCGATTACGTTGCCCGGTGTTATTGATGCGACGCGCGGCATTGTGCACCAGATGCCATATTACCATGTGAAGGATATGCCGCTGGCGGCGGAGCTGGAGCAAAAAACTGGTCTGCCAGTGCTTCTGCGCCATGATGTGTGCGCGTGGACGATGGCCGAAGCGCTGTTTGGGCCTTCACAAGGCTGCCAGAACGTGGTTCAGCTGAGCATCAATCATGGTGTCGGCGTGGGGGTGATGATTGATGGCAAACTGATCCACGGCCAATACCGTAATCTGATTGAAGCTGGCCATATCGTGGTGAACCCGCAAGGGGAGCAGTGCGAGTGTGGGCATCGTGGCTGTCTGGAAACGGAAATCAATATTCAAGCCTTGCTACGTAAAGCGCGGCAGCGTTTAGAGTGCGGCGAAGAGAGCGTGTTGCGACATCAGACGCTGAACGTGTCGAACCTGTGCCAAGCGGCATTAAACGCTGATGCGCTGGCGCTGAATTTGCTTAATGAAGCGGCGGAGCGCATTGGTGTGCTGCTCAGCATGTTGGTGAACCTGTTCCATCCAGAAAAAGTACTGTTTGGTTCACCGTTGAGTCAGGCGCAGTCCATTATGTTTCCAGTGATTATGCGCACGTTGGAGGCCAATGCCTATCCACTGTATACGCAAAACCTCACGTTGGAGCCGACCCGTTTTTATAACGAAGGCACCATGCCGGGGGCGGGGTTGGTGAAAGAGTCGCTCTACAGTGGCGTGCTGTTAACTAAACTGCTGGAAGGTTAATCACGCGCTATTCGTGCCGTGCTTACTATCGGTAGCTCACTAGATAGCTGACTAAATAGCTCGTTAAATGTACAGATAGTACTTTCACGCAGTACAATGAAAAAAGGTGGATGGCATGAGGATGCTGTCCACCTTTTGTATTTGCAGTGCGCAATTTTTGTTGCCAGCGCCGTGCTATCGCTATGTTGTGGTGCGTTAGCCGATATGCAGGCGTCCGGTTTCTGGATGACGAAACACCTGCGCGTCGAAAGCGAAAATTTGCTTAATACGCTCAGCAGTCAACACCTCTTCAGGTGAACCATCGGCCTGAATCTGCCCATGATTGAGCAGCAATACCCGATCGGCATAGCGCGCCGCCAGATTTAAATCGTGCAAAATCACCAGTACCGCATCACCCTGTCGCGCACGGCGCTGCGCCGTTTGCAGTGTCTGATGCTGGTGGCTTAAATCCAGTGCCGATGTTGGTTCATCCAACATTAAGAGTTTCGGTGCGGCGGCGGTGGGCTCGCGCTCGGTCTGCGGCGAGTCGGCCATATGCTCATCGAGCTGCGCGAGGACGCGCGCAAAGTGAATGCGCTGTTTCTCCCCGCCGGATAGCACGGTATAGGCGCTCTCGGCGAGATGTTCCGCCCCGACTGCTTGCAGGCAGCGCTGGATGATGGCCTCATCGGCGATTTTGCCTGATACATGCGGCAGACGGCCTAACGCCACCACTTCGCGGGCTAAAAACGAAAATGACAGTGCCGAGCTTTGCGGCAAGATGGCCATCCGGCGAGCAAGTATTGGCGCTGGCCACTGCGACTGCGGTTGGCCGAACAAGCGGATCTCGCCTTGCGCCGCCATTTCGCCACTGATGCACTTGAGTAAGGTGGATTTACCGGTGCCGTTTGGGCCGAGTAGTACGGTGAGTTCACCGGCTCGCAAGTCTAACGACAGCTGCGATAAAATCTGGCGTCGACCACGTTGTAAGGTCAGATTGCGCAATTCGACCACGGTCATGCGGCGCTCCTTTTTTGTTGGATCAGCAGCCAGATGAAAAACGGTGCGCCGAGTAGCGCAGTGATGATCCCGACCGGAATTTCTGCCGGTGCAGCCAGTTGGCGCGCCAGTAGGTCAGCCAGCAGCAATAAGATTGCGCCACACAGCGCACTCAGCGGCAGCAAATTACGATAATCCGGGCCGCACAGCATGCGCACCAGATGGGGCACGATCAGACCGATAAAGCCAATCATCCCTGAGACTGACACTGAAACGCCAATACCCACCGCACAGCCGATGATCAAGCGACGTTTGAGCCGCTCGACATTAACGCCCAGATGCCGCGCTTCGGACTCCCCCAGCAGCAGGGCATTGAGCGCAGGGGCTTGTCGATAAAATCCGACCAGCAACACCAGCAGGGTGAGGCTACTGAGCAGTAAGGTGTCCCAACGGGCACCGGCGAGGGAGCCCATCTGCCAGAGCGACAGATCGCGCAATTGCTGATCATCGGCCAGATAGCTCAACAATCCCAGACCGGAAAATGCGATAGCGCCAATGGCCACGCCGGCCAATAACATCATGTTGACCGAGGTGCCAAACGGTGTGCGCCCAATACGGTAGACCAGCAGCGTGGTCAGCATCCCACACAAAAACGCACACAGGGCGGTATAACCGAGAGATAACCAACCCAGACTGAAACCGGCGATACTCAAACTGGCCAGCGACACGCCGGCAGGAAGTAAAACAATCGACAATCCCGCCCCCAGCGCCGCGCCGCCACTGACACCGATAATGCCTGGATCAGCCAAGGGGTTACGAAAGAGCCCCTGCAACACCGCGCCCGCCAGCGCCAAAATCGCCCCCACACTGATGCACAGCAGGGTGCGCGGCAGACGGATGGTCTGAATAATCAATTGCTGTGTGCTCAGATCGTTGGCGTGGCTCGGTAACGAGAGCAGCGCGTGCAGGCTCTCATTTAACGGCAGGCGCACCGGACCGGTGGCAATTGACAGCAGCAACATGAAGCTCAGTAGCAGCAAGCCACTGCTACCGAGCAAAGAGAGTTTCAGTCGTAACATCGGGCGTTCCGTTTACTGCTGATTCAGGTGATTGGCCAGACGCTGGGCTTCGCTCAAGGTGCTCAGGCCAATCCCACCAATCAACGCTTTACCGTTAATCGGCAGCACCGCTTTATTGCGCCCAGCCGGTGTGTTTTGCAGTAACGGTTGTTTGGCCAGCAGAGAGTCGGCATCGCCAGTCCAATTGCGCTCGCTGACCACAATCAAATCCGGCTGCATGGCCAGCAGACTTTCGGCTGACACCGTTTGGTAATTACGCACCGAAGCGGCCGGATTCACGGCGCCGGCTAAGGTCAGTAGAGTATCGGCGGGAGTATTGCCGCCAGCAATCATCGGCGGGCGACCATCATGCAGCAGCAGATACACGGCTTTGAGCGGTTTGCCGTGTTGCTTGCTTTGCAACTGAGCACGCGTTTGTGCGAGTTGTTCGAGCTGTTGATCGATTTTCGTCTGCAGTGTTTGGCCTGCGGCTTCTTTATGCAGCAGGGCTGCAATTTGCGTCACTTGCGCTTTGAGCGCTTCTGGTGTGGTATCGGACGGCAACACGGTCAAGGGAATTTTGGCCTGTTGCAGTGCTGTCAGTGCCGAGGCTGGTGCCATTTCATCTGAGCCAATCACATAATCAGGGCGCAGGGCAAGCATGCCTTCGGCTGGTAATTGACGGATATAGCCCAGCGTTGCGGCTTTGCTGTCGGCAGGAAGACGACTGCTGCTATCAACACCCACCAGTACATCGCCAGCGCCCAGCGCCACAATAATTTCTGTCACATTACTGCCGGCACTGATCACGCGGGTTGGGGCGATCTTAGGCGTGGCCTGTAGTGCCGTCGGTGGTATGGCAGAAGCTGCAACGGGATGTGTGTTTGTTGCCGCGCTATCGGTAGGTGCCGCGTGCAAAGTAACGGTTGGCAGGCTTAGACAAGCCAGCAGGGCGTAGCGAGAAAGGCGCATCTGTTTCATTCTGATCCCTTGGTTAAAATCTGCGCGGCAGGAATGTTCTGTCGCTGCAGGAAATTGAGTAAATTCAATAAGCGTTCGGTACTGGCATCGCGATCGGCGGCGATAATAATCTCTGGTTGAGCGCCGGAGGTATGCGGCTGGGCGCGTGCGGTCAAAATGGCGTTGCTGAAGGCATCCCAATCCGTGAATTTTTGCTCACCCAGCGCCCAGTAAGGCGCGTCGGCAAACAGGTGTAATGTCAGACTTTCCGGTACCGCTTGTGCCGGTTGGGTACTATCGGCCACTTCCGGCAAGGTGATGTCCATGCTCTGAATACGCACATTGGCGGTCAGTAATAAAAACACCAGTACGATAAAGATGATGTCGAGCAGCGGGGTGAGATCTATCCCAAGGCTGCTGCTTTCTGGCGCTGAGCGATCGCGGATCATGACGTGAAATCCTCACACAGAGGGATCCCTTCCAGCCACAAGTTGTACTGGTTCATGCCGTGTTCGGCGCCGTTAATCAGGCGATCAATCCATAAGCTGAACAGCTGTGCACCCACCAGCGCCGGTAGCGCAATAAACAGCCCGGCAGCGGTGGTGTACATCGCAACGCCTAAACCATCGGCCAGTAACGCAGGAGTCACTGGATTGTTGCTCGCGCCGATATCCTGAAACATCTGAATCAAGCCCAAAATGGTGCCCAGCAGACCCAGAAGTGGACTGATGGCGGCAATCAGATTAAGTAATTTCAGACCACTACTGAGCTGACGGCGCTTAGATTGCAGCCAGATCGCAGCAATTTCTTCGCGTAAGGCTTTATTTTCGTTGCGATGCGTTAGCAGCAGTGCGACCCCTTGCAGTAATAACGAGCGGCGTTGCTGCAATGATTGCTGCATCGTATCTAGCTGGCTGGCCGATACGCTATTCAGGGTATTGCTATGCCCAGGTAACAGCTGCGCGGCCAGATGATGTTGGCCAAGTCGACCGGCTTGCAGCAGGCGAAACAGCCGATCCAGTAAAATCACGCCAGTCAGAAAAGAGCAGGTCAGCAGCGGCCACATCATGCTGCCGAGTTGGTGTTCAAGTTGCGCAAGAATCATGGTTTACAGCCTGTTTAAGTCTAAATAGAAGTGGGTGTACGTAATTTTGTGTCTTAATGGCAGCGTTTAAGTCAGCTCAAAGCGCACGGGAATTCGCACCACATGGCTGACACCTTGGCCGTTGATTTCTTGTGGCAAGAATTGCCATCCCTTTACGGCTTTCAATGCCGAGCGATCAAGTAGGGGGAAACCGCTACTTTTCAGCAGTACGACTTGCAATTGCTCGCCTTGAGTTCCCAGTTTCACTTCCAGCAATACGGTGCCTTCTTGACGGCGCATGCGTGAGGCTTTCGGGTATTCCGGCGCCGAAGGGGGAACGCGAAAACGCGGTTCACTGTTGCTGCCACGGGCTTGTGCGGTAGAGGCTGGAACCGCATGGGAGGCAGTGTTCAGTGCTCCGCTGGCTGACTGCGTGGTGGCCGACGAGTGAGCGGCAGTCGCACTTGCGCTAGCCGTGACAGGATTGTGCTGTTCTGTGTTGTCTGTTGATTTTCTCTCTGTCTTTTTAACTGTCTTTTTTGGGGTTTTTCCTTCTGGAATTTTCGGCGCTACTTTTTTAGGCGCAGGTTCTTTTTTCAAGACCGGTTTAGCTTGCTTGGGTTTTGCTGTTTCAGCGGCTTTGGCTGGCACGGCGCTCGGTTCAACGACTTTTTTCGGCTCAGTCTTTTGTGGCGCAGGCTGTACGTCGGCTGCGGCACCGCTTTGTGTGCCGGTGGCGGCCAAATTGAGCACCAATGCGGGGCCTGCACTGAGCGAGTCCAAGGTGACTGCGCGGGTTTGGGTTGGCTGCAGTCCAAACAGCAGTAAGGCGGCGTGGGCCGACATACATAAACCTGACGCCAGTAAAAGGCGTTTATTGCGGCGAAGGTGAGCGCCAGCAGTAAGCAACGTCAGCAGCATGGGTAACTCCGGTCTTCCAGACTTATCAGCAAAGAAAACAGTCAGTAATCAAGAATGGCTGCACTATACATTTTGATGACACTCGAGATCAAATGAAAATTATTTGCATTCGCATTCGGTGATCGGTTACGCTTCGCCACCGCTAACACATTGCTTGTTTTTCCTCTTTTCATCATGAACTAAAAGGAATTAATGCCAGTGGCCAACCATCTGCAATCTTCCGGTCGACTGTCCAGCGCGACAGCCGCGATGACCGCTAAACACACCGGCTTTAAACGCTCTGCACTGAGTCTGTTAATTCTGAACAGCGTGGCGGTTTCATTTGCCGCCAACGCCGCACCGGCTGAGCCTCAGACTCAGCTCAATGAAGTCCTGGTTACAGCAACCCGTGAAAATAAAGCGCTGTCGCAAGAAACGCGCTCGGTTGCGGTGGTGACGCAGGCACAAATTCAGCAACAACAACCGGCCAGCGTGGCAGAAGCTCTGAAATACATTCCTAACGTGGATGTCAGCGGCGGTCCGCGCGCTAATGCGCAAAGCCCGTCAGTACGGGGTTTAAGTGGCAATCGTATTTTGCAGGTGGTGGATGGCGTGCGTCAGAACACTACCTCAGGACACCGAGCCACTTACTTCATGGATCCTGAAATGTTGTCATCCATCGAAGTGATCAAAGGGCCGACCAGCTCCCTGTGGGGCAGTGGCGCACTGGGTGGCGTGGTCGCGCAGCAAACTATTTCTGCCCCCGATATGCTGCACGGTGATCAGAGTGTGGGTGGCTATCTGAAACAAGGTTACGCCAGCGCCAATGATGAAACTAAAACCAGCGGTGCTGTGTATGGCCTGCTGGGGGATTCCGTCGATTTCCTGCTAAACGGCTACTACGCCGATGCCAATAACCTGCGTTTGGGGAACGGCGAGCACCTGACTGACTCGGCCTATCGCAATCAGGGCGGGTTAGCCAAATTGGGCTGGCAGGCAGATGACGCGCAGCGTCTGGAGCTGTCAGTTCGCCAAGCCGAAACCCATCAGAATGCACCGAGCAACCCATCGCAGATGGTCAGCACCTCAGTGCCGCTGGTGCAGCAGAAAATCCGTGATTTCAATACCACCTTGGATTATCGCTTGAATCCAACCGATAGCCGTTGGTTGGACGCACGCGTAACTGCCTATGTGAACAAAACGGAATTTGATGAATATCGCGTCACGAAAAAGCAAAGCGATAAGGTGGATTACCGCACACTGGGTCTGAATATCAGTAACCATTCGCAGTTTGATCTGCTGAGCCTGGCCTATGGCGGCGATATTTATGAAGATAAAACCCAAGGCGAGCGGGAAGGGAAGAATCGCCCGATTCCAGCCGATGGCCGCAGCAAAGTCTGGGGAAGTTATGTACAAGCTGATATTCCATTAGGTAGTCAGTGGAACCTGTTACCGGGTCTGCGTTATGACCACTTCACCGCCGAAGACAAGAATATCGCTGGCTCCGAGCGTAGCGAAGATCACCTGTCGCCATCCGTTGGCCTGCGCTGGGCAGCGACCGATTGGCTGACGTTAAATGCCCGTTACGACGAAGCGTTCCGTGCACCAAGCATGGAAGAGATGTACACCACCGGTACTCACTTCTGCATGGGCCCGATGGGCTGCAACGTGTTTAAAGCCAATCCCGATTTGAAACCGGAGACCGCCAAAAACAAAGAAATCTCAGCACAGATGCGCTTTAACAACGTGCTGGCAGATGATGAGTTAGCGTTTGGGGCGACATATTTCCATAACAACGTCAGCAACTACATTGATCAGCAGGTCAACATGTTCACCACCCAATATGTGAACGTGACCGATGCGCGTTTGCGTGGCGTTGAGTTAGACGCGCGTTATAACTGGCGCGATCTGGAAACCAGCCTGAGCTATGCCCAGACAGAAGGGCGCGACAAGAAAACCAACCAGCCGCTGAATAACATTCCGGCGCATAAGTGGGTATTGGGCGTGAGCCACTACTTTATGGATCGCGACCTGAAAGCGGGCGTGAACGTCAGCCATTACGAATCACAAGATGAATTGCCATCCAACGTGACCAATGTATATCCGTCCTACACCTTGGTGGACCTCTATACCACTTGGCAGCCACAGACGGGTGCGCTCAAAGCAGTCAAAGTGGATGTGGGTATCGATAACGTGACTGACGAATATTACCGTCAGGCCTTTGACCAGCTCTATTCCGCCGGTCGTAACTTTAAGGTTGGTGTGCGGTATTCCTTCTGATGATGATTGATTTATCTGTTTTGGATGACTCCATTCTGGGCCATCACAGCCCAGATCCTCTGGCGTATGCCTTTACCGGCAAACGTCAGGCACATGCCGGAGGCAGCGGGCGACCGCTGTCACCTCCGGCGGCGCAAGGGCAATTGCAGCAGTTATTGATGCAAGACACGCCGGCGATTCGTCCGCGCTGTTTGTACATCCATATCCCGTTTTGTCGGGTACGCTGCACCTTTTGCTCGTTCTTTCAGTATGCCGCCAGCCCTGCGCTGGTGGCCGAATATTTCGCGGCGCTGAGTGAAGAGCTAAAACGCAAAGCGGCGATGCCGTGGACACAAGCTGCGCCGTTTGCCGCCGTATACATTGGTGGCGGTACGCCGACGGATCTGACTGCCGAGCAAATCTTTGCTCTCGGCCAGCTGATTAAAGCGCATTTCCCACTGACCGACGATTGTGAGATTACGCTGGAAGGTCGTCTAAATCGCTTTAGCGATGAGAAATACCATGCTGCAGTTGATGGAGGCGTGAACCGTTTCTCGTTCGGAGTGCAGAGTTTCGATACCGATGTTCGGCGTAAAGCCAAGCGGCTCGATCCGCGTGAAAAATTGCTGGAGACAGTGAGTCATCTGGTGGCGCTGGATCGCGCGCCGATTATCGTCGATCTGATGTTTGGTTTACCGCATCAATCGGCCACGGCGTGGCAGCAAGACCTGCAGGACTTCCTACACAGCGGCGCACACGGGGTGGATCTGTATCAGCTGATTGAGATGCAAGGCACTCCGATGGCGCGTTTGGTGGAAGAAAACCGTCTGCCGGCACCGGCCGCGACACCTGAGAAATCGCGTATGTACGCCCAAGGCGTCGCGTTTATGCAGCAGTACGGCATTCAGCAAATCAGTGTCAATCACTGGACGCGCGATGCACGCGAACGCAGCCGCTACAACCATCTGGCGAAAACGACCGCCGATGTGTTGCCGGCGGGGGCTGGCGCGGGTGGCTTTATTGACGGCTTTGCCCTGATGCAAACCCGCGATCTTGAGAGCTATCACCAAGCCATCCGCGAAGAGCGTTATCCGGTGGCGATGATGATGAGTCCTAATCCGCAGCATGCGCTGCACTGTGCTATTAAGGCCGGTTTCGATCGTGGCCGACTGCAACGCAGCGAGTTAGATAGCCTAAGTGGTATGGCGCTGTATGACTACGTCAGCCCACTTTTAACACAGTGGCAAGAGCGTGGGCTGTTGTCGTTAGAGGCAGACCAAGCGCGTCTAACCACGGCCGGTAGTTTCTGGAATATCAACATGGCACAAGGGCTGATTAACGCATTGCGTTTATCGCCGCCCTTAGCCGCCTGAGTTGCCAGTTACGGCTATTTTGTCCCCCTTTTTCTGACCTGATGTGGTGCGCCCAATTGCGCTTTCATCGGGTCGCAATGAAACCTGAATGAATACGGAGAGAAAACATGTCTCATACGGATGTACTGGCTGACACCGCACCTAAAGCTGATGCAGTCACGAAAAATGATGCCGTTCACAGTGAACTGTGCCGCCAATTGGCGGAGCTGTCAGAAAAAGAGATGAGTGCCAGCACACAAGAGTTAGCTGCGCGCTTTGGCGTCAGTGAATATCAGCTGGTTGCTGCACTGCCCGAAGAGATGGCGGTGATGGCGCATGGCAGTTGGGCGCAATCGCTGCTGGAAGAGCTGACCGGTTGGGGCCCACTGACCACCATCGTGGAGTCCGAAGGCAGCATTTTTGAATTCAAAGGGGCATTCCCTGCCGGTAAACCGGGGCACGGCTATTTCAACCTGTACTCCAAAGAGGGAACCGGTTTACATGGCCACTTGCTGTTATCGCAAGTGTCACACATCGCGTTGCTGGCCAAACCGTTTATGGGCAAGGCCAGTTATAGCTTGCAATTCTTTGCTACTAACGGCCGCACTATGTTCAAAGTGTACTTAGGTCGAGACAAACAGCGTCAGCTGTTGTCGGAGCAAGTTGCGCTGTTTGAGCAGCTGCGTGTGCGCTTGATTGCCCAGCCGCAGCCTGCAGCAGAGTAATCGCGCTCGCTTAAGTGACATCGCTCTTAAGTGGCATCTATCGGGTTGGATACCTCGCGTTTAGTTGGCTCGGTGTTCCGCTGGGCCAAATTACGCGAATGATAATAAAAATCGACAACGTGAATAGCCTTATCAGGGCAGTAAATTAGACTAATAAGTATTGAATGAAGGAAGACATTGTTATGACCAACGAACGTCAAGAGCGTCTGCAAAATCGCCTGCAACCAGAAATCGCTGAGTTTCGTAACGAATGCCGCACCGTGGTGCTGGCGACCGTGGATGCCGATGGCATGCCGAATGTCAGCTACGCGCCCTTTGTGCAACTGGCGGATGGCTATTATGTGCTGATTTCAGAAATTGCACGGCATGCGCGCAATTTACAGCAGGTGCCGCGTACGTCGTTGATGATGATTGAGGATGAAAGTCAGTCGCGCCAGCTGTTTGCCCGTAAGCGTCTGACGTTCGATGCGCGTGTTGAGAAAGTGGAGCGTGATACAGCAAGTTGGCAGGAGGCTGTGGCGGCGCTGGAAGCTCGTCACGGTGATATCGTGGCCAATTTGTCGCAAATGGCAGACTTTATCCTGTTCCGCATGGTGCCAGAGCAAGGTCTGTACGTGAAAGGATTTGGTCAGGCGTTCCAAGTCAGCAGTGATGATTTGGTGGATGTGGTGCATTTGCAAGAAGGGCATAAAACGGTGTCCGGTGAGCCAGTTAAAGCCTGAGGCTGACTCACCACCGCGCTACTCGCCACAGTGCAACTCACCTCATACATGACATAAATGGCATACATAATTGCCATCATGCGTGCACAGGGCGATGCTTGGGGTAGGCGGTTGAAGTGTGAAACACATTAACTCAATGTAAGACAACGGCGGCGCTTTCATGGGTCGCCGTTGCTTTCTCATCTTTCCCCTTCCACTGAATCTCTCATTTATCCGGTAATTTGGCCGCAATGCGGAATAAAATCCGTGAAATGAGAGGCCGATCCGCCAGACAGGACATATGTCCTCTGCAACGCAGTCAGGGCAGCCGTACACTGCAGCCATGTTCGCGCTACCGAGTTATGTATCTACACTTTCGTGTTTTTTATTCGTGTTTTTTAGCAAAGCAAACACGCTGTATACCCAAACAACTTGCCGCCTACCTGTGGCTTCAAGTAGGAAGGGTATAGATAACCGGTAGATACGCACCGAATTGGTTGTAATAGGAATGAAGTAAATGACAGCACATATCAATGCTCAGCCAGGTGATTTTGCCGAAACCGTGATTATGCCGGGTGACCCACTGCGCGCCCGCTATATTGCCGAAACTTATCTGACCGACGCCCGTGAAGTGACCAATGTCCGTAACATGCTCGGTTATACCGGCTTTTATCAAGGTCAGCGGATCTCTGTGATGGGTCACGGCATGGGGATCCCTTCCATGGTGCTGTACGCCCATGAGCTGGTGAATGATTTTAACGTCAAGCGTATCATCCGTATCGGAAGCCTAGGCGCGACCCAGCGTGATGTGCAGATGCGTGATGTGATTCTGGCCGTAGCCGCCGGTACTGACTCGCCAACTAACGCCAAGCGTAGCGCCGGATACCACATGGCTACTTCCGCAGATTTCAACCTGCTGCACCGCGCCTACACCTTAGCGAAGGAAAAGGAGATCCCAGTGCGTGCCGGTAACGTCTTTACTGGCGATCTCTATTACGATCCAGACGAAAATCTGATCCCTGCGCTGGAGAAATTTGGCGTACTGGGTATCGATATGGAAGTGGCCGGTCTGTATGGGCTGGCGCATCAGCAGGGTATCGAAGCGCTGGCGATCCTCACCGTGTCTGACCACTGTCTGACAGGCGAAGAGACCACCGCCGAAGAGCGTCAGCTGTCATTCAATCACATGATTGAGTTGGCGCTGGAGACGGCGTTGTCCTGCTAATTTGTCGCGCTAATGTCGCGATAGCAAAGGTCGCCATATCGTACCCTTCAACATCAGTACGGGATAATAACAATGAAAAACAAACTCTCACTTACCGCCATCAGTTTCTTGGCAAACTTTGTTATGGCCGGGTTTGCCACCCAGTTTGGCATGCTGATAGAGCCGATTGCTGCAAAATTTGCTGCGCCGGTGAACGATGTGGCGGCCATTTTCTCGCTGCTTAATGGTGGCGCACTGGCGGGCACCATCGCCGCCTTTTTCCTGATTGAAAAAATCGGTATCAAACGCATTACCTTGCTCAGCTATACACTGATTGCGCTGAGCGCCTTGACCCTCCATCTTACCGGATCGCTGGCTGTCGTGATGGCCGCCATGACCGTGATCGGTTTTTGCGGCGGTGTTGGCTTGTGTATTGCCGGTACCATTGTGGTGGCAGTATGGAAAGATAAACTGCAAAGCACCATGTTGGTGGTACAAGACGCTACCTTTAACGTGGCAGGGGTTGTATTCCCACTGGTGACCACCTATACGCTGACCCGTTCTATGTCATGGAGCTACAGCTACCTGACTGTGGGCGGCGTAGCACTGGTAACCATGCTGATTGCCGCGCTCACTAACTTCCGCCGCTGCGAGCAAAGTGCCGAAAGCAGTGATAACGCCAAATCAGAGTGGAATTTTGGTCTGTTAAGCGGTGGTTTTGGTTTGTTCTTGGGCATGCTGGCGCTGTATACCTTTCTGACATGGGCGCCGCTGTTCGTTAAGCAAAAGTTTGATATTCCGTTTGAAGATGCCGGCAATATCATCACGCAATATTGGGCTGCCGCTTTGCTGGGTGCATTGGCGTCTACTGCCATTGTAACGCGCGTTAAGATCCATCACTTCCTGCTGGCAGTGATTGCGCTGGCACTGGTGATCACCACCTTGATTGTGAACACGTCTGATGTGGGCATGCTGTCTTACTACACCTACGGCTACGGTTTTGTTTGCGCAGCGCTGTATAACGCCTTTATCGCTTATGGCGTATCGTTTGTGCGTCAACCAAGCAGTAAGAACGTGTCGTATATTTTGATCAGCGGCAGTGCCGGTGCCATGTTCAGCCCCGCAATCAGTGCGGTGTTTGAAAAAGTGATTGGTTTGCAAGCGGTGATGTACGCTATCCCAATGCTGTACGCGGTGATCTTGTTGATGCTGCTCGGTTCATTCCGTCTGCATAAAGCGGCTTCGCCAGAGCCGCAGCAGGTCGCGAATTGATTTAAGCTTGCAATGCGATAACTGCAAAAAACAAACACCGGCTTTTGGCCGGTGTTTTTGTTAGGGAAGGGATGAAAAGCCAGTGCGAATGCATGCCATTTGCATCACTGCATTGATGATAGCTACGCGGTTAATACTTCGCTGTACACCACAGGAGCAGCTATAGCGCCAGATAACGCTTGAGGGCGTCGATATCCGTGATACTGAGCCCTTGCTTGCTGCGCTCCACCAATCCTAAGTCAGTCAGCTCTTTTACGGCGCGGCGATAAACGCGATCGGTCGTCCCGAAACGTTCGGCTTCCATATAGCTTTTGGTGAAACCGCCGACAGGGAAATCCCGCAGATATTGCTGGTACAGATCGTAAGCCACGTTATAAGCGATAGGATAGAGCATGCGATGGATCAGAATATTCACCGTATCCTGATAATCGATCGCAATGGCGCTGGCAAAGAACAGGGCGACTTGTGGATTTTTCACCAACGCCTGCTGCAATTTATCGGCGCAGATAAAGGCTACCGTCAGCGTCTCTTCGGCGATGATATCGAGCTGGCAGCGATAGCCGCTAAAAAATTCCATCTCCCCGAAAACCTGATAATCGCACTCCATGGTGCCGAGCTGAAAGCTGCGCCCATTTTGCGCGGTGTAACCGATCGACACCTTCCCGCTTCGCACCAGCGTCAGATAATTTAGCTGTTGCCCCTGACTCATCAGTGGCGACTTTTCTTCGATGATTTTCTCTTCAGAAATACAGCTAAGCACCACCTGCTCAATCAGGGAATGATTATCTTGCCAGTGATCCTGAAAGCGTCCTTTGTGTAAGGGTTTTAATTGCATGCTTGCTCTCGGTTATCCGCGCTTCTGCGTCGGTTTACTGCTCTAATGCTCAATTACTCACGCACTTTACGGCGCAATTTCAATTGTAAATTGGTGCGAGGAATACAGCTACAGGCCAAAATCTTATCGCCGCGTACAGCTGAATTGGTCAGCGCGGTCACTTCTCCCGACAACAGCGTAACACGGCACGTGCCACACAGTCCTGCGCGGCATGATGACGGAATAGGCACATTGTGTGCTTCCAGCTGATCGAGCAGGGTGTGATGATTGTTGCCGGTAAACGCGATATCTCCGCTGGCAATCCCGAGGGTTTCGATTAACACCGAATGCAGCGGTTCCAAACGCTCTTCGTGTGTATGCGCCGGTAGCGGGTGGGCATTATCCGGATAAACGCGCGGCTCGGCGGTTTCCAGCACTTCGACCGGCATATCTAAACGCACCAAACCTTGATTACGGGCAATCAGGTTTTGGCCAAAATCGACATCATTACCGTAACGGCGAAATTGGGTCAGCGTATGCAGCGGCTCGCGTTGGTTATGTAGCGTGCCATCGGCCGGATTCACCGTAGTCAGAATGCAACGGCCACAGGGTTGGACCACATCAAAAATCACCTCGCCAATGCGGATCACCTTCCAGCTATCTTCAGCAAATGGCTCAGTATCGCGCACCACCAAATTCGGGCGGAACTGGCGCATTGTAAGAGGCTGTGAGCAGCGCTGCTGTAAAGCGTCAAGGGAGGCAGCAGAAATCAGCAGCAGCGGATAACCATCGGCATACGAGAGCGGTTGCTCGGCGTGACCTTCCACCCGTCGTTCGGAATGAAAGCCGGTCCAGCGCAGACAAAGTGCGCGTCCGAGTTTCTCACTCAACCACAGATTCACCGTCTCTGGCGCTACCAATGAGGCGAAATGGTTTCCCCACACTTCGGAAGGGGCTCGCTGGGTAAAATCGCGATAAAACACCGCGATACTGTCGCCATCCGGACTATGAATCACCACGCCATCAGGTAACAGCGCTGTCTGGAACAACACCAATTGCGGCATCTCACGCGCGGTCACAAAACGCCCATCGGGATCGGCCAGCATCATCATGCGATCAAACGCCAAACCACTTTCCACCACTTGGGCACTGGATACCTCAATGCCGCGGGTGGATTTGATGGGGTGTACATAAATCTCAGACAGCGAAGGTTTCATTACAGAGATCCTTTCCGGGTTAAAGAGTCTGCGCAAAATTAAGGTGTTACCGGTTTGATTCAAATACTGACTGGCGCAGTGATGACCGCCTGTATCATCCGGATGCTAGGCAGTGTATGCAAGCACGCGCAACGCGAAAAGAGTGCTTTCACACGCGGCAACAGAACACACAGAACAGAAACATCAGTGCGTGATGTTAGGCTCGGTTATGTTGGTTTGTGTGTTTAAAAGGCACAGCGTGTTGGTTTAGATTATTTTTCTTTAACGAAAGAACAAAATAATATAATAAAAAAGCAGACGTAAAGTCTGCTTTTTTGAATGACACAGGAAAGCCGCCGATTATTTAATCAGCTCAGCTTCTGTCGAGGGGACAATGATATTGGTTGCATGACAACCTTTGGGGCCGCGGTGCATTTCGAATTGCACCTCTTGTCCTGCTTTAAGCGTACGATAGCCATCCATTTGGATGATGGAATAGTGGGCGAAGATATCGTCACCACCATTGCTCGGACAGATGAAACCAAATCCCTTGGCATTGTTGAACCACTTAACAGTACCCGTTTCCATACCTCTACATCCCTCGAGTGATACCATACAGACATACCCGTGATGTAAAACAACAAATTCGGCCATCAGAGACAAAAAGCCACTGATTGGTCGAAATATACACACCACTTAGCGATACACTCTAGTAGAATTGATCGTAACGTCAAGGCGACAAAGGTCGCATTGAGGATGTCTTCACTAAAATTTCACCGAAATTAACATTTCATTCGCATCCGATGACCGTAAAGACTACGATAGAGTTATGAGTAATTTAGACTGGATTGGAATTGATGAGCTCGTCAGGGACGAAGAAAAAACAACGGTTAAGCCACCGTCTATGTATAAGGTTGTACTGAACAACGATGACTATACCCCGATGGATTTTGTTATCGAAGTGTTGGCTAAGTTCTTCAGCTTGGACATAGAGAAGGCGACACAATTAATGTTGACTGTGCACTATCAGGGTAAAGCAATTTGTGGCATTTTTACTGCTGAGGTAGCAGAGACAAAAGTTGTGCAAGTTAATCAGTATGCCCGTGAGCACGACCATCCATTGCTGTGTTCAATGGAAAAAGCCTGACACCGGAAAACTGAAAAGTTAACTGCTGTTAGCCATGCTCCCGGCATCTATCTCGGCGTCTAGGGGAGGTGCCTATGCTCAATAAAGAACTTGAATTAAGTCTGAACCTCGCATTTGCCAAAGCGCGTGAGCAACGGCATGAGTTCATGACCGTCGAGCACCTTTTGCTCGCACTGATTGATAACAGTTCAGCCCGTGAGGCATTGGAAGCCTGCTCCGTCAATCTGGATATGCTGCGTAACGATCTGTCGGTGTTTATCGAACAGACCACACCACTCATTGCCGAAGAAGACAGTGAGCGTGAAACGCAGCCGACCTTAAGTTTTCAGCGAGTACTGCAGCGTGCGGTTTTCCACGTGCAGTCTTCCGGTCGTAGTGAAGTCTCCGGCGCTAATGTGCTGGTGGCTATCTTTAGCGAACAAGAATCTCAGGCCGCTTACCTGCTCAAAAAATACGATGTCAGCCGTCTGGATGTCGTGAACTTCATTTCGCACGGCATTCGTAAAGAAGCACCTAATCAAAGCAATTCCACCGGTAGCAGCAGTGCGCCGGGCAACGCTGCTTCAGCCGCCAATTCTGGCGAAGAGGGCGAAGAGCGTCTGGAAAGCTTTGCCACTAACTTGAACCAGTTGGCCCGTGTTGGCGGTATTGATCCGCTGATTGGCCGCGATAAAGAGCTGGAGCGTACCGTTCAAGTATTGTGCCGTCGTCGTAAAAATAATCCGCTGCTGGTCGGTGAGGCTGGGGTGGGTAAAACCGCGATTGCCGAAGGTCTGGCCTGGCGGATAGTGGAAGGCGATGTACCGGAAATCATGCTCAACTGCGTGATTTACTCACTGGATATTGGCTCGTTGCTGGCGGGTACCAAATATCGTGGCGATTTTGAAAAACGCTTTAAAACCATCTTGCGTCAACTGGAGCGGGAAGAGAATGCTATCCTGTTTATCGATGAAATTCATACCATCATCGGTGCTGGGGCGGCCTCGGGTGGACAAGTGGATGCCGCGAACCTGATTAAACCGCTGCTCTCGGGCGGTAAGATTCGGGTGATGGGCTCTACCACGTATCAGGAATTTTCGAACATCTTCGAAAAAGACCGTGCTCTGGCGCGTCGCTTCCAGAAGATTGATGTGATTGAGCCGTCAGTAGACGAAACCACGAAGATCCTGATGGGCTTGAAGCCAAAATACGAAGCGCACCATGATGTTCGCTATACCAGCAAAGCGATCCGTGCTGCGGTGGAGCTGTCCGCTAAGTACATCAATGAGCGTCATCTGCCGGATAAGGCGATTGACGTGATTGACGAAGCCGGTGCTCGTTGCCGTTTAGCCCCTGCGGGCAAACGCAAGAAAACCGTTAACGTCAGCGACATTGAATCGGTAGTGGCACGTATTGCTCGCATTCCAGAAAAATCAGTCTCTTCCAGTGATCGCGATATCCTGCGCTCGTTGGATGACAAGCTGAAAATGCTGGTCTTTGGTCAAGATAAAGCTATTGAAGTGCTGACTGAAGCCATCAAGATGAGCCGTGCAGGGTTGTCACAAGACAACAAACCGGTGGGTTCATTCTTGTTTGCCGGCCCAACTGGGGTGGGTAAAACCGAAGTCACCGTACAGCTGGCGCGCGCCATGGGGATTGAGCTGCTGCGCTTTGATATGTCCGAATACATGGAACGTCACACTGTCAGCCGCTTGATTGGTGCGCCTCCAGGTTATGTCGGCTTTGATCAGGGCGGTTTGCTGACCGATGCGGTGATCAAGCATCCTCACTCGGTGGTTTTGCTGGATGAAATCGAAAAAGCGCACCCTGATGTCTTTAACCTGCTGTTGCAGGTGATGGATAACGGTACGCTGACCGACAACAATGGCCGCAAAGCAGATTTTCGTAACGTCGTGTTGGTGATGACCACTAACGCTGGTGTGCAGGAAACGCAGCGCAAATCCATTGGCTTCAAGCAGCAGGACAACAGCATCGATGCTTTGGGCGAAATCAAGAAGGTGTTCTCGCCAGAGTTCCGTAACCGTCTGGACAACATCATCTGGTTTAATCATCTGACCCCGGAGATCATCCATCAGGTGGTCGACAAGTTCATCGTGCAGCTGCAAGCACAGTTGGATGCTAAAGGCGTCTCGATGGAAGTCAGCGCCGAAGCCCGCAACTGGTTGGCAGAGAAAGGTTATGATCAGGCGATGGGCGCACGTCCTATGAGTCGTGTGATTCAGGATAACCTGAAAAAACCACTGGCGAACGAGTTGCTGTTCGGTTCACTGACGCACGGTGGCGTGGTGAAAGTCGGGGTGGATACAGAAGGCAATGTGCTGACCTATCAGTTCAGCAGTGCCAGTACTCGCCGCGAAGAAGAGGGCATGGTGCATTAATCATTGCAAATGATTAATCACGTGATCGGCTCTTGTGCAGGTGCAAGAGCCAACTTCAAGACATAAAAAAACCCGGAGCAATCCGGGTTTTTTTATAACCGCGATTAGCGACTACGGAATACGATACGGCCTTTGCTCAGGTCGTAAGGAGTCATTTCCACGGTCACTTTATCGCCAGTCAGAATACGGATGTAGTTTTTGCGCATTTTGCCGGAGATGTGGGCAGTCACAACGTGACCGTTTTCCAGTTCTACACGAAACATGGTGTTTGGCAGCGTGTCCAGCACGGTACCTTGCATTTCAATGCTGTCTTCTTTAGACATCTATTCCTCGTTAAGGCTTACAACCTGAATAATAACCGGCAGATAATGCCGAAAAACGTCGATAGTGTAAAGGCAACAGGGCATTAAAGCTGGTTAAAACTCAGCATTCATTGACCCACTGCCAACCTGTCTGGGTTAATTCCTGTGCCGGACGGAAGCGTTTTTTATAAGACATCGCCCTGCAGGCATCAACTTGATAACCGGGATAGACCCAGCGTTTTCCACTCTGTTTTGCCCATTCCAGCTGTTTCATCAGCATCGCAACACCCGGTGAGTGGGCGCTCAGATCCGGATCAAAAAAGGTATAGCAGGCACTGAGTGCATCAGGTAATACATCTGTCACTGCTACCGCGACCAGACGATCCTCCAGATACATACAAAGATAAGCCACATCGAGCCACTGACATTCCGCAAAGGATTCAAACTGCGCTTTATCCGGCGGATACATACTGCCGCCAGCGTGACGGGCACTGATGTACCTGGCATACAGAGCGAAAAACTCAGGCGGTAGTTTATCATAAATTCGCCACGAGGCCGCACTCCAATATTTCATTGCCCGTTTTTGTGAACGGGAAGGGCTGAACTGTAGCGTACTGATCCGCAGGGATTTACACGCCGAACACGCCGGACAGTGTGGTCGATACAACGATTGCCCATTGCGCCGAAATCCGGCGGTCAACAATTGGCTGTAACCGTCAGGCGTTAGCCACTGCTCATCGAAGATAACGCCAACTTGCTCGGTCTCTGCCGGCAGATAGCTACAGGTGCTCGGCGGGCTGAGCCACAACTGAATACAATGTGAAGTCTGTGATTCGGGCATAGTGTTTGTCTTGATTCAAAAGGTCGCTGCAAGTGCGGCATTAATCGGGCGTTCGGCTCTGAATATCGCCAGATGGCATTGGCGGTTCTCCGTTACGCGATTCAAAACGGTAGGCCAATTCACGCTGCTTCCAGAACGAGGCCGGTAATGACTGTGTCTGATGTTCGACTAAAATCCGCTGAAAATCGCTACGCGGCAGACTCACGGCGCCCAACGAGGCTAAATGGGGATTCATCACCTGACAATCAATTAGCGCGCCACCGGCCTGATAAAAGGCCTGATTAAACGTGAGTAACGCCGTTTTGGAGGCGTTATCTTGTAACGAAAACATCGACTCGCCACAAAATACCTGCCCGATCCCCACCCCATACAATCCCCCCACCAACGTATCGCCTTGCCAGACTTCGATGGAATGTGCGATGCCTAAGTGATGCAGGCGCACATAAGCGGCCTGAATTTGATCTGAGATCCACGTTTCGCCGCTGCGCACATCCGCACAGTGGTGAATGACATCACTAAAGGCTTGATTTACGGTGACGCGAAACGGCGATTTTTTCAGCCACTTGCGCATACTGCGATTGGGTTGCAGCTGTGCGGGAAAAAATACCGCCCGTGGATCGGGCGACCACCAGAGTATAGGCTCGCCGGGGTTAAACCATGGGAAAATGCCATGGCGATAGGCATTCAGTAAGCGCTCGACACTCAGATCGCCACCAAAGGCGAGCAAGCCGTTCGGATCGGTGAGCGCCGAATCGATGGGCGGAAAATCTGTATTCTCAGCAGAAAGTGCATGCAGCCACATGATGCTTCTCTGTTACCACACTGAAATTTTTAACCTAACTGGAACGCATTACCAAACAAGCGGTTAACCGGCGCTATAAAATAAAAGCGCCGTTGTTTAGCGTAAGAGCGCGACGCGGTAAATATCCCCACTACGATGACCAGACTCATGTATGGCCCGACTCATGGCCAAGCCATAGCAAACCGTAGCAAGAATGATTGCAAAACGGCAGTGGGGATCGCAAGTTACAGGCGCTGGTGCAGCTGATAATAACGCCCTTGTTGGGCCATCAGTTCGCTGTGGCTACCTTGCTCGATGATTTGGCCTTCTTCCATCACGCAGATCCGGTCGTATTGATCCAGTCCGCTTAGACGGTGGGTAACGGCAATCACGGATTTACCGCAGCTATGCGTTTCCAGCAGCGCTAAGATCTTATGCTCGGTATCGGCATCAAGCCCTTCTGTTGGCTCATCGAGCAGCATCAGGGGCGCGTTATGCAGCAAGGCGCGGGCAATGCCTAAACGGCGCTGCTCACCACCAGACAGCGGACGGCCGCCATCACCCAGCCACATATCCAGCCCTTCACCGTCCAGTAAGGTGTCGAGGCCAACATCACGTAGCACATCACTTAAGTGCGCGTCACTGGCGCGTGGGTCGCCCAGCAGTAAGTTTTGACGCAGGGTGGCGCTAAAAATGTGTACGCGCTGTGAGACCACTGAAATTGCTTGGCGCAGTTGGCGTTCCGGTAACAAACGGATATCGGTGTCACCTAACGCAATAGAGCCATGCTGTGGGTCATAGGCGCGCGTCAGCAAATTGAGCAAGGTCGACTTGCCACAGCCGGTTTTTCCCAGCAGTGCGATCCGCTCACCCGCTGCAAGATGCAAACTGACATCGCGCAGAACCGGTTGGTCTGACGTATAACCGAAAGTGATATGCTGGATATTGAGTTGCAGCGCCGGATTGGCCGCCGTTTCACCCGCACTGGCTTTATCTTCTGGCTCAGTCACAAACTGCACTGGCGGCGTTTGTGAAATCACATCTTGCACGCGCTCCGCTGAGGCCATCACTTGCCCCAAATGCAAGAAGGCAGAGGCTACCGGAGCCAGCGCTTCGAACGCGGCTAAGGTGACGAACACAAACAGCGCCAGTAATGCTCCCGGATGCGGATTGCCACCGACATGCCCGGCGGCCAGCCACAGCATCAGTACGGCGGTTAGGCCGGACGCCAGCACCACCAAACTTTGTGACCACGCCGCGAGTGAGGCTTCTTGCGCCTGACGTTGCTGCCATTGACGCTCGGTCGCATCCAGTTGCTCACGGACACGGCGCAGGGCGCCGAATAACACCAGCTCCGCATTGGCTTGCAGCCATTCCACCAGCTGCACCCGATAGCGGCTGCGCTGCGCGGTAATATCGCGTCCGATCGGTTTACCAGCATGGTAGAAAATCACCGGCAGGATCAGCAGCAAGGCCAGCATGATGCCACCCAAGGTCAGCGCCAGACGGGTATCCAGCAACGAGAGCAGCAAAGTGGTGCTGCCGATCACCACCAAGGCGGAGAGCAGGGGAGAGATCAGTCGCAAGTAGATATGATCGAGGGTATCGACATCCGCCACCAAGCGGTTTAACAGTTCGGTGCGCCGAAAACGCGCCAGACCACCCGGTGACAGCGGGATCAAACGGCTAAAGCAGAACACCCGCAGACGCGTCAGAACACGAAACGTGGCATCGTGCGAGACTACGCGCTCAAAGTAGCGGGTCGCGGTGCGGCCAATGGCCAAGCCGCGCACTCCGCCCGCAGGCAGCATATAGTTGAAAGTTTTAGCGGCGATAGTCATCCCTGCCAGCGCAGAGGCAGCAAGGAACCAGCCAGACAACGCCAACAGGCCGATACTGGCACCCAGCGCCAGTATCGACAAGAGAATGCCGAGGGTCATGCGGATCCAGTGACGGCGGTATAAAACAAGAAACGGCAGTAATACACGCACGGTCAAATCTCCTGATTACGGTTGGCTAGCATGGCGGCAAAAGGACCATCGCTACTGCTCAGCGTGGCAAAATCACCTTGCTGAACCAGCTTGCCATGATCCATCAGCCAGATTTGATGGCAATTGCGCACATCCTCCAGACGATGGGTGATCATAAAGGTGGTGCGCCCTTGGGCGGCGTGCGACAGCGCTTGCATCACCAGCTGCTCACTGCGCGCATCCAGACTGGCGGTTGGTTCGTCCAGCAGCAAAAATTCGCCACCGCGAAGTAGCGCTCGCGCCACGGCAATCCGCTGCGCTTGACCGACAGATAATCCTGCACCTTCATCGCTGACCGGGGTATCCAACCCTTGCGGCAGACGGGCGATAAACTCATCCGCGTGCGCCGATGCGGCGGCGCGCTGAACCTCGGCCTCGGATGCGTGTGGTGCACCGAGCAGAATATTGTCGCGAATCGTACCTTGCAGCAGACGCGGATTTTGTCCGACCCATGCCAGATGGTCGCGCCAGCTTTGCGGATCAAGCTCGCTCAACTCTTGGCCATTCACCTTGAGTGAGCCGCGGTAGGGCAGAAAGCCCAGCAGCACATTCATCAGTGACGTTTTCCCTGCGCCACTGCGCCCTACGAGTGCAATCTGTTCGCCAGCTAAAATCTGAAAATCGAGCGGACCGGCTAACACCGTTCCTTGTGGTGAGAGGATCTCCAGATTTTGCGCCCAGATATGCGGTATATCGGATGCGTGCTCGGCACTTGGCTGGCTGTTTTCATGCGCTGAACCAGCAGCTCGTGCTTGATACGGTTTATCTCCCTGGGCGGGTGTTTGCGCTTCTGCTGACAGGAAATCGACCAGAGTTTCAGCTGCGCCAACCGCTTGCGCTTTAGCATGATAGAAGGTGCCTAAATCACGCAGCGGCTGGAAAAATTCTGGCGCCAAGATCAGGACCAGAAAACCGGCAAACAGGGTGACGCCCTGACTGTAATGGCCAAAGTTCAGCTCACCCAGATAGGAAAAACCAAAGTAAACGGCAACAATGGCAATGGAAACGGAGGTAAAGAACTCCAGCACGGCGGAGGACAGGAAGGCCATGTACAGCACTTCCATGGTGCGCTCACGAAAATCTTCTGCATCATGGCGGATATGATTGACTTCTGCATTTGCGCGGTTGAACAAACGCAGCGTTTCCAAACCGCGTAAGCGATCTAAAAACGATCCACTCAGGCGAGCCAGTGCCTGAAAGTTACGCCGGTTAGCATCGGCGGCGCCCATCCCAACCAGTGCCATGAAAAATGGGATCAGAGGGGCCGTGACCAACAAAATCACCCCTGCCGCCCAGTTAATGGGGAAGATCACGCACAGCACGATCAGCGGGATAAACACGGCCAGATACATTTGCGGCAAATAGCGCGCAAAGAAATCCTGCATGTTTTCCACTTGCTCCAGCACCATGCTAGCCCAACTGCCAGCGGGTTTGCCGTTGATCCACGCCGGCCCCAGCTTTTCCAACCGGTCGAGCACCAGTGAGCGAATTTGGCGACGCACTTCCATCCCGCAGTAAAAGGCGCAGCGTTCGCGCAAGCGGGTGACGATCGCTCGCAGTACCACGGTGCCAACCAGCATCAGGAAATAGCGGCTCAGAGAGTCGCGCGGTTGTTGCAAGATAATCAGGTCATTAAGTAAAACGGCCAGTAACCAGGCCTGTAATGCGATGAGTAATCCGGAAACCACACCCAGCAGCATGGTCAGGCTTTGCCAGCGGCGTGCCAATTTACTCTGCTGCTTTAGCCAGCGAGTCAGCTCGCGTTGTTTGTTTTTATCCATGATGTGTGCAGTGTCTTAACCTACGGGGTTCTGGCTCATGGCGTGTTTGCTTTGATGATTGGGTGTGTTTGACTCACCACACCGGCGTCGTATCAAAGTGTTATTGCTAAGCTTTGGGGTAAAAGCTCGCACGTCAAAAGCGCAAAACCGAAAAACAACCGCTGCAAAAGATGAGATCCAATGCACCGGCCGTAAATACATAAACGGGAGCAAACCGCTCCCGCTTGCAGGAGGCGTATTCGTTATTTGAACTCAATGCGCAATGGTGTGGTGCTACAGAGCACATGTACTACATATGCGCATAGTGGGAACAAATAGCGTACCAATTATTTGGTTAACGCATCCAGATAACGCTCTGCATCCAGCGCCGCCATACAGCCGGTACCGGCAGAGGTGATGGCTTGACGATAGATGTGATCCATCACGTCACCGGCAGCGAACACGCCCGGAATGCTGGTTTGGGTGGCGTTACCTTCGGTGCCTGATTGCACTTTGATGTAACCGCCATTTAGCTCTAGCTGACCTTGGAAGATCTCGGTATTTGGGCTGTGGCCAATGGCGATAAACACCCCGTTGACTGCCAGATCGTCGGTGCTGTTGTTATCCACGTGACGCAGACGCACGCCGGTGACACCCATATCATCACCCAGCACTTCATCCAGTGTGCATTGGGTATGCAGCACGATGTTGCCGTTGGCTACTTTGTCCATCAGACGCGAGATCAGGATTTTTTCCGCCCGGAAGCTATCACGACGGTGGATCAGGTGTACTTCAGCCGCGATGTTAGACAAGTACAGCGCTTCTTCTACCGCGCTGTTACCGCCACCCACTACCGCCACTTTCTGGTTGCGATAGAAGAAACCATCACAGGTTGCACAGGCGGATACGCCACGGCCTTTGAACGCCTCTTCGGATGGCAGACCCAGATAGCGAGCCGAAGCACCGGTTGCGATGATCAGCGCATCACAGGTGTACTCAGTGCTGTCACCGTACAAACGCAGAGGCTTAGATTGCAGGTCAACCTTATTAATGTGGTCGAAAATAATTTCGGTGTTGAATTTCTCGGCATGATCACGCATGCGATCCATCAGGCCTGGGCCAGTCAAATCGCTGGAATCGCCTGGCCAGTTTTCCACTTCGGTGGTGGTGGTCAGCTGGCCACCTTGCTGCATGCCAGTCACCAGCACAGGATTCAGGTTAGCGCGAGCGGCATACACAGCCGCGGTATAACCGGCTGGGCCTGAACCAAGAATCAGTAATTTGCAATGTTTTGTCGATGTCATTGTTATTCTCCACGTACGACAGGTGTATGCCCGATTGTAGGTAAATTGGATACGCAAAAACAGCAAAAAAGCGTGGCAAAAAAACAAATGTGTCAGCTACGCTTCGCCACTGGGCGAAACCCAGAGCGAAGCATTACGAGGGAAGGGCAAATCAGTGCTGTTACGCGCGTGCGGCATTGAGGATTTGGCTCAGTGGGGTAAAGCTGCGCTCTTGGCTACGCGCCACCGGCTCAGAAATCAATTGGCCACGGTATACACTCAAACCGTTGGCCAGATGGGGATTAGCGCGCATGGCCGCGATGGCACCTTGATTAGCCAATGCCTGCACGAAAGGTAGCGTGGCATTACACAGCGCTTGGGTTGCAGTTCGGGCAACCGCTCCCGGCATGTTGGCTACGCAATAATGAATAATGCCTTCTTCGGTATACAGAGGTTCGGCATGCGTGGTCGGGCGTGAGGTGGCAAAGCAGCCACCTTGGTCAATGGCGACATCTACCAGCACCGAACCGCGCTTCATCAGACGCAAATCTTCGCGTGATAACAGTTTGGGCGCGGTTGCGCCGGGGATTAGCACCGCGCCAATCACCAAATCCGCCTCTTGGATATGCGTCTGAATCAATTGGCTGGAAGGGATCAGCAGTTTCACGCGCCCAGCAAACTCGCTATCTAAACGGCGTAATGTTTGGATATTGTTATCAAACAGCGTGACATCAGCGCGTAGGCCACAGGCCATGCGCGCGGCATTAGCACCCACCATGCCGCCGCCAAAAATCACCACGCGCCCGGGTTCGGTACCCGGAACGCCGCCTAATAACACCCCTGAGCCGCCTTGCGCCGTTTCCAGTGCATGCGCGCCGGCTTGTACTGACATACGCCCAGCAATTTCGGACATCGGTGCTAACAGGGGTAAACCACCGCTATTGTCGGTAACGGTTTCGTAAGCGATGCAAATTGCATCACTTTGCAATAAATCGTGCGTTTGCTCCAGATCAGGAGCCAGATGGAGATAGGTAAAAAGCAGTTGTCCGGGTCTGAGTTTGGTACGTTCTACTGTTTGTAGCTCTTTTACTTTGACAATCATCTCTGCATTTGCGAAAACATCATCTGAGGAAGAAACGATACATGCTCCCGCAGCAATGTAATCTTTATCGGTAAATCCGATATGAGTGCCAGCATGGGATTCAACAAGGACTTGGTGCCCGTCGGCAACCAGTGTTCTGATTCCCGCAGGGATCATGCCAACGCGATATTCATGGTTTTTGATTTCTTTCGGGATGCCGATAATCATCTGAAACCCTCATGGTTAATGGTGAATCAGGCGGTGTAATAACAGAAACGCTGGTTATGTTGCTAGTATATAACGAGTAGGTTGGCAGAGTGTTTCTTTTTTCGAGCTCAAGCAGCAATTAATTCACGCAAGGACGTAAACGGGTGGAACAAAATGGTAGAGAATAAAAAGCGGCCAAGCAAAGATCTCGACAGAATCGATCGTAATATTCTGAACGAGTTACAAAAGGACGGGCGTATCTCCAACGTTGAATTATCAAAGCGAGTGGGTCTGTCACCAACCCCGTGTCTTGAACGGGTTCGGCGTTTAGAGCGTCAGGGTTTTATTAATGGCTATACTGCATTATTGAACCCGCATTATTTGGATGCATCCCTGCTGGTGTTTGTGGAAATTACCCTGAACCGTGGGGCAGCCGATGTATTTGACCAGTTCAATGCGGCGGTACAAAAGTTAGAAGAGATTCAGGAATGCCATCTGGTATCCGGTGATTTCGACTACTTGCTGAAAACCCGTGTGCCAGATATGTCGGCATACCGTAAGCTGCTGGGGGAAACCCTGCTGCGTCTGCCGGGCGTTAACGACACCCGAACTTATGTGGTAATGGAAGAGGTCAAACAGACTAACCGTCTGGTGATTAAAACCCGTTAAGCATGAGAGATGCAAAACAAATTCAGCTTGGTTAAAATACTGGTCATTCATCCAGACTGAAACGCTCGAGCGGCTTTTGCCGCTCGGCGTATTTTTGGTCTTTAGCTATTGCCTCCTGGAGAGACATACTTGAGCCAGGTACTTGTGGAAAAGAAAATCAGAAACAGTAAAAAACTGAGTGGATTGCACCGCATCATGGAAGCGATTCTGATTGTCGGTGTTGTGTTTGCGGTTTATATGATGGTGGCCCTGCTCAGCTTTGATCCCACAGATCCCAGCTGGTCTCAGGCTTCGTGGCATGATGCAGTCAAAAATATTACCGGCAGTGTCGGTGCATGGATTGCCGATGCGTTATTTTTATCTGTCGGAGCACTGGCCTATACCATACCTCCTATTTTAGTGATTGCGGCTTGGGTATTATTTCGCCGCCGCAGTGACGATGAACGCTTCGATTTTCTCAATTTGGCATTACGCCTGATTGGCATCGTATTACTGATTGGCGCGTCCTGTGGATTAGCCGCGATCAGTGTCGATGATTTCTATTATTTCCCGTCCGGTGGTTTTATCGGTGCGGCCATCAGTGATTACACTGTCCCTTGGTTTTCCCGTATTGGCGCTACGCTGATTTTGCTGTGCGTGTGGGCGGCGGCGGTGACTCTGTTTACCGGTTTGTCATGGCTGACGTTGGCGGAAAATATTGGTTCAGCCATCTTAAATCCAGTGGCTTTTATTACCAATGGTGCGCGCAGTCGTAAGCAGCAAGCGGAAGACGATGAGTTCGTCGCCGATGATGAGGTTGCCGATCTGCCGCCTGCGGATGAAGATGATATTTTGCTGGGTAAGCAAGAGCCGACAATACCGCCGATGCGTCCTCTTAGCGCTTATGATGATGAGAGTGAATTGGGTGCGGCGCCAACCCCGAGCGGTAATAGTGCGGATAAAAGTCAGACTGCAACGCCAGCAAACCAACCTCAGCACGCTCAGCCAGTGGCGGCTGCCGCTATTGCTGCTGGCGCGGCTACCGTAGCGCCGGCGGTGCAGGCTGCGGCAAGCAGTGCGATGACAAATGCACATGCTACAGCTCCGCACATTACAGCGACGAACACTACGCCTAGCCATAGCGTGGCGCAGAGTCTGGCTGCAAACAATGCACCCGTGGCGCATAGCCCTGTAATCCGTAAGCCAGCGGTGTCTTTCTCGGCGGCGGATGATGAGCAGGGCAGTGACTACACACCGGTATCGCTGTTTACTGATGCGAATAGCGCCAATAATAGCGCGCCAGCGCATCATGCGGTGCATCAAGGTGTAAGCGTCAATGCGAATTCTGAAATCAATTCTGCCGCGAGCCAAGACGCGAACGACGATAACTGGTTTGAACCGAAAATTGATTTCGCTGGCCTTGATGATCTGATCAAGCAAGAAGAGCCGGTCAATCCTCGGGCTGCAGAGTCAAGTTCCGCACCAGCGCATCAATCTAACCAAGCTGCGGGGATGTCAACTTCGGCATTTTCACGCAAGCCGGGCAGCGTGGATGCAGCTTTTGACGTGGACGATGTGTTGCCGTCATTTGGCTCCGCGCTAGCGGATGATCCATTTATGCCAGCGTCTGGCTCGGCATCTGCGGGTCTGCAAGCCGCCTCTCTGGCGGGGATGGTCGCTGCAGGTGCCGCTTCAGCTGCAACCTCTGCACCGGCCGCTGCGGCAACGGCGTCTGCTGTTGCTGGTGGAGCGACTGCGTTTGGTTTGGGTGATAGCAGTACTAGCGATACTGAGACGCCTGCTGCGCGTCCGCAGGTGAAACCAAATGTGCCTGAAATGCCACGTCCGAATCCGGTGAAGATCCCGACCCGTCGCACGTTAGCATCGCTTGGTATTAAGTTGCCGTCTGAGCGTATGGCTGAGCAGCGTGAACGTGAGATGTTGGAGCAACGGGAGCGGGAGCAGGCAGAGCGTCAACGCGCCGAAGAGGTGTTGGCGAAAGAAAAATCCCTGATCCCCGGCGTAGAAATTCCTTCTTTCTTTAATGCGTTGGAAGACGATACCTCGGCGTTTTCGTTCAGTGCTCGTGATGACGAGCCTCAGGTGAGCGTGCGTCCAGCCTCTGCTGCAGCGGAGTCTAATGCTGCAGACGCGGCGAGCGAGATATCTCCGACTTTGTCTACTTCACCGGTCTCGCCAGCGGCGAATGCTGCGGCAAGCTCTTATGCAGCTCGTGGCGCACAAGTGGCCGAAGACGATGACGAAGATAGCCGTATGCCATCATTCTCAGCCATTCAAGATGATCGTGATGAATCGGTAGCAAACGAGCGATTTGCGGCTGACGCGCAAGCTGACGACGATGAGACGGATGAAGACGCGCAGTTCAACGCACGTTTACGCGCCGAATTTGAAGCGCGTGAACAAGAGCGTCTGGCGCGTGCGGTGGAAGCGGTACGTCGTCCTTTGCAGACTGAAACCTCCGCGTTAGTGCGTCCGCAAACAAGCCGTGAGCCTGTTGCGCCAACACATGTGACAAGCAATCCGATGACGCACACCGCGGCACCGTTTACCTTTGAGCCGGTGCGTGAAGAGCCGTCCATGGATGACTCTGTGAATGATGTGGCAGCTGATGAGCCTGCTGAACCACACGCTTTTGCATCAAAACCGTCGACATCCAGCGCATCGGCATTCATGCCGGCTACAGAGTCTGCAGCGGCTTTTACTCCGGCAGGGAAGGCTGAACCGGAGCAGGATGACGCAAACGACGAGGCAAACAGTGAACAGCAATTCCATGCCGCTGAAATTATGCGGATGCGCAAGCGCGCAGAGCAGGAGCACATGGCTTTTTTGCACCCGTTCTTGATGCCACAAGAAGATGTGATGCCAAAGCCGACGACACCGTTGCCGACGCTGGATCTGCTGGCTGAGCCACCGCGTAACAATATGCCGGTGAGCGAGCAAGAGCTGGAGATGACGGCGCGCTTGGTGGAAGCGCGTCTGAACGATTACCGCATCAAGGCTGATGTGGCCGAGATCTCTCCGGGGCCAGTGATCACGCGTTTTGAACTGGATCTGGCGCCGGGCGTGAAGGCGGCGCGCATCTCCAACCTGTCGCGTGACTTGGCGCGAGCGCTGTCAACAACGGCAGTGCGGGTGGTGGAAGTTATTCCGGGTAAATCCTATGTGGGATTGGAGTTGCCGAATAAAGATCGCCAAACCGTTTACCTGCGCGAAGTGCTGGACTGCGACAAGTTCCGTCAAAGCGCATCACCACTGACCGTGGTGCTGGGTAAAGACATTGCTGGCGATCCGGTAATTGCCGATTTGGCGAAGATGCCGCACCTGCTGGTGGCGGGTACTACCGGTTCGGGTAAATCGGTCGGCGTGAACGCCATGATCTTAAGCATCTTGTATAAAGCGACGCCAGATGAGGTGCGCTTTATCATGATCGACCCGAAAATGCTGGAGCTGTCAGTCTACGAAGGTATCCCACATTTGTTGACCGAAGTGGTCACCGATATGAAAGATGCCGCCAATGCGCTGCGTTGGTGCGTGGGCGAGATGGAGCGTCGTTATAAACTGATGTCGTTGCTCGGCGTGCGTAATATCAGCGGCTATAACGATCGCGTGGTGGAAGCGGAGAAGATGGGCCAACCAATCCCTGATCCGTTGTGGCGTCCGGGCGATAGCATGGATCCAATGCCGCCAGCGCTGACCAAACTGCCCTACATCGTGGTGATGGTGGATGAGTTCGCCGACCTGATGATGGTGGCCGGTAAGAAGATTGAAGAGCTGATTGCGCGTTTGGCGCAAAAAGCGCGTGCCGCGGGTATCCACTTGGTGCTGGCAACGCAGCGTCCGTCAGTGGATGTGATCACCGGTCTGATTAAGGCCAACATCCCAACGCGGATTGCGTTTACCGTATCCAGCAAAATTGACTCGCGCACCATTTTGGATCAAAGCGGCGCCGAAAGTCTGCTGGGGATGGGGGATATGCTCTATCTGCCGCCGAACTCATCTATCCCTGAGCGGGTGCACGGTGCCTTTGTGCGCGATCAGGAAGTGCATGCGGTTGCCCAGGATTGGAAAGCGCGTGGTCGTCCACAGTATATCGATGCCATTTTGGCCGGCGATAGCAGTGAAGGCGGCAACGGCTACGACAATATGGATGAAGAGCTGGATGCCCTGTTTGATCAGGCGGTACAGTTCGTTACGGAAACGCGCCGTGGCTCTGTCTCTGGCGTACAGCGTAAATTCAAGATTGGCTATAACCGCGCGGCGCGGATCATCGAGCAGATGGAAGCGCAGGGGATTGTGAGTGCTCCGGGCCATAACGGTAACCGTGAAGTGCTGGCTCCGCCGCCAATCAGAGATTAAAACGTTAATAGTAAATAGCGCGGCCAGTGCTAATACCTGGTGTCGATAACATCGAGCGTAGGTAATAGAGCTGGCCGTTGCACAATTTCGCATCTCTGCGGCACACTAAATGCGAACTACATGGTCTAAGTGTGCTAGCGATAAACGCTCAACATGATGATGCGCTATACGATTATGAGTGCGCAGTGCGTGCGTTAACCGACGTTTAAACGGTGACCGCTGACACTGGCCTTGATGGCAATGAAGGGAGTGACAATGAAAAAGTGGTTTATCACCTGCGGTATTGTTCTCGGCATGATGTCATCCACGGCATGGGCTGATGCCCGTTCTGATTTGCAGAGCCGACTGGGAAAAATTAATTCATTTAGTGCCTCGTTTGAACAGACTGTGACCGGTCCAAGCGGCGCGGCGATCCAACAAGGCGAAGGCAAACTGGCGGTGACTCGCCCGAATCTGTTTCGCTGGGAAGCCAAAACGCCAGATGAAAGCCTGTTGGTGACTGACGGCAAAACCTTGTGGTTTTTCAATCCGTTTGTTGAACAAGTCACAATTAGCAATCTGAAAGATGCGACCAGCAATACACCGTTTGTCCTGCTGACGCGTAACAATCCTTCCGACTGGGCTAAATACAACATCACCCAGAAAGGCGATCAGTTCACGCTTAAGCCTATTAAGTCTGATGGCAACATGAAGCAGTTTGACCTGACTGTCACTCCGGCCGGCATGATCAAAGGTTTCTCAGTGGTGGAAATGGATGGTCAAAAGAGCCAGACCGTTTTGAATCGCTTCTCCACATCGGCGGTGAGCAAGTCACAGTTTAGCTTTACTGTCCCGAAAGGGGTTGAGATTGACGATCAGCGTAACTGATAGGTCACCATTGCCGCGCTCCGAGTAATATGGGCTTGGTTGTTCATTGGTTGTTGTCATAAACACTGTGAACAACATTGCGATCAACAACCTAGCGCGGCAAACAGAGCTACAAATACTTGTGACAAGTAAAACGCGGAAAAGAATTCAGCAAATAAGGCTGCGTGGTGAGTAATTTATCTTTGGATTTTGCGGCAGATTTTCAGCCGCTGGCCGCACGGATGCGTCCGCAGACACTGGATCAGTATATTGGTCAGGCACACCTGCTCGCACCGGGAAAACCGTTGCGCCGTGCGGTGGAGGCCGGTCATCTGCACTCAATGATCCTGTGGGGGCCTCCGGGTACCGGAAAAACCACCTTGGCAGAAGTGATTGCGCGCTATGCCAATGCCGATGTCGAGCGCGTGTCGGCGGTAACATCGGGTATCAAAGAGATCCGTGAAGCGATTGAGCGTGCTCGGCAAAATCGCGAACGGGCGCGACGCACCATCTTGTTCGTCGACGAAGTGCATCGCTTCAATAAAAGTCAGCAAGATGCGTTCTTGCCGCATATTGAAGATGGCACGATCACGTTTATTGGTGCGACGACCGAAAACCCGTCTTTTGAACTCAATAACGCACTGTTATCTCGTGCGCGGGTTTATCTGCTCAAATCCCTCACCGAAAACGATATTCTGGCAGTACTTGAACAAGCTATGCAGGATAACGTGCGCGGTTTAGGTGGCCAGAATATTGAACTGCCGCCTGACACGGCTTTAGCGCTGGCACAACTGGCGAATGGCGATGCGCGTATGTCCCTTAATTGCCTAGAGCTGATGGTGGATATGGCCGCCGAGCAACCGGACGGGCGCAAAATTCTGACTCCAGAGTTACTGCGCGAGGTCGCCGGTGAGCGCAGTGCGCGCTTTGATAATAAAGGCGACCGCTATTACGACCTGATTTCCGCCCTGCACAAATCCATTCGCGGCTCTTCTCCGGATGGTGCGCTCTATTGGTATGCCCGTATTCTGACTGCCGGTGGTGATCCGCTCTATGTCGCACGGCGTTTGTTGGCGATAGCTTCGGAAGATGTGGGCAATGCTGATCCGCGTGGGATGCAAGTGGCGATCGCTGCGTGGGATTGCTTTACGCGCGTTGGACCGGCGGAAGGCGAGCGCGCCATCGCACAGGCGATTGTGTATTTGGCCTGTGCACCGAAGAGCAATGCAGTGTATACCGCATTCAAAGCGGCGTTAGAGGATGCGAAGCAGCATCCTGATTACGATGTGCCAGACCATCTGCGCAATGCGCCAACGCGATTGATGAAAGAGATGGGGCTCGGCGCGGAATACCGTTATGCCCACGATGAACCGAATGCTTATGCAGCCGGAGAGAGTTATTTCCCTCCTCAATTGCAGGGTACGCGTTACTATCATCCGGTTGCGCGTGGGCTGGAGAGCAAGATTGCTGAAAAATTATCCTGGCTGACTCAGCAGGATCAAAATAGCCCGATAAAACGCTATCAGTAACTTAGCCTTTGCGTTAATGTGTGTAATATAGGGTGCAGGTCTGCACCTGTTAGTCTTTTAACAGTCTATAAATTTCTCTAAAACGATAAAAAGCGGGATAAAAATGCTCGATCCGAATCTGTTACGAAACGAGCTGGACGTGGTGGCCGAGAAGCTGGCCCGTCGCGGCTTCAAACTGGATGTTGATACACTCAATGCACTGGAAGAGAAGCGTAAAGTTCTGCAGGTAAAAACAGAAAACCTGCAAGCTGAGCGTAATGCTCGTTCCAAAGCGATTGGTTTGGCTAAATCGCGTGGCGAAGATATTCAGCCATTGCTGGATGAAGTTGCTTCCATGGGAAGTGAGCTGGATGCAGCAAAGGTTGAGCTGGATCAGCTGCAGGAAGAGTTACGCGGTATTGCGCTGAGCATCCCGAACATTCCTTCAGATGAAGTCCCGACTGGTAAAGACGAAAACGATAATCAGGAAGTCCGCCGTTGGGGTACTCCGCGTCAATATGATTTTGACGTGCGTGACCACGTTGATTTGGGCGAAATGGCTGGCGGTATGGATTTCGCGGCTGCGGTTAAGCTGACCGGTGCCCGTTTTGTGGTACTGAAAGGCCAAATTGCTAAGCTGCACCGTGCGCTGACCCAGTTCATGCTGGATCTGCACACCACCGAGCACGGTTATCTGGAAACCTACGTTCCTTATTTGGTGAACCAGGAAACCCTGTACGGTACTGGTCAGCTGCCGAAGTTTGGTAACGATCTGTTCCACACCAAGCCACTGGAAGAAGGCGACCCAACTTTTGCACTGATCCCAACCGCAGAAGTACCTGTGACCAACTTGGTTCGTGGTGAAATTCTGGAAGAAGAATCTCTGCCTCTGAAGATGACTGCGCACACGCCGTGCTTCCGCTCTGAAGCGGGCTCTTATGGCCGTGATACCCGTGGTCTGATTCGTATGCACCAGTTTGATAAAGTTGAGCTGGTTCAAATCGTGCGTCCAGAAGACTCCATGCAGGCGTTGGAAGAGCTGACCGGTCATGCTGAGAAAGTACTGCAGCTGCTGGGTCTGCCATACCGTACCGTGCTGCTGTGTACTGGCGATATGGGCTTTGGCTCTCACAAAACTTACGATCTGGAAGTATGGCTGCCAGCGCAGAATACCTACCGTGAAATCTCCTCTTGCTCCAACATGGGCGATTTCCAAGCACGTCGTATGCAAGCGCGTTGCCGCTCTAAGACCGATAAGAAGCCACGTCTGGTTCACACCCTGAATGGCTCAGGTCTGGCAGTTGGCCGTACTCTGGTCGCGATTCTGGAAAACTATCAGCAAGCTGATGGTCGCATCGAGATCCCAGAAGTTCTGCGCAGCTACATGGGCGGTTTGACCCATATTGGTGGTTAATCCCACCATGCTGTATCGCCCAACATAGGGCGCAGTATCGAAATACTAAAAACCCGCTACGGCGGGTTTTTTTATACCTACGTTTTGTTTGTTCAGTTTTGGCTTGCTCAGGGATCAGCTAGTGAAAAGATGCTGATGGCAGCTTATCGAGATGCGGCTATCCCCTTGCTAACCAGTGGCAAATTGTCCGAGCCTGACTACCCTTACCACATATGCTCGGCAGTAAAATCGGCCTGTGTCAGGCGCATTCATCGGCTTACACACTCGGCTGCGATAGCTGCGTTTAGCCATGGTCGCGGTTTGCGATAGGGGAAGCGAAGATGAATGACCCAGATTTCTTTCTAGGCACTGATAGCACCGTTCTGTGTGGTTTATTGCTAGCGTTGATGCTGCTAGCATCAGTGATTGGCTTTACGGTCGGGCGCTTGCGTCACAGTGAAGATGATACCAATGGCGCGACGGTGCAGATTGAGTCGGCGCTATTTGGTTTGCTAGGGCTATTGCTGGCGTTTACGTTTGCAGCCGCGGCGAGCCGTAACGAAACGCGCAAAGAGCTGATGGTGGATGCCTCTAACGCCATTGGTACGGTCTATTTGCGTACGTTTCTCTACGAACCACAAACTGGAAGTACGCTGCGGGTGCATCTGAAAGACTATCTTGACCAGCGCATTGCGTATTATGACGTGCGCAGTGATATTGCTGCGATTCGACAGGTATTAGCCAAAACCGATCAGCTACAAAATCAGTTGTGGGGGCAGGTGATGCAGGCATCACGTCAACAGGAGCATTATCTGGCGTCGATGCAGATGATCCCAGCGATGAATGAGATGTTTGATTTGGCCAGCAGCCGCCTCTCGTATGATCGTACGCATATCCCCGATATTTTGCTGATTGTCCTCACTATTCAGGCTCTGGCGGCGGCATTTGCGAATGGCTATAACAGTTCAAAGAGTCGGCACTTTAACTTCTTTGCGTCGATTGGTTTTGCACTGCTCACGGTGATGGTGGTGTATCTGATTTTGGACTTGGATAGGCCACGGCGTGGCATCCTGAACTTAGATGTTCAGCAGCAACTGTTTACGGAGCTAAGAAGCAAAATGGATGCGGATGCTAAATTAGCGTTGCCATTCTCAAAGCCGCAGTAACCTAAAAAATATCTTTATGCTCAAGCTGTTGCAACGGTTTGCGGATGAGCAGCTTGAGCGTTGAGTTGTATTCATATCAGTAATGAGTGAGTTACTTCGGCAAGTATAGGTAGGCGGATATGCTACTGTATGAACTGGATAATGATACTGTATATCCATACAGAAAAATGTAAAATTAGGCTTGCAACGAAAGCGGATAGTGCTTATCTTATACTGTATAAGCATACAGTGTTTTGAGAGGCTATCATGGAACTGAGCATTTCCCGACCCGATGATCTGTTCACCTACCGTCCAGTGGCATTTTTTAATGATACAGAGTCGTCGTTATTGTCTTCACCGTCTTTGGTGTCTGGCCGGCAGCGTCTTGATCTCAACTTACACTGTATCAAACGACCGGATGATACCTTTTTCGTCCGTATCAGCGGGCTTTCGATGGTCGACTCAGGCATTCGTCCAGGCGATATTCTGGTCGTAGACCGTATTTTAGCGCCGAAAAAAGGTGATTTGGTGGTGATGATGGAGCAAGGCGAAGTCGTGGTGTATGAGTTGCAGGTAAAACCTGAGCTCAAATTGCTATCACTGAGCGCCGATCACGCTGATCGCGTGGATATGGAAAGTCTGTGTGAATTGCAGCAGATGGGACAAGTGGGCATTGTGACCAGCATTATCCATCATATCCGCCAGTGATATGTAACATGCTTAACGAAATGCGTGGCACAGGGAAGGCGGTAAGCGCACCAGCACCTCTAGCACCTAGTTTAGATACTAGGTGACTGGTAGAGTCCGGTATTGCTTGGTACGAGTACCGTCAGAACTAAGACTGGCCTTGTGTCCTACGGGGGTAGCGCCTGTAAAATCTGTGGGGCCTTTGACGCAGTTACTCGGTCTTTTCCTTGAATTCACACAAGTCTTCGATGATGCACGAGCCACAGCGTGGCTTACGGGCGATGCAGGTATAACGCCCGTGCAGGATCAGCCAGTGGTGCACATCCAGCTTAAATTCAGCAGGGACGACTTTGAGCAACTTTTGCTCCACCTCATTGACGTTCTTACCCGGTGCAAATCCAGTACGATTAGAGACGCGAAAAATATGCGTATCGACTGCAATGGTCGGCCAACCAAAGGCGGTGTTCAGAACCACGTTAGCCGTTTTGCGGCCAACACCCGGCAAGGCTTCCAGCGCGTCACGATCCTCTGGCACTTCCCCTTGATGCTGCTCTAACAAAATCCGGCAGGTCTTGATGACATTTTCTGCCTTGCTGTTAAATAGCCCAATGGTTTTGATGTATTCTTTGAGCCCATCTACGCCCAAACCCAAGATAGTCTGTGGTGTATTGGCGACCGGATAGAGTTTATCGGTCGCTTTATTCACACTTACATCGGTGGCTTGCGCCGACAGCATCACCGCTATCAACAGCTCAAACGGCGTACTGTATTTCAGTTCAGTGGTAGGTTTGGGATTCTCTGCCCGTAGGCGTTCTAAGATCTCGATCCGTTTCTTCTGATTCATTACTGCCGCTTTAGCTGTGTTTGATTAATGACAACTGTGAATTTTCTTCAGATCGTCCGCCGAAGCTGAAGGTGCTGGAGTGGCAGCGCGATTTTTCATGCGCTGATCGATCATGTATTTGGCCGCCAGCATCAAACCTAAGCCGATAAATGCGCCAGGAGGTAAGATAGCCAGCAGGAAACTGTTATCCAGATGGAAGACCTCAATGCGCAGCACTTTGGCCCAAGAGCCCAGCAGTAAATCGGCACCATCAAACAGCGTCCCTTTACCGATGATTTCACGCAGGCTTCCCAGCACAAATAAAGCTAAGGTTGCGCCTAAACCGGTAGCGAAACCGTCGAGTGCCGAGTCGGCCACGTTGTTCTTGGCGGCAAAGGCCTCGGCACGCCCGATCACGATACAGTTGGTGACGATCAGCGGGATAAAAATCCCCAGTGACTGGTACAGTCCAAATGCATAGGCGTTGATCAGCAGCTGTACTGCCGTAACCACTGACGCGATGATCATGACGTAAATCGGGATCCGAATTTCACTTGGTACCCACTGGCGAATCGCTGAAATCACCACGTTGGTACAAACCAGCACCAACATGGTGGCCAGACCCAGCCCCAGTGCGTTGGTTGCGGTTGAGGTTACGGCCAAAAGAGGGCACAGGCCGAGTAACTGAACCAGTGCCGAGTTATTCTTCCACAGACCTTGAACGAGAATGTCACGTGAATTGTTCATATACACTCCGGTGATGCTGGCCATGAATTATTCGCCGCAATCAGGTTGCTGAGTAAACAGCGCCTGACCATGGTGACGGACATAAATCAGCGTGTTCTTCACGCCACCGACAACGGCACGTGGGGTGATTGTCGCGCCGGTAAATTGGTCGAACATGCCGCCATCTTTGCGCACCGCCCAACGTGGGTCGTTATCGTCATGCAGCACTTTGTCTTTAAAGCTTAAGATCCAATCAGAGATCCGCAGATCAATTTTATCCCCTAAGCCCGGTGTTTCATGGTGTTCGAGGACGCGAACACCCAAGGATTCGCCACTGAGAGTTGCGCCAACCATCAACTGAATCGCACCGGAATAGCCGTTCGGCGCGGTGCTTTCGATAGCCAGAGCCACTGGTTTGCCATCTAAACGCGCCAGATAGGCTTTGTGTGGGACGGCTGATCCGAGCAGGGCGGGATCAGTTACCATGACGCACTCTTTGAGAGGGTCATTGTTGTACAGGTTAGAAGGCAATACCTGATTGAGCAGGATCTTTTGCTGCTGCTTGGTTTGTTCGGCAATGCGATCTGCCGTAAGCAGATTGACGACCACGACAGTGCCAACGGCAATCAAGGCAAAGACGGCCAGCGTGATACCGTGCCGGCGCATAGTTGGTAACATGGAGACTCCTTAGCGTCCGTATACGCGTGGCTGGGTATAGTGGTCAATCAGTGGCACGGCCATGTTGGCGATCAGTACGCCAAAGGCGACACCATCAGGGTAACCGCCGAGCGTCCGGATCAGGTATACCATCAGTCCGACCACGGCACCGAAGATCAAACGACCGCGGAAGGTCGTAGATGCGGTCACTGGATCAGTAGCAATGAAAAACGCACCGAACATGGTTGCACCGGAGAACAATTCAAACAGCGGCGTGCCGCTTGCATCAGGCGCGACCAGCCAACCGATCGTAGAGGCAATGGTCAGCGTCAGCAGGAAACTGACGGGGATCATCCACTGGATGGTTTTGCGATACAGCAGATACAGACCACCGAGCAAAAAGCCGATGTTGACCCACATCCAACCTAAACCGGCAAAACTGCCAAAGATCGGCTTTTGCATGATTTCGTGGGCAGTCAGACCGTTTTTCAAGCTGGTTTTCAGCGTGTCGAGTGGGGTGGCTTGCGTCACGCCGTCGATGTCCAGCATCAGCTGATGCAACGTATTCCCTTCACCGGTATGGCCGGTGAAGATGACGTTCAAGCAATCCATAAAGCTGACCGGTTCGCTTTGTAATCCTAGAACCGGTAACCACGAGGTCATCTGTACGGGAAAGGAGATCAACAAGACAACATAGCCCACCATCGCTGGGTTAAACAGGTTTTGCCCTAAGCCGCCGTACAGCTGTTTGGCAATAATGATGGCAAACAAGGTACCGATGACAATGATCCACCAAGGTGCGAGTGGCGGGATACAGATCCCAAGCAACAGACCGGTCAGCGCTGCCGTACTGTCTTGCAGGGTTTTCCACACAGGCTTTTTGCGTAGCAGCAGCACTGCGCTTTCTGCGAGTACGGCCACCACGATGGCTAATAGGATTTGGATCAGGTTACCCCAGCCAAAGAAGTAGCACTGCGCAGCGACACCCGGAATACAGGCAAGCATCACCTGCCGCATTATGACGTTAGTGCTGCGGTGGTTATGCGTGTAAGGGGAGCTTGCTATTTTGAAAACCATTTATTCCTCACTCGCCTGAGTTTTTGCTTGTTCCTGAGCCGCTTTACGCGCTTTAGCGCGAGCAATGGCAGCCGCTGCCGCCGCTTTACGTGGATCAACCGCTTCCGCAGTGGCATCGCTTGGCGTTGCCGTGCTTTCGGCATTTGGCTCTTCGGTTGCCGGTTCGCTGTGATTAACGACGGCAGTTGCATCCACACCTTGCTCTTGCGCGGCTTTACGTGCTTTAGCGCGAGCAATGGCAGCAGCTACCGCCGCTTTACGTGGATCAACCGCTTCCGTAGTGGCATCGCTTGGCGTAGCCACGCTTTCGGCATTTGGCTCTTCGGTTGCTGGTTCACTGTGATTAACGGCGGCAGTGGTATCAGCACCTTGCTCTTGCGCGGTTTTACGCGCTTTAGCGCGAGCAATGGCAGCAGCTACCGCCGCTTTGCGTGGATCAACGGCTTCCGTAGTGGCATTGTTTGGCGCTGCCGTGTTTTCAGCATTCGGCGCTTCGGTTGCCGGTTCACTGTGATTAACGGCGGCCGTGGTATCAG
>PPYF01384881.1_pt1 | contig 51053 bp, 45 predicted proteins | sample 1559871 | NCBI WGS metagenome assembly PPYF01 (sample SAMN08240021, study PRJNA423297) | Human gut metagenome, whole genome shotgun sequencing project.
CTGCTTTCTTGTCATTGCACCCAACTAAATATGCAGAAGAATTGGTTAAGAAGATGGAAATGACTGGTGCTAAAGCATACTTGGTAAACACTGGTTGGAACGGTACAGGTAAACGTATCTCTATCCGTGATACTCGTGGTATCATCGATGCTATCTTGGACGGATCTATCGAAAAAGCTCCTACTAAGACTATTCCTTACTTCGATTTCGTAGTTCCGACAGAATTGCCGGGTGTTGATCCTAAGATCTTGGATCCTCGCGATACTTACGAATGCGCTTGCCAGTGGGAAGAAAAAGCTAAAGACTTGGCTGCTCGCTTCATCAAGAACTTCTCTAAGTTCACTGGTAACGAAGCTGGTAAAGCATTGGTTGCTGCTGGTCCGAAATTGTAATTTGAATTTGCAATATCGTTATATGAAAAGCGGTTCTCTTTTGGGGAACCGCTTTTTTATTTTATTTTTGTGATGAATTTAAATCTATCAATATCATGAAATTATTAACTCTATCAGTGGCGTTGTCGGCTACATCTCTTTTGTTTTCTTGTGCTTCCAAGCATGTAGAAGCTCCACAACCTGTATATCCGATACCGGAGGCAAAGCAGGTGGAATGGCAGAAAATGGAAACGTATGCGTTTATTCATTTTGGCTTGAATACATTTAATGACCGTGAGTGGGGATATGGAGATAGTGATCCGAAAACTTTTAATCCAAAAAAGTTGGATTGTGAACAGTGGGCACAAACACTTGTCAAGGCAGGTATGAAAGGGGTTATCCTGACTGCGAAACATCATGACGGATTCTGTTTGTGGCCTTTCGAAGGAACAGAATATAGTGTGAAGAACTCTCCATGGAAAGACGGTAAGGGAAATGTAGTGAAAGAACTGGCAGAGGCTTGCAGAAAGTATGGATTGAAATTTGCCGTTTATTTGTCACCTTGGGACAGACATCAAGCTAACTATGGTACACCGGAATACTTACCTTATTTCTATGCGCAGCTTCGTGATTTGCTGACTAATTATGGGGATGTGTTCGAAGTATGGTTTGATGGTGCAAATGGTGGAGACGGATGGTATGGTGGTGCCAAGGATATGCGTACTATCGATCGTAAGAATTACTATAATTATCCTAAGATTTATGAGATGCTGGATAGCATTCAGCCGCAAGCTATTGTGTTCTCTGATGGTGGCCCTGGCTGTCGTTGGGTAGGTAACGAGAATGGTTTTGCCGGTGCTACCAACTGGTCGTTCTTACGCAAGGGAGAAGTGTATCCGGGTTATCCCAGATATTATGAGTTGCAATACGGACATGAGGATGGTAACCAGTGGGTAGCTGCCGAATGTGACGTATCTATCCGTCCGGGATGGTTCTATCATCCGGAAGAAGATAGTCTGGTGAAGACTCCGGAGCAGCTTGTAGATCTTTATTATCGTAGTGTAGGTCATAATGCCACTTTGCTTCTGAATTTCCCGGTAGACCGGAACGGATTGATTCATCCGATTGACTCTGCCAATGCGGTGAAGTTCCATGAAATGATTCTTCAGGAGCTGAAGACTAACCTGGTAGCTGGTATGACACCGAAGGTTTCTAACGAACGTGGAGGTGATTTTGTAGCTTCTGCACTGACTGATGATAACTTTGATACTTATTGGGCCACAGAAGATAGCGTAACAACTGCCGATATCGAATTTACCTTCCCGAAAGCTCAGCGTATGAACCGTATGCTGTTGCAGGAATATATTCCACTCGGACAGCGTGTAAAATCGTTTGTGGTAGAATATAAGGATGGTGATCAGTGGTTGCCTGTGCGAATGAATGAGGAAACAACTACTATCGGCTACAAACGTTTGCTTCGTTTTGAATCAGTAAATTCAACAGCTATTCGTATTCGTATTACCGAAGCACGTGGTCCTTTGTGTCTGAGCAGTATTGGTGTGTACGATGCAGGTGAAAAAGCTGATGAAGGAGTAGCTGCAACAACAAGAAAAGTCGAAAGCTTGCCGTTTACATTGGTAGGAGTCAATGAAGAAGAAGCTGCCAAGGCATCGGATAAAGATGATAAGACCGTTTGTATGGTGAAAGGCGATAAGATTCTGATTGATTTGGGAAGTGAACAGATGATTTCTTCTTTCCACTATCTGCCTAACCAAGATAGAGTAGAAGGCGGTATGGCATTGACATACGAACTACGTGTGGGCAATGAACCGACTGCTGTGAACAAACTGGTGAAGAGTGGAGAATTCTCGAATATCATTAATAATCCGATTCTTCAGTCTGTATACTTTACTCCGGTGAAAGCGCGTTATATCGAATTCCGTGCTCCTCGTGTTCAGGGCGCAGAAAAGGTATTGGGCATTGCCGAAGTCGGTGTATGCAAATAGCAAGAAACTCGGTACAGATATAGGTTGAACTAATAGAATTTCACTATCTTTGTACCGAGAATAAACATATACAGAGGACGATATGAAAGTAGAAGATAAACTGACCGCCTCTATCATCGAAGGCGTAAAGGCATTGTACGGGCAGGATGTGCCTGCAAAAATGGTACAGTTGCAGAAGACAAAGAAAGAGTTTGAAGGACATTTGACTTTAGTTGTATTTCCTTTTCTGAAAATGTCAAAGAAATCTCCTGAGCAGACAGCGCAGGAAATTGGTGAATATCTGCAACAGCATGAACCGGCGATTGCTAACTTTAACGTAATAAAGGGTTTCCTGAATCTGACTATCGCATCGGATGTATGGATTGAATTACTGAATAAGATTCATGCAGACCAGAAATGGGGTATTCAGGAAGCGGCTGCTGATGCTCCCTTGGTGATGATTGAATATTCTTCGCCTAATACAAATAAGCCGTTGCACTTAGGACATGTGCGTAACAACCTTTTGGGAAATGCATTGGCCAATGTAATGGCAGCTAACGGTAATAAAGTTGTAAAAACCAATATTGTCAACGACAGAGGTATCCATATCTGTAAGTCAATGTTGGCATGGCTGAAATATGGTAACGGTGAAACACCTGAATCTTCGGGCAAGAAGGGCGACCATCTGGTAGGCGATTATTATGTAGCTTTCGACAAGCATTATAAAGCAGAAGTTGCCGAACTGATGGAAAAGGGTCTGACCAAAGAAGAAGCAGAGGCGCAGTCACCATTGATGTTGGAAGCACGCGAAATGCTTCGTAAATGGGAGGCAAACGATCCGGAAGTTCGTGCTCTTTGGAAGAAGATGAACGAATGGGTTTATGCCGGCTTCGATGAAACTTACCGTATGATGGGTGTAAGCTTCGATAAGATTTATTACGAATCGGATACTTATCTGGAAGGTAAGGAAAAAGTGATGGAAGGTCTGGAAAAAGGTTTCTTCTTCCGCAAAGAAGATGGTTCGGTATGGGCTGATTTGACTGCTGAAGGACTCGACCATAAACTTTTGCTTCGTGGCGACGGTACTTCTGTATATATGACTCAGGATATTGGTACAGCCAAGCTGCGTTTCCAGGATTATCCTATCAACAAAATGATTTATGTAGTAGGTAATGAACAGAACTATCATTTCCAGGTATTGTCTATCCTGCTCGATAAATTAGGTTTTGAATGGGGTAAAGATTTGGTACATTTCTCTTACGGTATGGTAGAATTGCCAGAAGGTAAGATGAAGAGCCGTGAAGGTACTGTAGTGGATGCAGACGACCTGATGGAAGCCATGATTGAAACAGCCAAGGAAACCAGCAATGAGTTGGGAAAACTCGATGGTCTTACCAAAGAAGAAGCCGATGATATTGCACGTATCGTAGGATTGGGTGCATTGAAATATTTCATCCTGAAGGTAGATGCACGCAAGAACATGACCTTCAATCCGAAAGAATCTATCGACTTCAATGGTAATACAGGTCCGTTTATTCAGTATACATACGCTCGTATCCAGTCTATTTTGCGTAAAGCAGCCGAAGCTGGATTGACTATTCCTGCTGTAATTCCTGCTGGAATAGAGTTGAGCACAAAAGAAGAAGGACTCATCCAGATGTTGGCAGACTTTACCAATGTCGTAAAACAGGCTGGTAGCGACTATAACCCGTCTATTTTGGCAAACTATACATACGATTTAGTGAAAGAATACAACCAGTTCTATCATGACTTCAGCATCTTGCGCGAAGAAAATGAAGCAGTGAAAGTATTCCGCCTTGCATTGAGCCAGAACGTAGGTAAGGTAGTAAAACTTGCAATGGGACTACTCGGTATTGAAGTTCCGGAACGTATGTAAAAATAACAGATAAAATAAAGGAAAATGCCATTCACGGTACCGCAATGTACTGTGAATGGCATTTCTTTTTAAGAAAGAAAATAATATTTATTGTGTGATGCTGCGGCTTGGGTAAGCAAGGGCTGCTGTAAATTCCAGTGCAACCATCTGCGCTGTATTGGCCCAGTGTTTCTTGAAAGTACCTAACAACAACTCGATTTGTTTGGCTGAGAATCCTATTGATTTATCAGAAAGAACGTTGACCGTTTCGTTGACAGCCACAATGGAAGTCACATTTTTTTTCAATAGTTCCAGTAATTGCTCTTTCTTGTTTTCTTTGTCTTGTAAACTTTGTTGCAGAGCATCTGCATTGACTGTACTGTCTGCCTGCAATTCCAAATGACGTTGGTTAAGCTCTTTCAGTTCATTAGTAAGAGAAGCAATTTCTTTATTCAGACTCAGATAGAAATCATGGGTGGGAGACCCTGATATTTCAGGATTTGGAATAACCAGCAACGAATCCCACTGGCTTTTTGTAGCAGTACTGATGTCGGCTGTAAAGGTAATATTCGAATTGTCTATATACAGTTCACCTTGATATTTCTTGTTTGAACTATCAGATGTGACATTTGAATTATCTAAGTCAATCAGAATATGATATCGCTCCGGTTTGTCCACTTCGCCTTTGAACTCAAATTTTCCGTTGGTAATAGTAGTACTGTCTATCATTACAGGACCTTTCAAGAAAGAAGGATATTCGATATACGCTTTTCCGTTGGCATTTGCGTCAGATAAATTACCTTCGATTGTATATCCCTTCGGTTGGCAGGAAGCTAGTAAAGCTGTGAAAAATAGAACATTTACGATATTCTTCATAGTTTTTCGGTTTTAATAATGTAAAATGTGATTTTAGTTGCCTGCAAATATAGGGAGATAATCCGTCTTTGAATACTCTTTCTTCTTAAAAACTATGAAAGGCAAGAAGAATGTCAACCCTTTTGTGTACTTTTGTTCTTATTAACAAGAAACATATGCCCAAACAGAAATTCTATGTAGTGTGGAAAGGAGTGAATCCTGGAGTTTATACTTCGTGGACAGATTGTCAACTTCAGATTCAAGGATATAAAGGAGCTTTATATAAATCATTTGATTCTTTGGAAGAGGCAGAACATGCCTTTGAAACTCCTGCCCATCATTATATCAACAAGAAGCAGGAAAGAGAGCCTTCTCTCTGTCAGATTCCCGAAAACTTTAATTTGAACTGTCTGGCTGTGGATGCCGCATGTAGCGGTAATCCTGGTCCGATGGAGTATCGTGGAGTTTATCTGCTTACCGGGCAGGAAATCTTTCATTTCGGACCTATTTATGGAACCAATAACATCGGAGAGTTTCTGGCTATAGTACATGGTCTTGCCTTGTTAAAACAGAAGGGTATAGACATGCCTATTTATTCCGATAGCCGTAATGCGCTACTTTGGGTAAAGCAGAAGAAATGTAAGACAAAGTTGGAACGCACCTCCCGGACAGAGGAGCTTTTCAGAATGATAGAACGTGCCGAAAAATGGCTGAGAGAAAACTCATATACCACACCTTTGTTGAAGTGGGAGACAGAGAAATGGGGAGAAGTGCCTGCCGATTTCGGGAGAAAGTAACTAAAATTGAACAGCTCGTTAAAAAAATAATAAACTGATGAAGAAGAGATTTGCTTACCTTATTTCATTCTTTGTGGCATTGGTACTGATATTTTTAGTACAAAAGCCATTCTTTATGTTGTACAATAGTGCTGCCAGTTCTGATGTGTCGTGGACAGATTATTTCAAAGTCATGTATCATGGCCTGTCATTGGATGCTGCTACTGCCGGTTACCTGGTTGCACTTCCTTTTCTGGCTGTATTGGTTAGTGTCTGGTTCAAGAGATTTCCTTTACGTGCAGTTCTGGTAGGCTATTATGCTCTTATCAGCCTGCTGATGGCTATTATCTTTGTGGTGGATATGGGTTTGTATCCATTTTGGAAATTCAAGCTCGATGCCTCTATTTTTCTTTATATGGATTCGCCGAAAAATGCCTTGGCAAGTGTATCGGTCGGATTCGTCCTGCTCCGTGTATTGGTAATGATATTGCTGGCAGGACTCACTGCCTGGGGATTATATAAGTTGACACCTCCCCATTTGCCGGCTACTACGAAGAAACTTTCCGGAACAGCCGGTTTGCTTGTACTGGGAGGATTGTTGTTTATCGTCATTCGTGGAGGAGTGACAGAATCAACCTCCAATATCGGTCAGGTTTATTTCTGCAACAATGAATTTTTGAATCATTCGGCGGTCAATCCGGCCTTTAGTCTGCTTTCATCTGTAAGCAAAACGCAGAATTACGAGGAGCAATTCAATTTCTTCTCTGAAGAAGAACGTGCTCACTTGTTCGACGGACTTTATCCGGTAGAGGGAAAGAATACGGTGGAACTCCTGAATACCAAGCGGCCCAATATTCTAATCATTCTGATGGAAGGTTTTGGAGCTACCATGGTAGATTCGTTGGGAGGAGTACCTGGAGCCAGTCCTAATATCGACCGTTTGTCGAAAGAAGGAATTTATTTTACAAACTGTTATGCAAACAGTTTCCGTACCGACAGAGGTACAGTCTGTACTTTTAGCGGATACCAGAGTTTCCCGAACTTATCGGTAATGAAGATTCCGGCAAAAAGCCGTACTCTGCCTTCAATTGTAGGCAAGTTAGTGAAAGAAGGATATACAACCGATTTCCTGTACGGTGGAGATATTAATTTTACCAATATGAAAAGCTATTTGCTGAGCAGTGGCTATCAACATCTGACGGCAGATGTTGACTTTCCTTCAGAACAGCGTAAAAATCCATGGGGAGTAAACGATGATATCACTTTTGATTATCTGTACAACCAGCTTAAGAATCGTACAGAAGGGCCCTGGCATACTGCTTTCCTTACCTTGAGCAGTCATGAACCGTTTGAAGTGCCTTATCACCGTCTGGAGGAAAAGATACCTAATGCCTTTGCTTTCACAGACGATTGCCTCGGTCGCTTTGTGGATAAGATGAAACAACTTCCGCAGTGGAAAGATTTGCTGATTATTTGTCTTCCCGATCATGGATTCCATTATCCGGCAACAGGCCACGGACATGCTCCCTGGGTGCATCATATTCCTATGTTGTGGTTAGGAGGTGCCGTCAAGCAGCCAATGGTTATTGACAAGTTAATGAATCAGACCGATTTGGCAGCTACCTTACTCGGACAGTTGGAAATAGATCATAGTGAGTTTAATTTCAGCCGTAACGTATTGGGAGAGGAATATACTTATCCGTTTGTTTATTATACCTTTAATAACGGTTTTGTCTTTTGCGACAGCACTGGAGTTACCTTGTTCGACAATAACTCCGGGCAGGTTTTGCTCGACGAGCCCCAATCCGATGAAAACCGTTTGAAGCGAGGAAAAGCTATTCTGCAAAGCTCTTATGACGATTTAGGCAGTCGGTAATATTTCCCGACTGCATTTGCATATCTTATCTGTAGATTAGTGTAGAGAGTTGTTCTTCACTGAATAGCTCATTAGCTATTTCCAGCAATTGAGAAGAGGTCAGAGCTTCAATACGTTGGAACACCTCTTCTTTGTCTTCGTATTTTTTGTAGTGAAGGAAGCACTTACCCATGCTCAAGGCATTGTTTTCGAAGTTGTCGCCGGCTACTCCAATCTGACCGATAATCTGTTTTTTTGCTGCTGCCAGTTGGGCTGTTGTCAAAGCCCGCATGCGCAGGCGGTTTAATTCTTTCTGCACCAGTTCAATGCAATAGTCTGTATCTTCCGTATCACAACCAAAATAGATACAGAAGGTTCCTGTATCAGTGTATGAAGTCAGGTTTGATTCTACATTATACACCAATCCCCGTTTTTCGCGTAAAGATACGTTGAGGCGACTGTTCATGCCGGGACCTCCCAGAATATTGTTCAGAAGATACAATCCGGTACGACGTTCGTCGTATGCGTGATATCCACGTCCACCTATCATTACGTGCGACTGATGGGTATCTTTGTGTAACGTCAGATTTTTAGGACAATATGGCTGTGGAGCTTGTCTCTGATAGTTCTCTACTTCACTATAAGGAATATCAGCTACAGCCTTTTCTACCGTGCGTATTACCCGCTTGAAATCAATATCTCCCTGTACGAAGAAAACCATGTTGGTAGGTTTATAGTATCTGCCGGTAAACTGTAAGGCATCTTCACTGCGGAAATGGCGTAGCAGTTCCGGTTTGCCTAAGATATTTCTTCCCAAGGCATGTTCCGGAAAAATCAGCTCTTCGAAATCATCGAATATCAGCTCGGCAGGACTGTCTTCGTAACTCTGTATTTCATCAATGATTACTTCTACCTCTTTTTCAATTTCCTGTGCAGGAAAGGTACTGTGAAAAACAATGTCTGTAAGAAGTTCTACGGCACGGGCGAAATGCTCTTTCAGAAAGGCACTGTAGATGACGGTTTCTTCCTTGTTGGTATAAGCATTCAGGTCGCCTCCTACGTTCTCCATCCGGTTCAGGATATGCCAGGCTTTTCGCTTTTGTGTACCTTTGAAGATAAGATGTTCTACAAAGTGCGCCATACCTTGTTCTTGCTCCATTTCGTCGCGGGTTCCTGCGTCTACGGCAAAACCACAATAAGCTACGTTGGTGGGGCTGGGAGTATGTATAATACGCAGACCGTTTGACAAAGTGAAAGTATTGTAAGCCATTGTTTTTTTATTAGAATCTGTTTCTGCTTGCAAAAATACAACAATACTTATTGTCCTTCTTTAAAAAATGCAGATATTTGCAGAATAAAGACTAAAAACAACCCAATAAGCTATGAATAAAATTGCTGTATTCTGCTCTGCATCCGACTATATCGATTCTGTGTATACCGAGAAGGCAGCACAGTTCGGAGCATGGATGGGAGAAAACCGCAAATGGCTTGTTTACGGAGGTTCGAACAGGGGACTGATGGAAACAGTGGCTCGTGCGGCAAAAGAAAAGGGAGCCATGATTATGGGAGTGGTACCTACCAAGCTGGAAGAACGTGGAATGGTGAGCGATTTGCTGGATGTAACGTTTCATACTGTCAATCTGAGCGACCGGAAGGATATCATGCTTCAGGAAGCCGATGTGATGGTGGCACTGCCCGGAGGAGTAGGAACGCTCGACGAAATCTTTCATGTGATGGCAGGAGGTACTATCGGTTATCACGACAAGAAAATCATTTTCTACAATGTGAACGGTTTTTGGGACGACATCCTTCATTTCCTGAAAGGATTGGAAGAACAGCGATTTGCACATCATCCGCTGAACAACTATATGCAGGTAGCAAATACTTTCGAAGAATTAATACAATTATTGGCATAATCAAACAAGATATAATATGATTTCATCTATTAACGAACTATTGCAGCGTGAAGCACAGGCTGTACTGAATATTCCGGTAACAGACGGATATGAAAAAGCGGTTGCTTTGATTGTAGAGCAAGTACATCATAAACATGGAAAGCTGGTGACCAGCGGTATGGGAAAAGCCGGACAGATAGCTATGAATATTGCTACTACATTCTGCTCTACAGGTATTCCGGCAGTCTTTTTACATCCGAGCGAAGCGCAGCATGGCGATTTGGGTATCCTGCAGGAGAACGATTTGCTGCTGCTTATTTCAAACTCAGGAAAGACCCGTGAAATCGTGGAACTGACACAATTGGCAGCTCGTCTGAATCCGGCTTTGAAGAAGATTGTCATCACCGGAAATCCTGATAGTCCTTTGGCTCAGGCTGCTGATATTTGTCTGGCTACCGGACATCCGGATGAAGTTTGTGTGCTGGGCATGACACCTACCACTTCGACTACGGTAATGACTGTAATTGGTGATATTCTGGTGGTAGAAACCATGAAGCAGACTCACTTCACTATCGAAGAATACAGTAAACGTCATCATGGCGGATATTTGGGAGAACGTTCTCGTGAACTTAGCAAATAACAGATAGATGAGAAGAGTAATCGGTATAGGAGAAACCATCCTCGATATTTTGTTCCGCGACAACCAGCCTCAGGCAGCAGTACCGGGAGGTTCGGTATACAATGCGGCCATTTCATTGGGGCGTATGGGAGTCAATGTAATGTTCATCAGCGAAACAGGAAACGACCGTGTAGGAGAAATGATTTTGCAGAATATGCGCGACAATGGGGTAAGTACAGAACATGTCAATGTATTTCCCGAGGGAAAGTCGCCGGTTTCACTCGCTTTTCTGAACGAGCGAAATGATGCAGAATATATTTTTTACAAAGACTATCCGCGTCAGCGCCTGGAAGTAAAGATGCCGGAAATTACGGCAGACGACATTATCATGATAGGTTCCTATTTTGCAATTACTCCGGTATTGCGCGATAAAGTAGTGGAATTGCTGGAGCAGGCCCATAAAGCCGGAGCAATTATCTATTATGATGTGAATTTCCGTAGTACTCACCGCAATGAAGCCATCAAGCTGATGCCTACTATTTTGGAGAACTTCGAGTATGCCGACATTCTGCGTGGTTCGACAGAAGATTTTCAGAATATGTTCGGATTGGCCGAGGCCGATGCTGTTTATCGTAAACATGTAGCGTTCTATTGCCAGAACTTTATCTGTACAGATGCCGACAAGGATATTTGTCTGCGGACCAGACAGGTTACGAAGAATTATCCGGTAGAGCCTCTGCAGGCAGTGAGTACAATCGGTGCCGGAGATAATTTCAACGCTGGAGTGGTATTCGGCTTGTTGAAAAACCGGATTCGCCGGAACGATTTGGCGGAACTGACAGAAGCCGACTGGGATGCTATTATACAGTGTGGAAAAGATTTTAGTGCCGATGTGTGCAAGAGTGTGAACAATTCGGTATCGAAAGCTTTTGCTGAGGCTTATAAGAATAAGTGACAAAGAGCGTCTCATTATAATGAAACGACCGTCCCACTGCAATGAAACGAATGTCTCCTTGCAATGAGACGGTCGTACCATTGTAGTGGGACGCCTTTTTTATATGGTTTTTGCAACAACCGGAACGGGCAGTAAGCGGCTTATCGGTTGAATTTTTCCTGATTCTCTGCCGCTATTTTCTTGATGGCCTGCTGGAAGGCAATGAATCCTCCACCCAATACACGGTTGCCTTCGTAGAATACGGCCGACTGTCCGGGAGTAATGGCTGAGGCTTCTCCTTCGAATTTTACCAGCAATTGTCCGTTGTCCAGTAAGGCTACCTGACAGGGAATAGGCCGGCTCCGGTAGCGGATACGTACGGAAAGCTCCTTGCACCGGAGCAGTTCCTCCATACAGATTACATTTACCTGCTCTACCAGCATGTATTCTGCTTTCAGTTGGTCGGCATCTCCCAGCATGACTGTATTTTTGGCCGGATTTATTTTTAGTACATACGCCGGCTTGCCCAATGCAATCTCCAGTCCTTTCCGTTGTCCGATGGTATAATAGGCAAATCCTTTGTGCTGTCCCAGCTTCAGCCCCTTACTGTCTACAAACCATCCTGCACCAATTCGTTCGTCGATGTCCGGACAGTGTTCCTTCAGAAACTCCCGATAGTCTTTATCGATAAAACAGATTTCCATACTTTCACCTCCTTTGGCTTTTGCTTCAAAACCTTTGGAGGCCAGATAGGCACGGACTTCGGTCTTGGTCATTCCTCCCAGTGGAAACATCATGCGTTTCAAGATATCCTGTGGCAGTTTCCATAGGAAGTAGGACTGATCTTTTGTAGAATCGTCGCCCGTTACAATGTAGCGTGCTCCGTTTATATCTTTCAGTTGGCAGTAATGTCCAGTAGCAATCCACGCACAGTCTGTGCGGTCTGCCCATTCGCAAAGAATACGTTCCTTGAAAAGCGGGTTACACATGACACACGGATTAGGGGTACGTCCGCTCATATACTCATCGATGAAATATTTCACGATTACCTCCTTGAACTCCTTCCGTACATCGGCTACATGGTGTTCGATGCCCAAGCGGGCAGCTAAGGCTTGTGCTTCCAGCACTTCGTCGGGCTGTGATTGTCCGGGCGTGGAGAAATGAGAGGGAATATCCCATGTACGCATGGTAACTCCTACCACTTCGTATCCTTGCTCCTGTAGCATGATGCATACGGCAGAACTGTCTATTCCGCCGCTCATGCCTACTAATACTCGCTTGTCTTTCTCTTTCATTGTATGTAGTTTATAAGAATATTTCGGGCTCTCTTCTGGCACTGAATTTTTCGTGCAGTATCTGTGTAAACGGAGTGTAGTAAGTACGTGCTCCGTTAGGACATTCTTTTACGCAGGCACAACATTTGATGCATCGTGCCGCATCGGTTTCTATTGCATCGCCTCCGTCATTGAGTCGGATGGCATGAGTAGGACATACTTCAATACAGATGCCACAGGCACAACAGGCGTCGGTACATTCCGGCACACTGGAGTTACGTGGAGAGAATTCCTTGTATGGAAAGTTTCCTTTGACTGTCAGTGCCGGGAGCTCCGGATGATTTTCCAGTTTTTTCAGACTGTCTTGTCCGAACAGAAACGCTTTCTGAATATCGGAACTATCGGGACGTCCTGCTGCCACAGGCATGTCGGGAGTACTGTAACTGTGCTCTCCGATGAAGGCGGCACCCGATAATGGAGTAAAACCAAGTTCGACGGCCGTATTGTGCAGTTCAAGTAATGCATCCTCATAGTCGCGATTTCCGTATACGGCTACCAAAATGGCCGGAGAATGTTGCGCTTTGAGTCGTTTGATGCGTTGTAGAGCAACCGGAGCAATGCGTCCTCCGTATACGGGGGCTGCAATAACGGTCAGTTCGTTTTCTACATGAATAGGTGTATCCTCTTCATCCAGTGTCAAATCGGTTTCTATTCGTCGTCCCATACCGATACCTTCACCTATAGCGCGTGCAATGCGGGCTGAAGTGTGTGTAGGGGAGAAGAATACAAGGCGGGTGGTTGTATATGCTGTCATACCTTTGTTTGAGTTAGTTATTTCAACAAAGATACGAGTTTTTCGTACTTCATTCTTCTTTTATTTGTACTTTTGTTCTCATAAGTATACGACTGAATTTGTTTGAAAATACTAAATACTTAGAGTAACAGTAGAGATACATGGAAGAACAATTTGATATACGTGATTATAGACCTTCCGGCAAAGAACGCGATTTCGAAAACGCCTTGCGTCCGCTTCAGTTTGGCGACTTCAGCGGGCAGGACAAAGTGGTGGACAATCTGCGTATCTTCGTGAAGGCAGCGCGGCTTCGTGCCGAGGCACTGGATCATGTGTTGCTGCATGGTCCTCCCGGTCTGGGAAAAACTACATTGAGTAACATTATTGCCAACGAGTTGGGGGTAGGCTTTAAGGTCACTTCCGGTCCGGTACTTGATAAGCCCGGCGATCTGGCTGGAGTACTGACCAGTCTGGAACCGAACGATGTCTTGTTTATTGATGAGATACATCGTCTCAGTCCGGTTGTGGAAGAATATCTGTATTCGGCAATGGAAGACTATCGTATTGATATTATGATAGACAAAGGCCCCTCTGCCCGGAGTATTCAAATCGATCTGAATCCGTTTACTCTTGTGGGAGCTACTACCCGAAGCGGATTGCTTACAGCTCCTCTTCGCGCCCGTTTTGGTATCAATCTGCATCTGGAGTATTACGACGACTCTGTACTTTCGCGCATCATCTTGCGTTCGGCTGGTATTTTAGGAGTTCCTTGCGATGTGGATGCGGCAGGAGAGATTGCTTCGCGTAGCCGGGGTACCCCACGTATAGCCAATGCACTGTTGCGCCGTGTACGCGACTTTGCGCAGGTAAAAGGCTCGGGGCGCATTGATGTAGAGATTGCCCGTTATGCGTTGGAGGCATTGAATATAGACCGTTATGGTCTGGATGAAATAGACAACAAGATACTCTGTACGATTATCGACAAGTTCAAGGGAGGACCTGTAGGACTGACTACCATTGCTACGGCATTGGGAGAGGATCCCGGTACACTGGAAGAAGTGTACGAGCCTTTTCTTATTAAGGAAGGTTTCCTGAAACGTACGCCACGCGGAAGAGAAGTAACCGAACTGGCTTACCGGCATTTGGGAAAGAACTTGTATCAGACAGAGCGAACTTTATTTGATTAAATGTTATGGCTGGACTGAAATCATTGGCTAAAGATACGGCTATTTATGGTCTGAGTAGTATTGTAGGCCGTTTCCTCAATTATCTGTTGGTACCGCTTTATACAGCCGTGCTTCCGGCAGCATCGGGAGGATACGGAGTGGTATCGAATGTATATGCTTATACAGCTCTGATTCTGGTGCTGTTGACTTTTGGCATGGAGACCGGTTTTTTCCGCTTTGCCAACAAGCAGGACGAGCAACCGGAGAAAGTATATGCTAATTCGTTACTGTTTGTAGGAGGGCTTTCCTTGTGTTTTGTAACCTTGTGTATGCTTTCCCTGCATCCCATTTCCTCTTTTTTGGAATATCCCGATCATCCCGATTATGTAGGAATGATGATAGTGGTAGTGGCATTGGATTCTTTTCAGTGTATTCCGTTTGCGTATTTACGTTACAAGATGCGCCCGATTAAGTTTGCTGCCATCAAACTTTTCAATATCATAGGAAACATTGGTCTGAATCTGTTCTTTTTGCTGCTTTGCCCGTATCTGGCTCAGCATGCACCAAGTACTGTTTCGTGGTTTTATAATCCGGATTATCTGGTGGGATATATCTTTGTATCCAACCTGATTATGTCGGCTGTACAGATGTTTTTCTTTATTCCCGAACTGCGTGGATTCTCTTATCGTATGGATAGAGTCCTGATGAAACGGATGATATCATATTCGTTTCCTATATTGATTTTCGGAGTGGTAGGAATCCTGAATCAGACCATTGATAAGATGATTTATCCGTTCCTGTTCGACGATCGTCAGGAAGGATTGGTGCAATTGGGTATTTATAGTGCTACCAGTAAAGTAGCTATGGTAATGGCTATGTTTACTCAGGCATTTCGTTATGCTTATGAGCCTTTTGTATTCGGTAAGAATAAGGACGCAGACAACAGGAAGGTATATGCATCGGCTATGAAGTACTTCTTTATTTTCTCTTTGCTGGCCTTTCTGGCTGTGATGTGTTATATGGATGTGTTGAAGTACATGGTAGCACGCGACTATTGGGAAGGGCTGAGTGTGGTAGCTATTGTGATGTTGGCAGAAATATTGAAAGGTATTTACTTCAATCTTTCTTTCTGGTATAAACTGACCGATGAGACACGATGGGGAGCTTATTTCTCTCTTATCGGATGTGCTATTTTGCTTCTGATGAACATCTGGCTGGTTCCGCTTTATGGCTATGTAGCTTCTGCCTGGGCTTCGGTAGCCGGTTATGGCGTAATCACTTTATTGTCGTATGTAATCGGTCAGAAGAAATATCCGGTGCATTATCCGCTGCATAGCATGTTTTTGTATTTGCTGTTAGCAGGAGTATTGTTTTTCTTGTCACAATATGTGATAATAGAAAATCTGTTTTTCCGCTTGGCGTTCCGTACTGCCTTGCTGATTGTGTTTGTGGTTTATGTATTAAAAAAGGATTTGCCTGTACGAAATATTCCAGTGTTAAACCGTTTGATAAAGAAATAACATGATGAAAGTTAGAAAAGACAGAAAGTTCCTTCTTCGTAAGTTCTTCCATGAGTATTTGGATTTGAATCGCAGTAAAGAAGATGAGCAAATTACGGTCCATGCCATCCGTAGTGGAGTTGAGTTTAAGGGAACCAATCTATGGGTCTTGATTTTTGCTACCTTCATTGCTTCTTTGGGCTTGAATGTGAACTCAACAGCAGTAATTATCGGTGCCATGCTGATTTCTCCTCTGATGGGGCCGATTATGGGAGTCGGACTCTCTGTGGGGCTGAACGACTTTGAGCTGATGAAGCGTTCACTCAAGAATTATCTGGTAGCCACTCTGTTTAGTGTGACTACTGCTACTATTTATTTTTCTTTTACTCCGCTGGACGAGGTACAGTCGGAATTGTTGGCCCGTACTTCACCTACCATTTACGATGTATTTATAGCTTTGGTCGGTGGTTTGGCTGGGATTGTGGCTCTGGCAACAAAAGAAAAAGGAAATGTGATTCCAGGTGTGGCTATTGCTACTGCTTTGATGCCTCCGCTTTGTACAGCTGGTTTCGGGCTGGCAACAGGCAATCTGCTTTATTTCCTTGGAGCATTTTATTTGTATTTTATCAACTCCGTGTTCATCAGTCTGGCTACTTTCATTGGAGTACGTGTAATGCATTTCCAGAGAAAGGAGTTTGTAGACAAGGCGCGGGAGAAGTTGGTAAAACGCTATATCGTGGGAATTGCCATTGCTACAATGTGTCCTGCCATTTATCTGACATATAGTATTGTACGCGAAACATTGTATGTAAGTGCTGCAAATAGTTTCATTAGCGCAGAAATACAGTCTCCGGAATCGCAGGTATTGAGTAGAGAGGTGTCTTATCCCAAGCGTGAAATCAAGGTTGTATTGGTAGGAAAAGAAATTCCGGAAGAACAGTTGTCTGCCTTGCGTCTGAAGCTGGAACAATATAAACTGAAGAACACGAACCTGGTTGTATTCCAGGGAGTAAATAATGCCGGAATGGATATCAGCAACATCAAGTCGATGGTGATGGAAGACTTCTATAAGAACAGTGAACAGCAGTTGCTTCGCCAAAAACAGGAACTGGATTCGCTGCATGAAGAACTGTCCGCTTATTCCGGTGCCAATTTGCTAGATAAAAAGATGGGACAGGAGATGAAAGTATTGTTCCCTTCTGTACGTGCTGTTTCTGTTTCGAAAGGCTTACAGTTGCAAGTCGATAGTGCCTGTATGGACACTTTGACTTTTGCCTTTATCGATTGCAATAGAGAATTAAGTACGGCAGAGAAAGAAAAAATGCGTAGTTGGTTAAAGGCACGTACCGGTGCAAATAAGTTAAGACTGATTGTAGAGTAAATAGAATAATAGTTACGATTTTTAATATCCTTCATGTGGACATCCTGTTTTTATGGGTGGGAAGCATGAAGGATTTTTTTTATTCTTTATAAAAGCATCGATTGTTTATGTTGTGGCTTTGTATTCTGAAAGATGTATTTATAGATTCAAATCAGAATATAATGCATAATGATTGCACAATAATCTATCTTTTTGTTTGGAAAGCTTATGTAACTTTGTTTTCATGGAGATAACCTTATATCTTAAAAAGAGTAGTAGAAAATATTCTTGGGGGGAGAGTATTTTCACTATTATGTATAACATGAAAAATAAGATGATAATGAGTAAGAAAAGCTTGTGGGTCTTGGGACTTTTATTTTGCTATATAGCAGGGTATGGGCAACAGAAAGTAGGACTTGAAGAACTGGATTTGTCAAAAGTGTGGATGGAGTATGGGAAAGTGACAAAGGGGACATCTGTAACAGCCGAACCTGTCCTAATGGGAGGAAAGATAAGAAGTGATGTTGTAGGTTTTCATGCCAATGGACTGGCTAAACTTAAATTGGACGGAAAGTGTATACGATTTACGGCAAAGGTAGGGGTGGTTCCTACTGAGATTGATGTGAATGATTCATCTCTTATGGTACAGCCTTTGGTTGACGGAACAAAACTTTTATTCTCTACAACATCGGATAATACGAAACAATTCAGAGCCTTGGTTGGAAAAGATGGAAAGGTTGATTGTGGAAGTGTGTCTTTAGTCTTGAAATTGGACGGGCGGGAAGTGTATAATAGTGGAGTACTTCGTCCGTCGGATGGATGGAAAACTATAGATGTAAATCTGGAAAAAGGCAACATCTTGGAGATGGCATTTTATTCAACGGAGGATGGTGCAAGTGGAGACAATGTGGTGCTGGTTTCTCCTCAATTGACTTATCAAGGTGAGAAACCGCAATTAGTGGATGTAAGTACCATGGGGAAAGGACCATCGCAGTCTGAAAGTGTCGTTCAGAATCTGGAAAAGAAATTATCATCCTTGCCTGTTATGAATGGTTTACTTTCTGAGAAAACAGCATTCGACTGGTTGCTTACACCGGAAAAGTCGCAGGCCGGGGTGTATCGTACGGCAGATGGAAAAGGGATTGTAATTGCCAATGCAATGGTTTCTCGTACTTTTCGTATATTCCCTAATTTGGCTACAGTAGACTTTACAAACCGTATGTTGGGTGAGAGTTTGCTTCGTGCTGTCAGCAGTGAGGGAAATTTATGGATTGATGGCAAGAAGTGGACACTTGGAGGCTTGGGTGGTCAGCCCGAACGTGCTTATTTGAAGGAAGAATGGTTGGATGATTTATATACCCTTCCGGAGTCATTCTTGGTAGAAGATTTTGAGGTAAAATCTTTAGAGGAATCCATTCGTTGGGCACGTAGCCGTTGGGCTTTGAATAAAGAAGCTGCCACCGGTAAGGAGTTGATCTTTACTTTACGTGGGGATAAAGAGCTGAAAGATGTGAAAGTGAAATTGCATTTTGCCATTTATGATAAGATTCCTGTCATTCGTAAATGGTTTGAAGTTGAGAATGGCTCCTCTATGCCGTTGAATATCGATCATTTTCAATTGGAATATCTGGCTTTTGCTGAACCGGAATCTCCGGGTGCCGGTGATCCTGCTACATTCCGTCTTCCCAATATTCATGTAGAAAGCGATTATGCTTGTAACGGTGCTTTTACAGAGAAGGAGACAGATATTACAGAGAAATGGGTCGAAGACAAAGATTATACTTCACAACGTAATTATTTGTTACAGACACCTTGCATTTTGCAAGTTGCTCCTCCAATAGGTCCGGATCAATTGGTAAAAACGGGAGAGTGCTTTTCTTCGTTTGGGGTGTACGAAATGCCTTTTGACAGTGATGACAGGGAACGGAAAGGACTTTTTACCCGACATTTCTATAAAACGGTAGCCCCTTGGACTACAGAGAATCCTATCTTTATGCATCTCACCTCAAGCGATCCGGAAGTGGTGCGTCAGGCTGTTGATCAGTGTGCAGAGACCGGTTATGAAATGATTATCCTGAGCTTTGGCTCTGGAGCCAATGCTGAGGATGTGTCGGAAGAAAATATAGCTCATCTGAAGAAACTGGTAGATTATGCAAAGAGCAAGGGAATAGAGATGGGATGCTATGCCTTGTTGGCAAGTCGGTGGATCAGTGATGAAGTGGATGTGATAAATCCGGAGACTGGAAAACGTGGCGGTATGCATTTCGGCAGTTCGCCTTGTCTGTGTAGTGAATGGGGATATGATTATTTCCGAAAGATAAAGACTTTCTTTGAAAAAACAGGAATGAGCTGTTTTGAACACGACGGTTCTTATCCGGGTGATGTCTGTGCTTCGACTACACATGCTCATCACAAAGGCTTGAAAGATTCTCAGTGGAATCAGTTTTATAAGATTACCGAGTTGTATCACTGGATGTGTGAGAATGGTATCTATCTGAATGTGCCGGATTTCTATTTTTTGAATGGCTCAACTAAAGTTGGAATTGGCTATCGGGAGGTAAACTGGTCTTTGCCTCGTGACCGGCAATTGATTCACACCCGTCAGTTGAATTACGATTGTACCTGGGAACGTATTCCTTCTTCTCTTTGGAGTTTTGTTCCACTGGTTGAATATCATGGAGGAGGCAAGGCTGCTACTCTTGAACCATTGAGTGAACATTTGTATGAGTATAAAATGCTGATGTTTCAAAACTATGGAGCAGGAGTGCAAGCCTGTTATCGTGGACCTCGTTTGTATGATACTCCGGAAACCAAACGGGTGGTAATGGAAATTATAAATTGGTATAAGAAGTATCGTCGGATTTTGAATAGTGATATCATTCATTTGCGAAAGCCAGATGCACGTGACTGGGATGGACTGATGCATGTGGATCCCAAAGGAAAGGAAAAGGGACTGGCGATGTTCTTTAACCCAACGGATAAGGAGATGACTCGTAAGATACAAATTCCTTTGTATTATACTGGGCTGAAGGAAAAAGTCAGTGTACGAGAACAGGAAGGAAAGCGTGTGATTTACCGTTTGAACCGTGAGTTTGAAATAGAACTGACTGTCAAGATTCCTGCTAAAGGATATACATGGTATGTGTTTGAGTAATAATTTAATATGTTGATAAAATGAAGTGTAAAATTGTGTGTATGGGTGCACTGATGCTTTTTTCAAACTCTTTATGGGGACAAAAGGCTCAGATGAATCTAAGTATTGAAAAAGAAAGACTTTCTTATAATGTAAGCTATGAAGGACGTTCTGTAATAGATTCTTCTCCTTTAGGCTTGAATGTGGATAATGTCTTGTTAGGGCAGGATGTAAATATAACTCCTGTTGAAACAAAGGAACAGGGAGGAAAATGTTATGAAGTTAAACGTAAGGGAACTCTTTCATTTTACATAGATGTCCGTGAATTTGATGATGGAGTGGCTTTCCGCTATCGTATACCGTCTGAAGGACCGCGTTGTATTTATGGAGAACAAACGGCTTTTACTTTTCCAGCTTCTACTCGTGTATGGTATGCCAGCGGTCCTTTTCAATATGGATGGATTCAAGCTTATCAAGAACGGACTGTAGATAGTTTGGAAAATGAACTATTGGCTCCTCCCGCTACATTTCGTTTGCCGGATGGAACGTATGCTGCTATAACAGAAGCTAATTTGTTCCAATATCATGGAGCTGTATTATTGGGAGAAAAAGAAAATCGGGTACGTGTTGGATATGTAGAGAATAAAGGACATTTGGAAACAGGTACTATTACAGGGATTCCTGCATCTAAATATTGGCATGAGGTTGTAAAGGATGTTCCTTGGATTGTGTATCCGGATAGTAGTTTGCATGAAATCAGAACTCCGTGGAGAGTTTTGATGCTTGCAAAAGATTTAAATGGATTAGTAAACAATCGCATCATAGCACAAGTGTGTGATAAGCCGGATCCAACATTGTTTCCTGAAGGACAGCATACCTCTTGGATAAGACCAGGACGCTCTGTATTTACTTGGTTAGTAGAAGGGCAGAATAGACTGAGTGTGGCGAATCATAAGAGATATGTGGATGGTGCTTCAGAATTAGGCTTACAGTCGGTTGTAGTGGATGACGGCTGGGAACTGTGGCCTGAAACAGAACCGGAGGGCAAGAGTAAAACCAAATGGGAGTATTTGTCTGAATTGGTGGATTATGCCCGTAATAAACAGGTTGACATATGGGTATGGCGTCCGTCTTCACCAAGAAATGGAAACAAAACTGATATTGGTCTGAATGATCCGGATGAGCGTAAGGATTTTATGAAGAAGTGTGCGCAGGCTGGTGTAAAAGGATTGAAAATCGATTTCTTCCATACGGAAAATCTGTATACTGTCAATTTAATGGAGAATATACTTCGGGATGCAGCTCGTGAGCATTTGATGGTAATTTTTCACGGAGTGAATAAGCCTACAGGAGATAGTTATACTTATCCTAACTTATTGGCAAAAGAAGCTGTAAGAGGATTGGAAAGTGTTGGAGGAGAAGATACATGGGCACCTGGACCTGCATGGCCGTATCATAATACTGTACTTCCTTTTACGCGCTGGCTGGCAGGTCCTGCAGATTATACCCCTCTGAATTTCCGGGCATTCTGTCCACCTTCGGTAACATTTACCCACCAGTTGGCCTCTATCTATATGTTTACATCTCCGATGCTGATTTTTGCAGCTGATATGGAAGATATGTTGTCATGTCCGGGACGTAAATTTATAGAAGAAGTTCCTGTTGTATGGGATGAACATTATGCACTTCCTGAAAGTGAAATAGGTCAATTGGTGGCTATAGCAAGAAGAAAAGGAGATGTGTGGTATTTATCTGTATTAAATGGAGAGCAGGAAAGAAAAATAGAATTATCATTGAATTTTCTTCCCAAAGGAACCTATAAGATGACGGTTGCTTCGGATAAAGGGAGAAAGGAAATTGTAGTAAACGAGAAGAAAATCCGTTCATTCCGTCCGTTGACACTGACACTGATGTCTGGGGGAGGATGGTTGGCCAAATTTGAAAAAGTAAAATAGATATCAGTATATTGAGAAAAAACAGGAGACCACTTCATTGCAATGAAGTGGTCTCCTGTTTTTTATTTTTTACGTTTGCGACGTGCCCATCCTTCTTCTTCGAAGCCCGGATTTTCACCTTTGGATGAATTGTCATCTTGGAAGAATTGTTTCCAGTCATCTTTTCTCTTTGGACCACGTGCTGCAGTATATCCTCGTTCTTCCCGGCTGGGTTTACTTGTTTTCTTTTCAGTTTTACCTTTCTTCTTTCCGCTTTTGTCGCTTTTTCCGGTATTCTCTCCGGCAACTTCTACAATCACTTTGCGTCCGTTGAGGCTTACCTTGTTCAAAGCTTTAATTACCATAGGTGCTTGCGCTTCTATGATCTCGAAGAAAGAAAAGTTCTGCATCAAATCGATACGGCCAATCTGAATTCGCTGTTTCTTTAGGTTGCGGTTTACCAGTTCTATAATCTGATTGGCGTAGAATCCGTCGGTCTTTCCTAAATTCAAGAACAGACGGGTATATCCTTTTTCTGCCTTGCGTGCAGTCTTTTCACGGTCGGAGCCTCTGTCTTTCCGTTCCTTTGCAGTTTCTTTCTTGTCGTTTCCTTTAGGCTGCTCTATTTCCGGAGCATTCTTATAGTAATCGAGGAAGCGGTTGAATTCCATTGAAACTACGCGTTTGATAAGGTCTTCTTTACTCAACCATTCCAACTTACGGTAAATGTTGGGTAAGAATGTTTCAATCTCTTCTTCGTCTACCTTTACTTTTTCGATATCATCGATTACCTTGATAAGTTGTTGTTCGCAGATTTCCTTTCCGGAAGGAAGTGTACCTATGGTAAACTTCTTATTGATGATACGTTCTATTTCGCGCATCTTTCCTTTTTCGCGGAGATTGATGATGGCAATAGAAACACCCGTTTTTCCTGCACGTCCGGTACGTCCGCTACGGTGTGTGTAGCTTTCGGTATCATCAGGTAAGCCATAGTTGATTACATGTGTCAGGTCGTTTACGTCCAGTCCGCGTGCGGCTACATCGGTAGCAACCAGCAATTGTAAATGACGTTGGCGGAACTTCTGCATTACCAGGTCGCGTTGTACCTGACTTAGTTCTCCATGCAACGAGTCGGCATTGTATCCGTCTTGAATCAATTTGTCGGCTATTTCTTGAGTCTCTTTACGAGTACGACAGAAAATAATGCCATATATCTGTGGGTAAAAGTCTACTACACGCTTCAGTGCCAGATACTTGTCTTTTGCATGTACGGTATACGCAATGTGATGTACATTTTTGCTACCCTCGTTTTTTGTACCAATGGTTATTTCCTTGGCATTATGCAGATAAGTTTTAGCAATACGTGCAATTTCCGGACTCATGGTAGCCGAGAACATTAAGGTATTGCGGTCTTCTGGTACCTGTTCGAGGATGGCATTGATGCTGTCTGTAAATCCCATATTCAGCATCTCGTCTGCTTCGTCCATTACAACGTCTGCAATGGTTTCCAGATGAGCTACTTTTCTTTCCATCAGGTCGATAAGACGTCCTGGGGTAGCCACAATAATGTGTACACCCTTTTTCAGACTACGTATTTGGCTGTCGATAGAGGAGCCGCCATATACGGGTAATATCTTCAAATCGGTAATATACTTGGAGTAGTCAGTTAAGTCTCCTGCTATTTGCAGGCAGAGTTCACGAGTAGGGCAAAGTACCAATGCTTGTGGTACTCGTTTGCTTACGTTAATCTTTTGTATCAGCGGCAGACCAAATGCGGCTGTTTTTCCGGTTCCGGTTTGTGCCAGAGCCACTACGTCATTGCGGTTGCCCAGCAGATACGGGATTACTTCTTCTTGTACAGGCATGGGGTTTTCATATCCCATTTCTTCGATTGCTTTCCGTATCTCGGGTGAAACGCCGAGTTCTTCAAATGTTTTCATCTATTTCAAAAATCTAATTCAATGGCAAAGATACGGATAATTAGCGGATTATACGCTATTTATCCGTATCTTTATTTGTTCAGTCCTTGTCGGGCTGATATTCAAGAATATCGCCAGGCTGGCAATTGAGTTCCCGACAAATGGCTTCGAGTGTGGAAAAGCGGATGGCTTTGGCTTTTCCGGTTTTAAGAATGGACAGGTTGGCCGGTGTCAGTTCAATCCGTTCGGCCAGTTCGCCCAACGAAATCTTACGTTTGGCCATCATCACATCAAGGTTGACTATAATAGGCATATGTTTTTGAGCTTTATATTATATAGTTAAGTCTTGTTCTTCTTTCAGTTTGACGCCCACAGCGAAGATTTCGGTGAGTAGAATCATGACTGCCAGTGTACCCCAGTCGATTCCGAGACTGGTTATTCCATCGACGGTATATCCCGGTATATTGATTTGCTGGAGTGCGCTCTGTTCCAACATAAGATTAAGCAAGCTTAAAATTGCGCAAAATCCGGTGTATGAATAGGTGAACCATCGCAGCCACCAGATGTTTTTGCGTGAGAACACATCCTTGCGTGAGATGCGGATGAGCAGACGTATCAGGCTGTACATTCCGTACAGAACAGCGAGAAGGCCTATTAGAATGGCTGGACTAAATATCAGAAAACTGGTGGAAGGTTCAATGTAGCATTCTATTTGCGAGGTCTGATAGGGTACGGCAGCCTGTAAGGTGTCGGCTGGGATACTTTCTATCGGTGTGACCTCTACTGATACCCGATGGAAATGTTCTATCTTCTTGACAGTTCCATTTTCTGCCATTACTATTTTATTTTGTTCATATCCGTCGTTGAAGCCTTCTTGAAATTCTTTGCTCATATCGGGCAAACTGAATATAAACTCTCCAATAATGATGAGGATAGCCAATATTCCTAAAAGACTAATATGTTTCATAGGTCGGTAAATTTACATGGTTTATACTTCTTGGGGTAAAACAGATTCTTTGGATTCTTCTTTCCACTTGGCTGGTTGTGGTACCAGCTTTTTGCGGATGTAAAAGATGCAGGCAAGAGTGATTAAAATTCCTCCTATTGCATATAAGGTAGCTCCTGCCAGTCCCATCTCTTCTTGCATATTGGCAAATGGATTATCAGACAAGTAATAGTTGACAGTAGTCAGTCCGTTGTTTACGAAATGCATGCAAATGCTGGGCAAGAGGCTTCCTGTGCGGTAATATACCCATCCCAGTGCCAGTCCGAGAATAAAGGCAAAGGGCGCTTGTTCCAGATTGCCATGTACAATGCCAAAGACCAGAGAAGAAACGAGGATAGCGAAAACTGGGCTTTTACCTGTTTTCAGCAGATGTCCCATGATGGCGCCTCGAAAGACCAACTCTTCCACTATTGGTGCCAGGATGACCACGCTGATTACCCCTAAAGGATTACCCATCATAATTTTCATGGTCCGGATAAATTCTTCGGAAGGGGTGGTAATCCATTCGCTAAGGTAACTGGTCCACATACCCATGCCGATAACAAATACACAACTTGCCACTAATAGCCTGTAAGAATATACGGAGAGTGTTTCTTTATTCAGCTGTACATATTTCCATCCTAAGATGTGTGCGGCCATGGCCAAAGTGGATACAATTCCGGAGATGAGTGTAACCGTGATAAAGGTAGGAGTAGTTGCTTCCGGAATTTCCAATGTACCGGTACTAACGTACAGAGAAAGTACATAGATGAACATCCCTACGAAAGCAAAGGCTAACTGATAGCCGATAAAATACAATGCAAGTTTGATAGTGCGTCCCATAATTGTACTATTTTTATGTGTGAATTAAATTTGTTGTTAAAAGGTCGTGTAAGTAAATTGTGTTTCTTGCGTTGTGACTGTGACTGCCAATAAGGTATTGTTCGAGTCTGAATAGTAAATATATTGCTGTTCATTCTCGGTAAAACTCTTCTTCTTTCTGTTCCATTCTACATAAGTCAAGATGGTAGTGCTGGGACCGTCTTCTACCGTTAGCAGGTAGGCTGGTTGCCATTGCTGGCAGTATTGATCCCAACGGTACGCTTTTTTTTCTGTGATTGCTCCGTCTGTGTTTCGCTTGTATTCGTATTTGATGCATGGAGTCAGTGTCTTACCATCCTGGTTTAAGGTCGATACTAACAGTGTGTGTTCATCTTCGCCATAGATAAATGTGCCTTGAGGTTCGGCATGAACAGTAGTAAAACTCATGGCGCCAAACGCCATTACGAATACAGATTTTAATACGATTGTTTTCATGTGTGTGTTGTGTTTAATGTTATAATTTATTTCTTCGATAAATATTTATCGTTTTTCGATATGCAAATGTATGTCTTATTTTTTAATTACAAAAGAAAAACATAAATATTTTATCGAAAAACAATATATTTTTATCATTTTATTATATAGGTTATTCTTGTATGCCACGATAATGGGAAAAAGGGTATAAGTGTTTTTCATTTTTATGTGCATTCCCGGAATTCTTTTTTGTAATAAGGAGAATGAACTCTATGCTTCAGGTAAAATACTTCAAATTGTAGGACAAAAACTATATTGAAAATTATTATATTCGCACATCTATCTATTAAACAATACACATGAGACATTTTATTTTATCATTAGCTTTAAGTCTATTTGCTACAGGAAGTGCATGGGCACAAACCTTGAAGTCACCAGATGGCAATCTGGTATTAGATTTTCACTTGTCGGGTACAGAAACCCCAGTTTACTCTTTGGATTATAAAGGCAAGCCGGTTATTAAAGAAAGTAAGATGGGATTTGTCTTGCATCCGGATTATCAATTCAATCAAGATTTTGAAATAGTTGATACTAAGTTTGCAGAGTCGGATACCACATGGGAAACAGTGTGGGGACAAAACAAGGAGATTCGTGATAATCATAAGGAAATGTTTGTAGCCTTGCGCCAGAAAAAAACAGGTTGGCTGTTGAATATTCGTTTCCGTCTGTTCGATGACGGTTTGGGATTCCGATATGAATTCCCGGTACAAAAAGAACTGCGTCATTTTATCATTATGCAGGAAAATACAGAATTCAGTCTGGCAGGAGATCATAAAGCATTCTGGATTCCGGCTGACTATGATTCAAATGAGTATCCGGTAACTACATCTCGTTTGTCGGAGGTGGCAGGCTTGAAAGATGCCGTATTGAAAGAACCGCTTGCGGCTCAAGCTCCTCCTAAAGAACTGGCAGTGCAGACACCGCTAATGATGAAGACAGACGAGGGACTCTATGTAAATATTCATGAAGCTGCACTGGTGGATTATCCAGCTATGTGTTTGAATTTGGACGACAAGACTTTCCGCATGAGTGCTCACCTTACTCCAGACCGTAACGGATTTAGAGGATTTATCCAAACTGGTACAACAAGTCCATGGCGTACGGTGGTAGTGAGCGATGATGCACGTGATATTCTGGCATCTAACTTGATTCTGAACTTGAATGAGCCGTGTAAGATAGAAGATACTTCATGGATTAAGCCAACCAAGTATGTAGGAGTTTGGTGGGAGTATTTTATCGGAACGAACTCTTCGTGGGCTTATACCGATAATCAGGACATCATCATAGGAAAGACTGATTATACTACATTAAAGCCGAACGGACATCATGGAGCCAATACTGCCCATGTGAAAGAATACATTGATTTTGCCGCAAAGCACGGATTTGATGCAGTACTGGTAGAAGGATGGAATGAAGGTTGGGAAGACAACTGGGCTTTTGGTAAAGAGCGAATTTATAGCTTTACAAAAGTATATCCTGATTTCGATGTGAAAGAGCTGAATCGTTATGCAGCATCGAAGGGGATAAAGATTATCATGCATCACGAAACAACTTCTTCGGTAGCAGATTATGAACGTCAGTTGCAGGATGCGTTCCGTTTTATGAAAGATAATGGATATGATGCAGTGAAGACTGGCTATGTAGGAAAAATGATTCCACGCAGTGAGCATCATGATGGACAGTGGATGGTGAACCACTACAATTATGTGGCAGAAACGGCTGCGCGTTATCGGATTATGGTCAATTCGCATGAGGCAGTGCGTCCTACCGGTATGTGTCGTACTTATCCGAACTGGATTGCACAGGAATCTGCACGTGGAACAGAATTTGAATCATTCAATGGTATTACTCCCGACCATACTACTATCTTGCCGTTTACCAGACTGATGGGTGGTCCGATGGATTATACTCCAGGTATCTTCGAGGGAGATTTGTCTACTTATGGTGGTTCGAAGAATAATAAACTCAGCAGTACGCTTACCAAACAGCTTGCTCTTTATGTGACTATGTATAGTCCGCTTCAGATGGCTGCAGACTTGTATCAGAACTATGAAAAGCATTTGGATGCTTTCCAGTTTATAAAAGATGTAGCTGTAGATTGGGATCATACGTATATTCTTGAAGCAGAACCGGGTGATTATATCACGATTGCCCGTAAAGCAAAAGGAAAGAATGAGTGGTATATTGGTGGTATTACGGACGAGAATGCTCGTGAAGCGGTAATTGACTTGAGCTTCTTGCCTGCAGGAAAGAAGTATCAGGCTACTATCTATGCAGATGGAAAGAAAGCTGATTGGCGTACCAATCCTAAAGATTATGTAATTTCAACCAAAAAGGTGGGCAGTAAAACTGTTTTGAAACAACGTTTGGCACCTAGTGGCGGTGTAGCAATCAGTATTAAAGAATTATAATGAAACGTTTTGCTTTTTATTTGTTGACAACGGTCTTGTGTCTGGCTTCGGCTACGGCACAAGACCGTTGGCTGCTTCGGGCAGATAGTATTGACCGGACTCAGTACTATGGAGTAACCTCTGGAAATGGTATGATTGGACTTGTTTCTTCTCCTGAGCCGCTGAAGTTGAAAGAAGTGGTATTGGCTGGTTTATATGATTCGTATGGGCCAGGGCGCATTTCTGGGCGAATTTCTGCTTTCAACTTGTTGGATCTTCGTTTGCTTATAGGCTGGGAGGAACTTTCACCTGCAAACATATCTCATTATATCCAATGTCTGGATATGCGTAATGGGACATTAACCGGTTCTTTCCGTTTTAAGGATGTGGCTACAGTGCATTATACGTATTATGCCTTGCGTCATTTACCTCATTCGGTGATGTTGGATGTTACAGTGAAAGCTCTTCGTAAAACTGCAATTGTTGCAGAAAATATCGTACAGACTCCGGCTGCCTATCGTGACAACCGAAACTATTTTAATGAGGTGAACCCTCCTCATGCTTATATCCCTTTGCTTACAACGGTAGCCCAGACTCCTTCGGGGAAGACAACGGTTGTGGCAAGCAATAGTTTTATTTTTCCTGAAAAGAAAGGCGAGGAACCTCGTGTTATTCATGAAATGCGACATACAGATTCTCATCTTATGCAGTTTACCCGTCATTTACAGAAAAACGAAGAGTATACTTTTTCGCTGGTAGGTACACTGCTCTCTTCTATGCATACTGCCGACCCTTATAATGCTGCTGAACGAATGTCGGTATATACTGCACTTCAGGGAAGAGAGGCATTGATAGAGGCACACAACCGTGAGTGGGAAAAATTATGGGAAGGCGATATTGTGGTAGAAGGTGATAAGCAGGTACAACAGGATGTGCATAATATGCTGTATCATCTGTATGCATCGGTACGGAAAGGGACTGGTTATTCACTTTCTCCTATGGGATTGACTGGACAAGGGTATACCGGACATGTGTTCTGGGATACAGAAATGTGGATGTATCCGGTGTTGCTTGTTCTTCATCCCGATTTGGCAAAAGAATTGTTGGAATATCGGGTAAATCGTTTAGAAGAAGCACGGCAGAATGCGTTTCTTCATGGATACGATGGTGCAATGTTTCCTTGGGAAAGTGCAGTAACTGGTGTTGAAAAGACTCCCGTTAGTTCGTTGTCCGGACCTTACGAGCATCATATTACGGCTGATGTAGCTTGGGCTGCATGGCAGTATTATCTGGTAACAAAGGATAAGGAATGGTTGCGTGAAAAAGGATGGCCACTGTTGGAGCAGACTGCTCGTTTTTGGAAGAGTAGGGTGGTGTACAAGGAAGGACGCTATGAAATAAAAAATGTGGTATGTGCCGATGAATGGGCTGAGAATGTAGACAACAATGCATTTACGAATGCAGCAGCCCGCTTGAATTTGGAATATGCGACTCGTGCAGCTCAGGAGTTAGGACTTCCTGCCGATACAGTATGGCAGTATATTGCTTCGCGTCTGGTATTTACGAAAATGAAAAATGGAGTAACTCGGGAGCATGATTCATATAAGGGACAGCATATCAAGCAGGCAGATGTTAATTTGCTTGCCTATCCGTTGAAGTTGATTACCGACTCTGTACAAATTAAACTTGATTTGGAATATTACAGTCAGAAAGTGCCTGATGCAGGTACTCCTGCCATGACACAGGCTGTCTTTGCTTTGTTATATGCCCGTTTGGGAGATCAGAAAAAAGCAGGATATTGGTTCCGGGAGGCATATGAGCCTTATTTGCTTCCTCCTTTCCGGGTTATGGCAGAAACAAAAGGTGGTACCAACCCTTATTTCCTTACCGGAGCAGGAGGAGTGCTACAAGCAATCATTTATGGTTTTGCCGGATGGGATGTTGCTGCAAAAGGAGGTGTGGAACGGATACAGTCTGTTTGTCCAGCTCATTGGAAGAAAGTAGAGATAAAGACTCCTGCTTTTCGGAAGTGAATTCTTTTAATCTTCTCATGATATCTTCTTTTGTGTGATGTCTCTGAAACTATTCCAGCGGATATTTTAATCATGTGAGAATAAATATTGGCGTAGCTTGTTTTTATACTTGTTTCGTTTCAGATTATGAGTATTATAGGCAATTTTTGCCAATGAAGTCATATAAAAAAGGATGAATATAGTAAGAAATTCTTATTTCAATATGTTATTCTGAGCGTAGTGAAGAAACAAAGTCGGCAAAGCTGGTTTTATATGCATCAGCTCATATTTTGGAGATTCTTCACTTCGTTCAGAATGACAAAATACTAGTTAAATCTTATTTTGAGGTAACTTTTATAAACGGTAATATCAATTAAGGATTGGGTACTTTTTTATTTCTTTTTCTTTCCGTAAATTGTATCATGCAAAATATTGCTTATTCCTTTATAAATATAGAAGAGAAGGAAATTTAGTGTCTCACTGCCAAATATCCGTTGCATTTTTCTTAGATACAGCAGTGTGTTTCGTAAAGAGAATAACTTTCCGGCAAGGTAACCTTTCGGGCGTGCTTGTTTGTCGGGGTTATAATGTCCAAAGTTTCCATTGCGTAAAATGACCTCTTCAAGTAGAAATTCAGATAATTCCTTAATCTCTGCAGTATCTGAATAGAATGGAAACTCTTCTTTGGGTAAACCAAGATGATGTACTGCAATACATCCAAAGATTTTCCATATACGCATCAATCCCATACGGCATAAATCTTCGTGTAGAAGATTACGATTGATTTCATCCTTGAATCTGTGTAGATACATCACACAGTCGCAAAGCTGACGAAGTCCTACTCCTCCTGTAATCAGATGACGATACATGTGATAAAAAATAAACATGGCGTCGAATCGTATAGGTGGAAGGTATACCGCTTCTCCTCCAAGATTACAAGATCGACATTCCTCACCCTGAAGGAGAGTATCACTCCATTTACGGAAACGCTTGTTTCGGAACAAGCCATAAAGAATACCTGCAATACGATGTATTTCGATAGGTACTTCTCTATAAAAGAAATGAAGATGGTGGCTGCTTTCTTCCGCTTCTCCCTTCAGCATCCCCCATTGTTTGAGTAACTGGCAGGTCTTTTTATAATTATGGTTTCCTACATACAAATCAATGTCGCCGCAGGCCCGTTTGAAAGGGTCAGGATAATTTTGAGCCAGTCCTTGTCCTTTCAGTAGCACAGAATGTATGCCTTCTTTTTTCAGACGAGACGATAATTCACTGATTACATCGTTTAGCAGATGATGGTGCTGCGTGGTGCGTATCTGAAGGGAATGAGCTTTTATTTGCATACCTTTGTTGGGTTGCAATGCTATTGGTAGCATAGACAGTCCGTCTATCACGAAGCCTAATACAGTTTGCTTTTGGGCAAGTTGAAATACTTCGTTCCAATTCGTATCGTTGCCGAATAGATTAAAATTCGGTTGCTCTTTCCATAATCCGCTGCGGATAAGTGCGAAAAGCTGTGTGACAGATTGCTCCATGTTTTTTGTAGATTATTCGCAGACAATCTCTGCTTGTATCCATTTTTGCGATAATGCAGTAGCATCTTTTAGTGCAGTGTCATAATCCACATCATATTTTTCTACTAAAAGTGCAGCTAGCATTTCATTATCAAACTCTTTACCAAGTATATTTTCCCAAAGATAGGCAGCCGTAGGATTTAAAGTTATCATCTTATTGAAATTGATTTGATTTAAGCCCTCTCCTGAAACAATCTTTTCTCCTGCAATTTCCCGTAATACAAATCCTTCTTTAATTCTCATTATACTATTAAATTTATATGTTTTTATTTTTGGTGTTTATAGTCGGCGATATATTGCCAATAAATATCTTCTGAGAGGAAGAAGTTTAATCCAACAAACCGATTTCCAAGAATTCCATGGATTATATGGGTTTATCGTTTTTCCATTTTTCAAAATGGCGGTAACTTTTCCAAAAACATCTTTTCTTTCACATGTTTCTGTTCCCCTCAGATTTCCGTCTCCCATTAAAGTGATGGTTTGTTCATTGAGCCGGATGATACGATGTAAAACGAAAGTCCCCTGATTGGTCTTGGCCAACACAATGTCTCCTTTTTGTAATTGAAATTTCCCTGTCAGCATAACGCTGTCTCGTCCATTTCGGATAAATGGCAGCATGCTATTACCCTTTGCACGGAGTGTGACTTGCTTGCCTTCTTTTAGCATTCGTTCTACCTCAGACAAAAGAATAACGTTTGGAACAATGATTTTGTTTGTCATATTTTATTTTACTTGCTAATAGTCTCATAACATAACAGTGCGGCTTCTTTATCCGGACGGCATTGTAAATGATAGATACCAATATGAGAAACTATTTTGGATAGGGTAGAGTGTAAACCTTCTGCATATTCTTGTTTCCAGCGAATGGCTGAAGCGGAAGGTGCTATAGCTGCATAGGCTGCAGCACCAGTCAGGCGTTCAATTTTATTCTCCGGATATTGGCTGAGTCGGACAATTCCTCCTAAAGGTATACTTTCATTACGATAACAAGGTGTTTTTCCACTCCAAGGAGTACCGTATACAATCACTTCGTTGTCATGTAATCGGATCACGGGGTTATCATCATTAAGTAAATAACTCTGTTCTATGTGTTGCAGCCATAACTGACTGTGTGTACTCTTACCGGTTCCACTTTTTCCTAAAAATACATATCCATGGTTTTTACAGGCTATGACAGAAGCATGAATCAATAACGCATTTTTACAAGCAGTATGAATTGCGTAAAGTAGCATGAGTGTATTGTTTATGGCAAAAATCTGTTGTTGATGGTTGAGACCTGCTGCCAGTATGAGTGATGCCTTTGGTGAATTCTGTTCCAATTTTAACAGGGCGATAGAACGTTTTTGCATGGAAATGGCAAAAAATTGTTCGCCGTTGGGGGATTCGTATAAATCAAGATAAATTCCTTCTCCTTCGAACTGAACAATGAACTTTCCTGTAAATATAGGCTTTTGTATGGATTCTTTGATAGCTAAGTTGAAGATAGTTTCATCTGTTGACTTTGCTTCTTCTTCAGAAATTCGGAACGGATGACAATTGGTTAATGTCTCGAGCAAATTGGGAATTGAGTTAACTGTGATACAAAAAGAATATCCACCTACTTTATACCATTGTTTTTCTATCATTGTATAATGAATTATTGAAAATGAATGAACAAATATAGTGAAAGATGAGTGCCTAGACAAATGAAAGAGAAGTTTTTCAATTTGTATATATTATATAATTGACTGTTTCTTGGAACTCAAAAATGCCAGTAAAAAAAGTTGCAAATTTATGGATATTATGTTGATGTATAGGGAGGGCATCATTATTTGTTGGATATATGAATGGGCTAGAGTCGATGGCGATGATTGTATGTTCAGCGACGTTGGCTGCTGAATTGTTGAGGCTGAATGCATAATCAGCGTCGTTGGATATTGAAGAAAAACGGATATGATGAATATCTCATAATGTTGTGTGCTATTAATAAAGAAAATTATCACATGAGGCTAATTTATAATATGATTATTGGAATGAAAATATGTTACATTAATATTTCGGGCCAGACTTATAATTTGTCTATTTGTGCGAAAACTGTATTATTCTTGTATAATAGTAAAAAAAGTAAAACAAATATTCTCGCTATTGTGATTGTAATAGAAATGATTATCTAAATTTGTACAATTAATAAAATTATGAATAGACATCTTTAGAGTTTCGGGCAGGTGTAAAAATAAATATATCTGCTGTGCTTTGAATGTATAAATTGTTGGGGCAAAAATAATACTTATAAAAACATGAATCTATTTTTAACTGTGGATATTATATCAGGGGTAGGATGCTTGATTATGGCAGTTCTTATGCACTTCTCGGAAATAGGATGCTTAAGAGAGGAAATAAATATGCGTAGAGGACGGACTATGGTAGAGTTGTTATTGCTATTAGTTGGTGTTTTAACTCTTGTGACAGGCCTGGGCGGGGAGAAATATTATGAGATATTAAAAGCTGGATTGATACAAGGCTTTCTTCCATTAACTATCTTTTTGTTTTCATGGGCGATATTGTATGCTATGCATCAGGACGAAAATCTGGATCGGATAATGTGGCGGCAACTGATAATAGTACTACTAGTATTATCTATTAATGTTGTGTATTGGATTTTTGCAGATGGAGGGTTGCAAACTTATTTTTATTATATTCTTTCATTCGTTAATATTATAGTACTTGTCTATTATGCTTATTTCTTTTCTCAGACTATATTAAAATACAAATTAAAGCATCCTCATGCATATCCTAGTCTTCGTTGGATGATAGGATTAGAAAAAGTTGGTTTGTATGGAGTCTGTTCTTTGTCTGTGCTAGTAAATTTTTGGCTTGATAGAAGATTGTTTTTGGTTTTTACTTTCCTATATACTTTACTGTTTATTATATTGGTACTGCTGTATCATAATCATGAAGTAATATGGGCATTGCATTCATTGACAAAACGTTATCAAAGAGTACCAAATAAAGATAAAGAAACGAAAAAGAGTATACCTTCTGCAGCTTCTGTACATACAGGTCGCCAGACTATTTTGAATAATGATAAAATAGCGGAAAGAGTAGCGGAATGGGTGAATAACCATGGATATCGTCAGGCAAGTATTACGATTAAAATATTAAGCAAAGAGTTGGGTATAAACCGTACTTATCTGTCTAATTTCATAAATGAAGTTTATGGAACGAACTTTAATGGCTGGATTAATGAACTGCGTGTAAAAGAGGCTAAAAGTAAAATGTGTGAGTCTCCGGAGCTAAGCTTAAGTGAAATTGCGGACTTTGTAGGATTTGCGGATTCCGCTCATTTTAGCAAACAATTTAAGCAAAATGAGGGGGTGTCTCCTTCGGTATGGAGGAAAAATAAAATACGCGATAAGGAAAAGTGAGACTTTTGTCGAAAGGTACGTACGAATATACGAACAGACAAGCTTTCATCGGTTTGTCTTATCTATTTTTGTCACACGATTTGAAAAACAGAATGAACTGCGAAATTATTTATTAATCAATTTTATTACAGTATGAAGAAAAAAATCTATGGAGCCCTTGTGTTGGGTAGCCTGCTTCTTTCTGGAGGAATGGTATCTTGTTCAGATTATGACGATGATATCAACTCTTTGAACGAACGTGTAGATGGTATTGAAAAGACCTTGGCTGATTTGAAAGCTAAGATCGAAGCTGGTGCTGTTATTACAAAGGTTGAAAACACTGCCAATGGTGTGAAGGTAACATTAAGTAATGGTGAAAGCTTTGAACTGACAAACGGTAAAGATGGAGCTGATGGTGCCGATGGTAAACCGGGTTCTACTGTATCTGTTGACAGCGAAGGCTATTGGACTATCGATGGTAACCGTGTAACTGTAGGTGGCAAACCTATCAAAGCAGAAGGTGAAAAAGGTGATCAGGGTGAAGCTGGAACACCGGGTGAAGACGGTAAGGATGGTAAATGGTATGAACCAAACGAAGACGGATTCTGGTACGAATGTTCTTACAACGAGGAAGGTGAAGTTGTAAAGACTAAAACTGACAGCCAGTGGATTCCTGCAACAGATGAAGGTGTACGTGTAGTATATAATCCTGCTGAAGGATATATGTTGATTTACGGTGCAGAAGGTGCAGAAGAACCAATCCGTATTGATATTACTTCTGATTTGAAGTCTTTGGCTTTGATTCCTTATGTAATTGATAGTGAAAGTGGTCTTTCTGAAATAGGTTTCTATAACATTATTGCTAAAGATGGTAAGGTTGCTGAAAGTACTGATGCTAAAGCTCATTATCGCTTGAATCCGGCAAATGCAGATGTAAATGCATGGGAATGGAGTATGATTGACCGTACTGCTCAGGTACGTGCAACTGGTGATAATGTAAACGATTTGCTTGTTATCAGTGATAAAAATGTAGACGCTGGCGAACTGACAGTAACTTTGAAATCAAGAAAGTCTTTGGAAGGACTGGCACAGGATCAAATCGCAATTTTTGCATTGGCTGGTAATAATAAAACAACAGGTGAACAGATTGTTTCTGATTATGGCAAAGTCGTTTCAGAAGATTTGAAAAACTTCGCTATTGTAAACGAATCTCTTGGCGGTGGTGCTTTTGCTAGTGAATATCCAACTACAGAACCTGCTAAGACTGCTGCAGCAGATGCAAAATTGGTTTATAATGAAAGCCTTGATTTGAATACATTGGCTTGGACATGGGTTAAAGATTTGAAACCTAATAATGTTACATTGGAAGGCCTTGAAATTGATGGTTTGACTTATACATTCGAAAAGCCAAAAACTTATTTAGGTAATGATGGTGTAACTAATCAACAAGATTTCGTAGTATTGGAAGGTAGTACAGTAAAAGTAAATGAATATGGTACTGCAGCTATTGGACGTACTCCTATTTTCTTGGCAAAAGCTTTAGTTAACGGTAAAGAAGTTGCAAGTGGTTATATCAAACTTGAAGTAGTAGAAAGTGCTCCGGCTGCAGATAAGGAAGATGAAATCTTGACTGTAGATTGTGGTATTATCAACTATCAGGCATTGGATGCATTGGCTGCTGGTACTCAGATTAAGGGATTGGAATGGACTATTGTTAACCAGTTCTATGCTAAGTATAACTTAACAGTAGATAAGTTCCGTGCTGCTTATAATGAACCAACAGCTGCTAATGTGGTTGCAGAAGCTGGTGTTGAACTTACTAATAACTGGTGGAATGATCAGTCTGGTACAACTACCGATGCTGCTACAATTGATATGGATCCGACTCAGGTTGCAGTTGTTGCTAAACTTGGTCAGAAACGTGAAGCTACTATCACATTTGAGTCTAAGGATAAGAAGGTTTATCCGAATGTAGTTGTGAAGTTTGTTTATCAGATTGAAGACAACGTTACATTCCCTGAACTGAACCCAGACTATAAGATTGGAGAAAATATGGTTCAGGTTAAGGGTAGATTGGTAGGCGATAAGTGGACAATGATTTCTGCAATTAAGGAACACTTCGAAAACTACTTAGTTGGTTATACAACTCCTGCTAACCATAATAAAGATTTGGTTGCTTCATTGAAACCGTTGCAAACAGGTGCATCTATTACTTCTGGTGTTGCTACTACTCAGGATATTCAGTTGACTGCTCCATTGACAGGAGATTATCGTGATTATGTAGTATACTTGAACATGACATTAGCAAACGGTGAAATACAGAAACTTACTTATACTGTACGTTTTGCATCTCCGTATGCTGTAAGTCTTGATGAGTTGACATTGAAGACCCTGCCGGCAGAAGCTTCTAAAGCTGATTTGGCTAAAGCTGTTGTTGTAACAGGTCCTCTGAATGAAATCATCTATCAAAATGGTGTCGTAACATCTGCTGGAGCTACTTATAAGTTTGCTGATTCTGGTTATAGTTTTGACTATGATTTGACAGGATCTACTACAGATTCTTGGGAATCATTTGGTGGTAACTTGACATTGACAGGATCTCAGATTGTATGGGACAATGACGGTACAGAACTTCAGAAAGATAAATTTGCTACTTCTAAGGTAACATTGACTGTTCCTAATGTAGTAATTAATAATGCTGAAGGTGTTGTGAAAATTTTGAGCAGTGCACATAGCATGGAATAATTCTTCTATGATGCTATAATAAAAGAATGGGGGTGGCATGAACGCCATCCCCTTTTCTTCTATTAGAGGTTTTTCTTTAATTAATAAAGTTTAATCTTAAAACCTAAATGTATGAAACAGAGACGGACACTCTTTGCTCTTGCTTTACTGTGTGGAGCAACAGCTTTTGCACAAGGTGCTTCGAATTCATCTCAAACAAAAGATGAAAGTAAGACTGAATTTACTCCCCACTGGTATATGGGAATACAAGCTGGTGCTGGATTTACCCGTGGAGAAGTCAAGACTGGAGATTTGATCTCTCCTGCTGCTGCAATCTACGGAGGCTATCAATTTACTCCTTTATGGGGTTTGCGCGCCGGTATCAGTGGATGGCAGGGAAAAGGAGCATGGGTTTCTCCCCGCCAAGATTATAAATATAATTATTTACAGGGAAATGTAGATGCAACTCTTGATTTGGGAAACCTTTTTGCAGGTTATAATGAGCATCGTGTATTTAATCCCTATGCTTTTGTGGGTGTAGGATTGAATGGAGCATTCAATAATGATGAAGCAGTAGCCTTGAATACTTCGGGATATCAGTTGGAGTATTTATGGAAGGACAATCAGTTCTCTGTGGTAGGACGTGCTGGTTTGGGAGCTAATTTGCGTTTGAGTAGCAAACTTTACTTTAATCTGGAAGTGAATGCCAATGTACTTTCTGACAAGTTTAATTCGAAAAAAGCTGGTAATGCCGATTGGCAATTCAATGCTTTGGCAGGTCTGACCTTTAAGTTTGGTAAGAAAGCAAAAGCTGCTCCGGAAGTGGTATCATATGAACCGGCTCCTGTTCAACCTGCTCCGGTAGTAGAAGAAAAAACTGAACCGGTAGTAACACAGCCGACTCCTGTAGTACAGGAAAAAGAAACAATGACTGAAAATGTCTACTTCCTTATCAATTCGGCTTCGATTCGTACATCCGAAAAAGAAAAGATAGAAAAACTGGTAGAATTTTTGCGTACACATTCAGAACTAAAAGTAAATGTATGTGGTTATGCAGATAAAAATACGGGTTATGCCGCTTACAATAAACGCCTTTCTAAAAAACGTGCAGAGGTAGTTGCCAAAGCATTGAAGGAGGCAGGCATAAGCCAGGAAAGAATAATTGTTGATTACAAAGGCGACACGGTACAGCCGTTCTCATCTCCTGAACAAAACCGTGTCAGCATTTGTGTGGTTGAATAGTTTTAGTTTAGGTTAACAGAAAAGAAGGCGTAGGGCTTGTGAAAGTCTTACGCCTTTGCTTTTTTAGGAATGTCCGAAACGGGAGGTATCGACATCTTTTACTTCTTTTTTCTTGTATCCGTTGAATTTGTAACTGAAAGAAAGTGTAAGGCTCCGGGCATACGACCTTACTTCCATATCGATATGTTGGGTGCCGCTACGGATCGTGGTCTTGGGGTTAAGCCCATTGAAAATATCCGTTCCTTTCAGTTGTAGCATGGCTTTATCGCCGGCAAAACTCCAGCGCAAAGCGCTATCCATCATCCAGAGAGGACTGATGTCGTAGTTTCCCTGAAGACCTTCACTCTGTGCAAAAGCCGAAATCTCCAGTTTGATATTAGGTTTTTGTGAAAGAGTAAATGTATTGCTTAGATTGACAATGCCTATCCATTTTTTGTGGTCGAACGGAGCATCGAAATAATCGGAAGCTTTGGCATGCATATGCATCCCTACTAAAGTAAGCTGTGAGTTCAGCCAGTTTCCGGCCTTGAATGGAAGCACACTCACTATTTTGAATTTACTGCTGTAATCCCAATTCCGGAAATTGTAGATTGCTTTCAGTTGGCTGGAGTCCAGATAAAGCATTTGCTGGAAAAAGTCGGGCATATAGTCATAGCCTACCTGGAAAATATATTTGCTTTTTAATATATAGCTCAGTTGGGTAGAATAGACCGTATACGGACGTAAGTACATATTACCCTGCGATTCGGTGTAACTACTCATATATCCGGTAGCCCCACTCAGCGTCCAATAATCGGGATAAGTTTTGTCCGAACTGAATGTAAGCTGAAAGATATGTTGAGGTGAATACACGTAACTCAGTTGAAGAGTAGGGTAGACTGCCCACTTTTTATATTCCTCCATTTGATAATACTCTACGGCAGCCGAAGCACTCAACGACCATTGTGGATTAAAACTCTTGTCGAAACCGGCATACAGATTATAGGTATATTCATCAATACCGCTTTCGGTATTCCGGTCGCTCATATCTTGGCCTGATTCATAAAGCTGGCGGTTGCGATTGCTTACATAGTTAAGAGCCGTACCGTAATTCAATGTCCATCCTTTTGAGAGGGAGTGGGACTGGTCGGCATATACATTCCAACGCTCGATACGTTGATTGGTACGGTTTATAAAACGGATGTCGTTTCCTTCTCCTTGAATTTCTTGAAAGTCTTGTATTCCGTCGGAAGTGAAATAAGTATAGTTGACTCCGGTTTTCAAGCCAAACGAAGCCGTGTAGTCGAGCGCAATATTGTGCATCTGACTTTCGTCTCTGCTTGTACTGTGGGCATCAGACAAATTCCCCCTTGTATATGTGTTTTGTTTGTCATTCGGGCTAAGTTGAGAAGTATAAGCCAGACTTAGCTGATTCTTGTCATTGGGTTTGTAAGTGATGCCGGTGCGTAGAGTATGCGACGGTTTGTTTCCTGCTCCCGTCATATATTGTTCCATGTTGTACACTTTCCCTTGTACAGTATGTTTGGTAATCAGGTCCAAATCCTGCCGTTCGTGTCGGTTTGCTGCAAAATTATACATCACATCGGCATCTATCTTTTGCGAAGTATAAGCCAAAGCCAATCCGCCTTCTCCGCTTGCCTTTTCTTTTTGCAGGTATGCACCGTGTACTTCTCCCTGTATATTGCTGCCTTCTTCGGCTTTATACCCTTTCAGTACGATGTTGATAGCCGCGCCGCGCACGTGAAGTTGCGGAGGTGCACTATACATCACCTCAGCTTTTTCCACGCGCGAAGCCGGCATTCCCTTTAAGAGAGTAATAATCTGGTCTTGCGTCATCGTCGACGGTTTCCCATTCAGAATAAGGACAGGAGTGGAAGTTCCTGCCAGTGTCAGTGTTTCATTTTGTTCCAATACTCCAGGCAATTCTTTGATGCAGTCGTATGCACTGCTCACCAGTTTGTTTTTTATCAGCTGAGGCATGTCGTAGCTCAGTCGGCTACCCTCGACCTTTACTACAGGACGCTCTCCCTTTACCACTACTTCTCCCAAAGCATAATCTTTAGGCTGTAAGGCAAAGACTCCTGCTTCTTCTCCCCGGCCTTCTTTCTGTAGTGTCTGGTACAGAATATGCTGGATGATAAGCCGGTATTGACTTAAGGTATGATTCAGGAGAAAACTTCCTTCCTTATCGGTGATAGTTGCATCTACAAAAACGGAGTCTGGTGTTTGCAATACTACGGTAGCTCCATCTACAGATTGTCCATCGGTATTGACTACTTTTCCATGTATGGTTTGTGCTGTGACTGTTCCGATGCTTGCAGCAATATAAAGTAACAATGTGACAAGAAAATTCTGCTTTTTCATATTGATTCGTTTTTTTTTCTCTATCTTCGACGAGACAAAGATAAAGAGCCTTTTCTATTTTATAGGTTAAGGCAAGGTTAACGTTACGTTAAGGAGAAGAGAGATGAAGATGAATCATATTCGCTGGATAGCCATTGTGGGATTGATTGCCATTGTAGAACTGCAATATGTATGGCTGGTCAATACCTATAAGTTGACTAAAGAAAGCCTGCAGGCTAAGAATAATGAAGTCTTTCGTGATGCAACTCTGGAAGAAGTGTTCTACCGTTTGGACCAATGGAGAAAAGAGCATGGTGATACGGTGACCAGTATGCGCGTTGATTTGGATGCAGGTTTGAAAGGGGATACCTTGCCCCGTGATGCATTACAGAACAATGCCAGCGGATGGCTGATGCAGAACATTCATATTGCTTTTCAGGAGGCTTATCTTAAGAAGTTTAAGCAAGATGTACACTTGTCGGCACTCGATTCTATTTATACAAATATTTTCGATTCGATAGGCATACCTGCAAAGGTGCGTTCGTGTATAGTCGATTCTATGGGTAATGTACTTCGTTCTTCTGTGACGGGTGACTTCCCTTCTTATGCTTTACTGAAGACAGAAAAAGTTCCGATTGATTTTGATGGCCAGCGCTTCCTGCAAGGAGCCATCGTCAATCCGTATTGGGTTATCTTTCAGCGTATGACTTTGCTGCTTATCGCAACAGTTTTGATTATGATTCTGGTCATTGGGTGCATTGTCTATCAGATACGGATTATTATCCGGCAAGACAAGATTGCCAAATTGCGTGAGGACTTTTCGTATGCCATGATTCACGATATGAAGACGCCGCTGAGTTCTATACTGATGGGCACGCAGATACTGGAAACCGGACGACTGGACAGCCAGCCTGAAAAGAAAGCACGCTATTTCCGTATTCTAAAGGAAGAAGGAGAACATTTGCTTCATCTTACCAATAAAGTACTGACTTTGTCGAAACTGGAAAATCATCAGTTGAAGTTGCAGAAAGAATACTGCGATTTGCAGCGGATACTTGAGGGATTGGCTGATAAATATGCGGCAAAATCAGTCAAGCCGATTCGTTACAGCTGGCAGTTGGAGGAGAAGACGGTATATGCCGATGAGGAGTTTCTGGAAGAGGCTTTGAGTAATTTGATAGACAATGCAGTGAAGTATTCCGGTGAAGAAGTGGAAATAGCATTCTCTTCAGGAAAGGCAACGGATGGTTACATCTATATCAAAGTGCGTGACAATGGATTCGGTATTCCGTTGAAAGACCAGAGCCGGATATTCGAAAAATACGAACGTTCGTACGCTGCATTACAAACCCGAAGTGGGGGAGCTACCGGATTCGGTTTGGGACTGAACTATGTATTTCGGGTGATGGAGGCGCACAAAGGTAGAGTGGAAGTAGAAAGTATTGAGGGAGAATACAGTGAATTTACGCTTCTCCTTCCGCAGCTCAAACCGGAAACTTCCAGAGAAGCGACTGACGCTACAGAATAAAAGCGGGTGTTGCATGGAGATAAAATAGAAGAATGTATAACAAAATAAAACCTGATTCTATGATAAGACTACTCTTGGTAGAGGACGATGCCAATCTGTGCTATATTATTCAAGGCGGACTGGAAGATATGATTGGAGGATATGAAGTCACTACTGCTGCCAATGGCGAGGAAGGATTACGCGTGTGGCGTGAGCAGAAGCCCGATGTCATTGTATCGGATATCGAAATGCCGGTAATGGACGGGTACGAAATGGTACGCCGTATTCGGGAAACCGACGGAGATACTCCTATCCTTTTTACTTCGGGACGCGTTTCTCCCAAAGACGTGGTGATGGGATATGAACTGGGGGTGAACAATTATATCAAGAAACCTTTTCTTGCCGAAGAGCTGAATGCACATATTACGGCTTTATTGAAACTGACGAGAGGAACAGGGCATACGGCACACGGAAACGTGTTTCATATTGGGGAGTTGTTTACGTTCGATGCGGAGAAACAGATGCTTTACGATGTGCGGGGAGAAGAAAAAAGCCTTACACAGCGTGAGGCAAAACTCTTGCGGATGCTGTGTGAGCAGAAGGGAGAGGTGGTAAAGCGGGAACAGATTCTAGCCCGTTTATGGGATACGGAAGACGATTACTTTGCATCACGTAGCCTTGATGTATTTGTGTCGCGCTTGCGTAAACTGTTTGCAGCCGATGAAACAGTTCAGATAAAAACTGTCAAAGGAGTAGGATTGATGCTGGTATAAGAAAAGTCGCAGTATACGATTAAATGCTTTGCCAGTCCTTACAGGTAATGAGTCTGTTTTTTCCTTGAAATGAGTGCAGTACTTTCTAGTGATGAGTGCAGTATTTACCTGAAAGGACTGGCGAGTATTTTTGTTGCATGAGTTGTTCTTACTTCAATGCTTAGCTTCACAACATGGTTGTTATTGTGCTTCTTGATTCTTTTTCAGCCACTCCAGTCGTCGAAGGTCTGGTAAATGTGTTACTTTGAAATGTTCGAATTTTGCATTGAAGCCTTTTCCATCCGGACTGGCTCCCATTACTCCAACCATTACAGGAGTATTGTCTTGCAGCCATGCGTTGCGCATCATGGTATAGTTCTTGTCGTCGAACGAATAGAAAATTTCCACAGCATCCAGACGGCGGACTGCTTTAATCCAGATGTAAGGAACTGGCTTGTCTAAAGCAATTACACTCCAGTCACTTGTTTTGTGAGTTACTACAGTGCTGAGGTTGAATTTTCCGTCAACGAATTCAATACCGGTCTTGATGTAGTTTTCGTGGTCGATACGGAGCATCAGACCAGCCTGGTCGAACCGGGCTTGATAATCGCCTGTGATTTTCACTTTTACTTCAAATTCTCCTCCATAAGTAGAGTAGTAGAAAGGAGCATCATCTACAGTGAAGCCGTAGTGCGAAATACGCCAATAGTCACTCTGTGGAGTTACAAACATCGACAAGGTGTTGTCTTTTATTTCCCACTGTTCAGGTTCATTAAACCATTGCATTTTTTCTAATGTCTGTGCGGATACATTTTGTATGCTTAAAAAAGCAAACAAACCTAAAAGAATTTTTTTCATACTAATTTATATTTGTTTTTATCTTCTTCTGTGAGGGTACGGATTACTTTACAAGGATTGCCAACTGCCAGAGAATTGTCTGGTATGTCTTTGTTTACTACACTGCCGGCTCCAATTACACAGTTGTTTCCTATGCTGACTCCGGGAAGCACGCATACATTTGCCCCTATCCATACATTATTTCCGACTCGGATGGGATAGGCATATTCCAGTCCTTGGTTTCGCTGCGTTACATCCAAAGGGTGTCCCGCTGTATAAAAGCCGCAATGAGGTGCAATAAATACATTGTCTCCAAAATGGATTTTAGCGCCATCAAGCATTACGCAATTCACGTTGACATAGAAGTTTTCTCCTATTTCTATGTTATATCCATAATCGCAATAAAAAGGTTGTTCGATCAGAAAGTTCTGACCTGTCTTCCCGAACAGCTTACGGATGAGTTGTTGTCGTTCGGCTTTTCGAGAAGGGCGTAATTGATTGTACTCATAACACATATCTTTGCAGATATCACGTTCGGCAAGAAGCTCTGCGTCATAGTTCGCATCATATAACTCACCTCTTTGGGCTTTTTCTTTTTCTGTACTCATGTGTTTTGTCTATTTTACTTACATTTGCAAAAGTAGAGGTTTGTGTCAGGGTGAACAATACTTAAAAATAACCATTTTGTCTTCTTCTGTGATATGGATATAAAGAAGAAACTTAGCAATGAATTGTTGAATCAGGAATTTATTCAGGAGAACTGCAGCGATACCCGATTGAATCAGTTCCGCCAGATAGCCGCAGGATATGCAACAACCGAAAATGTGATTGCTGTATTGAGTGATATGCAGGCTAATACAAGTTATTTATATTATGGTGGGATAGCAGAGACATTGGGGATGGGTAAACGGGGCGACTCTAAAATTCTTCATTCTATTTGGGAGGAGGAAATTTTTGCTCGTATTCATCCCGATGATTTATTGGACAAACATTTACAGGAACTCCGCTTTTTCCAGTTCTTGAAAGGTTTGCCCGAAGGGAAACGTACAGATTATTATATAGATAGCCGGATACGGATGCGTAATGCACAAGGTACTTATGTATGGGTGAGGCATCGGATGTATTATGTGGCTACCCATGCCAATGGTAATGTCTGGCTGGCTCTTTGTCTGTATGGTTTCTCGCCGGATTCTTCTTTTAACTGTATGGTGATTAATTCGGTAGACGGTACAATGACTGAATGGGATAAAGAAACGTGCAAGGGATTGCTTTCCAAGCGGGAAAAAGAAATATTACTGTTGATAGAAGAAGGGAAAAGCAGTAAGGAGATAGCAGAAACTTTATCCATTAGTGTGAATACAGTGAATCGCCACCGGCAGAATATTCTTGAGAAGTTGCAGGTGGACAACTCGATGCAGGCTTGCCGGACAGCTAGAGAATTAAAGCTTTTATTTCTTGACAGATAAATCGTGTAGCCGAAGTAAAAAAAGAAAGAGACCATCTCAAAAAACGATTTGAAATGGTCTTGTATCATTAGATAGGGTATTATAACAGTATTCTATATAGGCAAGACTATTTGTCTTTGTCTTCTTCTTTAAACCAGGATGCATACATCAGATAGCCATTGGCAATCTTCTGGTTTAACTCCTTGCTTTGTTGTGGATCAACTTTTTTGATGAATTTAGCCGGTACGCCTCCCCATAGGGTATGAGGTTCTATGACAGTATTGGCCAAAACTAAAGCGCCGGCAGCCACAATGGCACCTTCACCTACCACTGCATGGTCAAGTAAAGTAGAGCCCATACCAATTAAGGCATTGTCTCTGACGCTTGCACCATGTAAAGTAACATTATGTCCAATGGAAACGTCATTACCTATTTCTATTGTTGATTTTTCATATAATGTATGAAGAACGGTTCCGTCTTGAATGTTTACTCTGTCGCCAATACGGATGGAGTTAACATCTCCACGCAGCACTGTATTGAACCATATGCTGCAGTCACGTCCCATAACGATGTCGCCTATAAGAGTCGCGTTATCGGCAAGGTAACAGTTCTCGCCGATTTGAGGGGTAAACCCTCTTACTGATTTGATTAGAGCCATATTAAGTATATAGTATAAGTTTATAAAGCACTGGTTGCATTCTCCAGCCAAATTCGTTCTTCCGGAGAGAGCAATGGGCTAAGTTCTTTGTATACACGGGTGTGGTAGTTGTTGAGCCATTGGATTTCATCGCCTGTCATCATTTCTTTGCAAATAGCTTCTTTATCTATTGGGCAGAGAGTCAGTGGTTCAAAACGGTAGAAAGTTCCAAAGGAGGTTTCATTGTCTTTTACCACAAGCATGGTGTTTTCGGTGCGTATGCCATATTCTCCGCTGCGGTAAATGCCGGGCTCGTTGGTAATGGTCATTCCTGGAAGGAGAGGAGAAGGCATGTGGTTCATGCGGATTTGGTGTGGACCCTCGTGTACGTTCAGGAAATGTCCGACCCCATGCCCGGTACCATGTCCGTAGTTGATACCTGCTTTCCACATATACTGACGAGCCAGTACATCGAGCTGGGTACCGCATGTTCCATGTGGAAATACCGCTTGCGATAAAGCGATGAGTCCTTTTAATACCAAAGTGTAATCTATCTTTTGTTGCTGGCTCACAGCTCCTAATGCAATTGTACGTGTGATGTCAGTCGTTCCGTCCATATATTGTCCGCCACTATCCAGAAGCAGAAGTCCTTCGGGTTTTAAAGAGATGTCTGTATCGGGAGTAGCTTCGTAATGCACGATGGCACCATGCTGTTGGTAACCGGCAATGGTATCGAAGCTGATTCCTTTGAATAGGGCCTGTTCATTACGGAACTCATATAGCTTGTTACTGATACTGATTTCGCTTTCATTACCTTGCTGTACAGCCTCTTTAATCCATCTCAAAAATCTGACCATAGCTACTCCATCCCGTTTCATGGCTTGGTGTATGCCTAATATTTCTGTATCGTTTTTAACAGCTTTCAGATAAACGACAGGAGAAACCTCTTGTAGTATATGTGTAGCAGATGAGGCTGCCTGATAGAGTGCATAATTGGTAGAAGGGGATAACTGGATATTTTTCTCCTTATAGTTTGATAAGTCGGATATTATATCCTTGTAATCTTTGATGATAATGTTATTCTGTTGTAAATACTCCGTCAATTCATCGGTAAGCTTCTTGGGAGAAATGTAAAGTGTAGCCTGCCTGTTGGTAATCAGTAAATAACTTACAAATACAGGATTGCAATGTACGTCATTTCCTCTTAAGTTGAGTGTCCAGGCTATTTCGTCGAGAGCAGATAAAAGAAGTCCTTCGGTGTGTTTCTGTTGTAAGAGCTCCTGTATTTGTAATATTTTATGCTGGCAGGGAACTCCTGCGTATTCGAGTGGTAGAATAAATATAGGATTCTCTGGGATAGATGGACGATTTTCCCATATAGAAGTAAATGGATCTTCAGTAGAAATAAGAGTGAGCTGGTGTGTGAGCAATTGTTTGCTGAGATTTTCTACTGTAGAAATGCTGTTTACCCATCCGTCTATACCTATTTTGCTGCCAGCCTGTAGCTTTTCTCCCAGCCATTCTGCTATAGACGGAGTAGAAGAAAGCCCTTCCTTTTGTAAATCAATGCCTGTTCCATTCAGTTGCTCTTCTGCCTGGAGAAAATAACGGGAATCGGTCCATAATCCACCTTCTTTTTCTGTTATTACTAATGTTCCGGCAGATCCGGTAAAGCCAGACAGCCATTTTCTGGCTTCCCAATGTTCCGGTACATATTCTCCTGCATGTGGGTCGGTACTGGGAATAATAAAAGCGTTGATTTGTTTTTTTTGCATGAAGCGTCGCAGGGAGGCGATTCTTTTTTTTATTGTATCTTTCATATTGATATTGTCTTAAAAAAAGTTGTATTGACCAGACAAAGATAGTATTTCTGTGTAATTATCAAGAAAATGTGTTGGAAAGTTTTGTAAATAAAGAAAGTATGTGTAATTTTGCACCGCAATTTGACTGCAAATAATTAATTAACAACATATTTTAATTTTAAAAACATGATTGTAGTTCCAGTAAAAGAAGGCGAAAACATTGAAAAAGCGCTGAAAAAGTTCAAAAGAAAATTTGAAAAAACAGGTGTTGTGAAAGAATTGAGAAGCAGACAGCAGTATGATAAACCGTCTGTTTTGAAAAGACTGAAAATGGAACGTGCCGTTTACGTTCAGAAAATGCAACAAGTAGAAGAGTAATAATTCTGCAAAATTTCTTGAATTATTGATTTCTTTTTCATAAATTCGTTGCTGACATTAAAAGGCGATGTTTCTTATGCTGAAAGAATCTTTTTTGGAGTATCTTGAGCTTGAGAAGAATTATTCCGATAAAACAGTGATAAGCTATGAGTCGGATCTTCGTGAGTTTGAAGAATACTTAAAGGGGGTGAGCGAAGAACTGGGTTTGCTCGCTGTAGATGCGGATTTGGTACGCGGCTGGGTTGTCAGCTTGATGGATCGTGGTTTTGCTTCTACTTCGGTAAACCGGAAGCTGAGTTCGCTCCGGTCGTTTTATCGCTACCTTTTAAAAAGAGGATATGTGACGGCGGATCCTGTTGCAAAAGTACAGGGGCCGAAGGTTAAAAAACCGTTGCCTGTTTTCGTGAAGGAGGCTGATATGGATCGATTGCTGGATCAGACGGATTTTGGCTCTGGATTTGAAGGAGTGCGGGATCGTTTGATTATAGAGATGTTTTATCTGACAGGAATGCGTCGGTCTGAATTGGTTAATCTGAAAGATGGGGATGTCGATTTTTCGGCTTGTGTGATAAAAGTGACAGGAAAAAGAAATAAGCAGCGTTTGATTCCTTTTGCAGAGCAATTAAAGGAAGATTTGTTGCTTTATCTTTCGTTGAGAAATGAAATTTGTGCTGGGGTGTGTGAAGCGTTTTTTGTCCGGAAGGATGGGCGGATGCTGACTCCGGTGGCAGTATACCTTTTAGTAAAGCGTAACCTTGCAAAAGTTGTTACATTAAAGAAGAAGAGTCCTCATGTTTTGCGGCATTCATTCGCAACTTCGATGTTGAATCATGATGCGGAAATTGAAGCTGTAAAGGAGTTGTTGGGACATGAAAATTTAATGGCAACAGAGATTTATACACATACAACTTTTGAAGAGTTGAAAAAAGTTTATGAACAAGCTCATCCCCGAGCGTAAAGAAAAGGAGGTATTTATGGAAGTAAGAATTCAATCAATTCATTTCGATGCGTCTGAAAAGCTGGAAGGCTTTATTCAAAAGAAAGCAGAAAAGCTCGAGAAGTTTTGTGATAATATAAAGAAAGTAGAGGTGTCTTTAAAAGTTGTAAAACCTGAAACAGCTATGAATAAAGAAGCTGGGGTGCGTGTTTTGACACTGAATACAGAGTTTTACGCTGAAAAAATAAGTGATACATTCGAAGAATCGATAGATGTGTGCATGGATGCGCTTTCCAAGCAGTTGTTGAAAGCAAAAGAAAAACAACAAGGAAAATAAAAAAATGCACGATTTATTTTGTGATTAAAAAATAATATCTAACTTTGCAGCCGCTAAGTTATGAAAATAGCTTTGGTTGCAAAGTTTCTTGCCTCTTTAGCTCAGTTGGCCAGAGCACGTGATTTGTAATCTCGGGGTCGTTGGTTCGAATCCGACAAGAGGCTCGAA
>PPYF01208465.1_pt1 | contig 50982 bp, 53 predicted proteins | sample 1559871 | NCBI WGS metagenome assembly PPYF01 (sample SAMN08240021, study PRJNA423297) | Human gut metagenome, whole genome shotgun sequencing project.
ACCACGAATTGACGGAATTAGAGGGGAAAATTCCGGGTGTGAATAATTACTGTATCGCTGTGAAAGAAAAAGGGGATGATATCGTCTTTTTGAGAAAGATCGTCAAGGGCGGCGCTGATAAAAGCTATGGTATTCAGGTGGCAAAACTGGCCGGTGTGCCGGACAGTGTCATTGACCGGGCAAAGGAGCTGGTAGATGAACTGGTTCACGCAGATATCACCAGTGCGATCAAAGATTTGGCGCAGAACCAGAAAAAGACCAAACATCGTCCGGTGCGCTATGATGAAGTGGATCTGGAACAGATTTCTCTGTTTGATACGGTGCAGGATCAGGATATCGTGCAGGAATTGAAAGATCTGGATATTTCCAATCTCACTCCGGTAGATGCTTTAAATACGCTGTATCGTCTGCAGAACAAACTGAAAAATCGATGGTAGCAGGAGGCTTTTATGAAAAGAGAAATTTCCGTTTTAGATCAGAATACGATTGATAAGATTGCGGCAGGGGAAGTCGTGGAACGGCCGGCGTCCGTAGTAAAAGAATTAGTGGAAAATGCTATCGATGCAGGGGCCAGCGCAGTGACTGTGGAGATCAAAGACGGGGGAAGGAGTCTGATTCGGATCACGGACAATGGTTCTGGAATTGAAAAGCAGCAGATTCCTCTGGCTTTTTTGCGCCATGCCACCAGTAAGATTCGGCAAGTGGACGATCTTTTGACCATTTCCTCTTTGGGATTTCGCGGAGAAGCGCTTTCCAGTATCGCCGCCGTCTCTCAGGTGGAATTGATTTCAAAACCTCACGATCAGCTGGTGGGGGTTCGGTATCAGATTGAAGGCGGTGCAGAAAAAGAGATGGAAGATATTGGCGCTCCAGATGGTACTACTTTTCTGGTGCGGAATCTTTTTTACAATACTCCGGCTCGGGCAAAGTTTTTAAAGACGGCCTCCACCGAGGCAGGGTATATCAGCAGTTTTATTGAACAGCTGGCTCTTTCCCATCCGCATATTTCTTTTAAATATATGCAGAATGGACAGACAAAATTACATACTTTCGGGAACGATAATCTGAAAGAAGTAATTTATCAGATTTATGGACGGGAACTGACCCGCGAACTGATCGCGATTGACTATGCGAATCCTTCCGGGAATCTTCAGATTCAGGGGTTTATCGGAAAACCGGTGATTTCACGGGGAAACAGGAATTTTGAAAATTATTATGTAAATGGCAGGTATGTAAAAAGCAAAATTATCATGAAAGCCATTGAAGACGCCTACCATACTTTTATGATGCAGCACAAATATCCTTTTACCTCCCTGTATCTGACGATTCGTGGGGAGGATGTGGATATTAACGTACATCCTACCAAGATGGAAGTACGTTTTTCCGATCAGGAACTGATATACAAAAATGTATATCAGGCGGTATTAGAGGGACTTCAGCAAAAGGAATTGATCCCTCAGGTTACGCTGGCTTCAGACGCTGTGAAACAGGAAAAGAAAACACCGGTAAAAGAAACGGCGGGGACAGCGGAGCCTTTTGAGAGTAAGCGGCGTCTGATGGAACAAAACGTGCAGCAGGCAGAAATAATCAAAGAAACAGAGGTCTATCGTCCGGCAGTTTCTGTCTCTCCAGAGATTCCCAAAACCCTAGAAACAGAAAAACCGGAAAAGGTGACAAAAGCCGAAGAAGTGGCACGATCACCAGAAGTTCCTCTGGTGACTCAAAGCACGCAGATGGAATTGTTTGACGGGAAGCTTCTTTCCGTGGAGGCAAAAAAACATCACCGGATCATCGGACAGATTTTTGATACTTACTGGCTGGTGCAGATGGAGGATAAACTTTATATCATTGACCAGCATGCAGCCCATGAAAAAGTTCTTTATGAGCGAATCGTCCATCAAATCCAGAATCGGCAGGTAACTTCCCAGCTTTTAAGCCCGCCCCTGATTATCACATTAAATCTTCAGGAGCAGGAGAAGATGAAACGATATCTTACCATTTTTCAGTCACTGGGATTTGAAATGGAATCTTTTGGGGGAAGAGATTACAGCATCCGGGCAGTGCCCCAGGATTTGTTCGGTATGACAGGAGAGGAATTTTTTATAGAAATTCTGGATCATCTGGATGAAAATCCTTCTTCCCAGACGTTATCCGTCCTTTCTGACAAGATGGCAACGATGGCATGCAAGGCGGCAGTTAAGGGAAATCAACAGCTTTCAGCGGCGGAAGTGCGGGCGCTTATTGACGAGCTTTTGAAACTGGAGAATCCATATAATTGTCCGCATGGACGCCCCACCATCATTTCCATGACAAAGTATGAACTGGAAAAGAAATTTAAGCGGATTGTGTAGGTGAACAGATTGAAAAAACCATTGATTATTCTTACAGGACCCACGGCGGTGGGGAAAACGCATCTTTCGATCAGACTTGCCCGGGCTGTAGGGGGCGAGATTATTTCCGCAGATTCCATGCAGGTGTATCGTCATATGGATATTGGTTCCGCTAAGATTTGTCCCGAAGAAATGGAAGGAATTCCCCATCATCTGATTGACTGCCTGGAACCGGACGAGGAATTTAATGTAGTCCGTTTTCAGCAGATGGCGCGGGATGCGATGGAAGGAATTTACGAGAGAGGAAATATCCCCATTCTTACCGGAGGGACAGGATTTTATATTCAGGCGGTGACAGGAGATATTGATTTTACAGAACACGGGGAGGACGACAGCTATCGCCGTATGCTGGAAGAGAAAGCAAACACGGAGGGTGCGCAGGCTCTGCACGAGATGCTGCGGGCAGTGGATCCTCCATCAGCGAAGGCGATTCATCCCCATAATGTGAAACGGGTGATTCGTGCTCTCGAATATTATAAACAGACGGGACAGCCCATTTCCAGTCATAATGAAGAGCAGCGGAAAAAAGTCTCTCCGTATCAGCTGGCATATTTCGTCCTGAATGATGAGAGAAGCCGTCTGTATGAACGGATAGACCGACGGGTGGATGAAATGTTGGAAAAAGGGCTTGTGGAAGAAGTACAAAAATTAAAGGAAATGGGATATCACCGGGGAATGGTTTCCATGCAGGGGCTGGGGTACAAGGAAATTCTGGCTTTTCTGGACGGAGAGTGTTCTCTGGAGGAAGCGGTATATATCTTAAAACGGGATACCCGACACTTTGCCAAACGGCAGTTGACCTGGTTTAAGCGAGAACAGAATGTGGAATGGTTTTATAAACCGGATTATAAGGATCAGGAAGAAGCGATTCTACAGGATATGCTGGCTTCCCTGCAAGAAAAAAATATGATATCTGAAAGAGGGATACAATAGATGGAAACAGCAATGACAAGAGAATTATATAAAGAAATGGGAATCGACTCTAAAGTATTTGAGTTTGGTCAGAAGATCGTTCAGGAATTAAAGCCTCGGTTTTCGGAAATTGATAAGGTGGCAGAATACAATCAATTAAAAGTCGTACATGCCATGCAAAAATGCAGAGCCAGCGAAGCCTGCCTGTATGCTTCCAGTGGTTACGGTTATAATGATGTGGGAAGAGATACGCTGGAGGAAATCTATGCAGAAACTTTTCATGCGGAAGCTGCTCTGGTACGTCCCCAGATTGCCTGTGGAACTCATGCACTGGCGGTAGCGCTGGCTGGAAATCTTCGTCCGGGGGATGAGCTTCTTTCCCCGGTGGGAAAGCCGTATGACACGCTGGAGGAAGTGATTGGTATCCGTCCTTCCCGCGGTTCTCTGGCAGAATATGGAGTGACCTATCGGCAGGTAGATCTTCTGGATGATGGAGAATTTGATTATGTAAATATCAAAAAAGCCATCAATGAAAAAACTCGTCTGGTGACGATTCAGCGTTCCAAAGGATATCAGACAAGACCAACCCTTTCTGTAGCGCGAATTGGAGAACTGATCGCTTTTATCAAAGAACTGAAACCGGACGTGATCTGCATGGTAGATAACTGCTATGGAGAATTTGTGGAAACTATCGAACCTACGGATGTGGGAGCGGATCTGATCGTTGGCTCTCTGATCAAAAATCCAGGAGGGGGACTGGCGCCCATCGGCGGCTATATTGCCGGAAAGACAGAATATGTGGAAAATGCTGCTTTTCGTCTTACTTCCCCTGGTCTTGGCAAAGAAGTTGGCGCTACGCTGGGCGTCAATCAGCCGTTTTATCAGGGATTTTTCCTGGCGCCGACGGTAACAGCCAGTGCCCTGAAAGGCGCTGTTTTTGCAGCAAATGTATATGAACGTCTGGGATTTTCCGTGGTCCCCAACAGTACGGAAAGCCGCCACGATATCATTCAGGCAGTCACGTTAGAATCTGCTGAGCGGGTGATTGCTTTTTGTAAAGGGATTCAGGCAGCAGCTCCTATTGACAGTTATGTAGATCCAGAACCATGGGCGATGCCGGGGTATGACAGCGATGTGATCATGGCAGCAGGAGCTTTTGTTCAGGGATCTTCTATTGAGCTGAGTGCAGATGGTCCAATCAAGCCTCCTTACGCTGTATATTTTCAGGGGGGGCTTACATGGGAACATGCGAAATTTGGTATCATGATGAGTTTGCAGAAATTGTATGAAAAAGGATTAGTGGAACTGCCATGATAAAAATTGTGATCATCGGGGGAGGCGCCAGCGGGCTTATGGCTGCCATTCAGGCAGCCCGGAAAGGCGCGCAGGTCACTCTTCTGGAGCAAAATGAAAAAATCGGTAAAAAAATCCTTGCTACGGGAAACGGAAGGTGCAATCTGACGAATCTTCATCAGGAACCTTCCTGCTATCACTGCAGTCAGCCGGATTATCCCTGGCGTGTTATAGAGCAGTTTCCTCTTACGGAAACCCTTTCCTTTTTCTACCAACTGGGAATTTCCACCAGAGACCGGAACGGCTGGCTTTATCCTTACAGTGATCAGGCATCCAGCGTAGCACAGGTTCTTGAAATGGAAGCCCGTTATCAAAAAGTAAGGATCAAAACGAGGGAAGAGATTACAGATATCCAATGTTTGGGCGAAAGCTTTACCGTGGTTACAAAAACATGGAAATACGATTGTGACCGTGTTGTGATCTGCTGCGGTTCAAAAGCTTCTTCCGTGGAGGGAAGTGCAGAATCCGGTTATCATCTTGCACAAAAGCTGGGACATCGGCTGATAGAACCTATGCCTGCACTGGCATCCTTAAAGGGAAAAGGAAATTATTTTTCTAAATGGGCAGGCGCCAGAATGGAAGGTATTCTTCAATTAGAGATAGATGGAAAAGCAGGAAAAAAAGAGCGGGGAGAAATTCTTTTTACTGAGTATGGTATTTCCGGTATTGCAGTTTTTCAATTAAGCGGCACTGCGGTGAGAGCAGCGCGTACGGGTCATACAGTAACCTGTTGTCTCGATCTGATGCCGGATTTTACGGAGGAAGAACTTCTTGCGTTTCTTAAGGAACGTCAGAGCGCCTGCCCCTACAAGTCATTAAAAGAACTGATGATAGGTTTCCTGCCTCAGAAGTTGATTTCCGTTCTGGTGACGCCAAAAAGTGATCTGGACACAATCGTTCACAATATAAAATGTTGGAGGATACCAATTCGAGACGCCTGGTCTCTTCGTCAGGCGCAGATTTGTTCCGGCGGTGTGGACACCACGCAGATCACCTCTCAACTGGAATCTACCCTTCATCCCGGTCTTTTCTTTGCGGGAGAAATTGTCGATGTGGATGGTCCCTGCGGCGGATATAATCTTCAGTGGGCATGGTCCAGCGGCGCTGTCGCTGGAAGAACCGCGGCAAAAGCCGGCTCCACAGAAAGGAGGATTCTATGATTCGCATTTCTCAGCTAAAGCTTCCGCTGGATCATACAGAAACCATGCTGGAAGAAAAAATCTGTCAAAAATTAAAAATCAAAAGAGAGGATTTGATTTCCTGGGAAATTCACCGTCGTTCTGTGGACGCTCGAAAAAAGCCGGAGTTGTTTTTTGTGTATACTGTGGATGTGAAAACCTCCAAAGACAGAAAAATAGAAAACCGTCTTCAGAAAGTTAACGATAAAAATATTATGTTAACCGAAAAAAAGGAATATATCCTGCCGTCTCCTGGTTCCCCAAAAATGACGGAACGTCCGGTAGTGGTGGGAAGCGGACCGGCAGGGCTGTTCTGCGCCTGGATTTTGGCAAAAGCCGGGTTTTGTCCCGTAATTTATGAACGGGGACAAAATGCGTTGGAACGAAAAGAGCAGGTTGACGCTTTCTGGGCTGGAAAGCCCTTAAATCCCAACAGTAACGTACAGTTTGGAGAGGGAGGCGCCGGTACATTTTCCGACGGAAAGTTAAATACTTCCGTGAAAGATCCTCAGGGAAGAAATAGGAAAGTACTGGAGCTTTTTGTGGAGGCTGGCGCTCCCAGAGAAATTCTGTACGATCACAAACCCCACCTGGGAACGGATCTGCTGATTAAGATTATCACCAATCTCAGAAAACAGATTGAAGATATGGGGGGAACTTTCCATTTTAATAGTCAGGTTACCGATCTGTTCATAGAAGATCAGAAAGTTCAAAAAGTCCAGATCAATCACGAAACCTGGATTCCCGCTTCTGTTCTTGTCATGGCGGTGGGGCACAGCGCCAGAGATACCTTTGCCTTGATGAAAGATAGGGGGATCTATATGGAAGCAAAAGCTTTTGCCGTGGGCGTTCGTGTGGAGCACCCTCAGGAGATGATCAATGCCAGCCAGTACGGCATATCTCATTCTTCTATCTTAGGCGCTGCCAATTATAAACTGACCCATCAGCTTTCCAATGGAAGAGGAGTATATTCCTTTTGTATGTGTCCTGGCGGCTACGTGGTCAATGCCTCTTCAGAAGAAGGGCATCTGGCAATAAATGGAATGAGTTATCATGCCAGAGACAGTAAAAACGCCAACAGCGCCATGATCGTCACGGTCAGTCCACAAGATTATAAGACCTATGGGCTGCAATATCTTGAAAACCAGCAGAATCCTGACGCCTGGGAGATTGCAAATGGACCACTGACAGGCATTTATTTTCAGCGCTATCTGGAACAGGCTGCCTGGCGGCTGCATCAGGGGGCAATTCCCGTACAGACCTTTGAAGATTTTTGCAGGAACCAGGCTTCTGTTCAACTGGGAGAGGTAGAACCTTGTATGAAGGGCGTTTATGCGCTGGGAAATCTTCGGGAAATTTTTCCGGAATTTATCGCGGAATCTTTGCAGGAAGGAATTTGGGCCTGTGGCAATAAGATTCAGGGCTTTAACCGTCCAGACGCTTTGCTTTCCGGCGTGGAAAGCCGTACGTCTTCCCCTGTCCGGATTCCCAGAAATGAAGAATTTCAGTGTAATATTCAGGGGATTTATCCCTGCGGCGAGGGAGCAGGATATGCGGGAGGCATTACCTCTGCCGCTATGGACGGGCTTCGCGTTGCGGAAGCAATCTGTAAAAATTATGTGAATTTCCGCTGATATGGTTCACTTTACAGGGAATTTGTGCTAGAATATTTTCGTATTGCAAAAACTTGTACCTGCTGCCTGAAGAGCCGGACGGGAGGACAGAATATGCAAAACAAGTCTATGATTCAAGAATTACCTACAGAGGAACGCCCCTATGAAAAATGTCTCCGCTGCGGACCGTCGGCGCTTTCCGACAGCGAATTGCTTGCTGTCATCATTCGTTCTGGAACGCAGGGAAGTTCTTCTATTGATCTGGCACGCAAGGTACTGGAAAAAGGAACGCTTCAAAAGGGACTTTTAGGTATCCACCACCTTTCTTTACAGGAATTAATGGAGATTAAGGGGATCGGTCAGGTAAAGGCTGTACAGATCAAATGTATCGGAGAGTTATCCAAACGAATCGCTTCTGTTTCCGCCCGGCATCTTCTGGATATCGAACATCCGGAAACGATTGCCGCTTATTATATGGAACAGATGCGCCATCAGGAACAGGAACGGATGCTCTGCATGATGCTAAACGGAAAAAATCAGCTTCTGGGAGAAGAGGAGATTTCCCGGGGAACCGTAAATTCTGCAATCGTTTCCCCAAGAGATCTGATTCTTGCAGCTTTTCGTTATCATGCAGTATACATTATTCTGGTACATAATCATCCCAGTGGAAATCCCACGCCCAGCGAAGAGGATATCCGTCTTACCCAGCGGGTACAAGGTGCCTGCAGTTTGGTAGATATTCCTTTATTGGATCATATCGTGATAGGGGATCAACGATATGTGAGCTTACGGGAACAGGGATTATGCGTGTTTTGAAAGGGGTACTTTTATACAGAAAGACAGAAGGGATATACATCTATGTTTACAAACCATGTATATGGAATTGATCTGGGAAGTAATATGATCAAAATTTATTCCCAGAAAAGCGATGAGATTTTGAAAGAAAGAAATATGATCGCCATTCGAAATAAGGAAGATATTCTTGCGGTGGGAGACGACGCATATGAGATGTATGAAAAAAATCCTGCCAATATAACAGTATCCTCTCCTATGTCCAATGGTATGATCGCCAATATCGGGCATTTGGAGATCCTGCTCCATAACCTGCTGGAAAAAACTTCCCGTAATAGCGGAAGTCATCCTGTGATTTATTTTGCAGTTCCTGTGGATATGACGGAGATTGAAAAGCGAGCCTATTATTCTGTAGCGCAAAGCGGGCGTTTTCGAAAAAGTAAGGTGCTTCTTGTAGAAAGACCTGTGGCAGATGCTTTCGCACTGGGAATTCCTATCATCAAGACTCGTGGTTCGATGATCGTCAATATCGGCGCCGCAACTACCGAGATTTCTGTTATCGCAGATTCCCGTGTGATCATCAGCAAGATCATCCCTTTAGGAGGGGATTATTTTAATCAGGAAATCTTAAATAATATCCGGCGTAGAAACAATTTCTTTGTCAGTTTGAGAACTGCCGGAAGACTAAAAACTTCTCTGGCAGATTTGAAACAGGAAAGGAAATTAGCGCGAAAAATTGTGGGTGTGGACTGTGTATCAGGACTTCCACGGGAACGTATCGTGACTTCCACAACAATCAATGAATCAATCTTGTCTTCCGTAAAAGAAATCGCAGAGGAGATTCGCACGTTTCTGGACAGAACGCCCCCTCAGATCCATAAAGTAATTCTCGCGGAGGGAATTTATCTCACCGGAGGAAGCACAAGAATTCCCTACATCGCTCAGGTGATATCCCGTCAGATCGGCTGCCCGATTCTGCTTTCTCAGTACTATGATTTGTGTACCGTGTATGGGCTAAAAGAAATTATCACCCACGATGCGCTGCATCATTGGGCGTTTACTCCTAAAAAACGGAAAAAGTAACAAGGAGCTGTCATGAAGAAAAAATCACACTATAAAATGAAAACAAAGCATCTGATCACCATGATGACGATCTTATGTCTGGGCTTGATCGTATTATCCCTTTCTTCCAATTTTTCTTTTGCGCCGGTGCGAAATGCACTGGGGCACGTAATTATCCCCTTCCAAAACGGGATTAATCAGGTGGGAGACTGGATGACGGAACAGAAAAATGGTTTTCAGAGTATGAAAAAACTGGCAAAAGAAAATGAAAAGCTGAAGGAACAGGTGGATGAACTGACTGCGAAAAATAACAATCTCAGCCAGCAGCAGGAGGAAGTAGAACGGCTTCGAGCGCTCTATGAACTGGATCAGGAATACTCCGAGTATGAAAAAATCGGCGCCCAGGTAATTGGAAAAGACTCTGGGAATTGGTATGATACTTTTATTATTAACCGTGGAACGGAAGATGGAGTAGAAGTAGACATGAATGTGATCGCAGACGGAGGTCTGGTGGGAATTGTAACCAATACAGGGAAAGACTGGGCCACTGTTCGTTCTATCATTGATGACAGCAGTAATGTGAGCGCTTCTGTAACTTCTATCTCCCAGAACTGTATCGTGACTGGAGATTTACAGATGATGGATGAAGGAAAAATACGGTTCATCCAGCTTACCGATAAGGAAAATCAGGTACAGGAAGGGGATAAAGTAGTAACATCCTCTGTCAGCAGTAAGTTCTTAAAAGGTATTCTGATCGGGTATGTGAGCGAAGTAGAGGATGATGCGAATAATCTGACCAAAACCGGAACGATCATTCCTGCTGTAGATTTCGAGAATATTCAGGAAGTTCTTGTGATCAAACAATTGAAACAGCAGGCAGATCCTTCGGAGGAAGGGGAAGAGGAATGAGAAGAAAAATCATCTTGGCAGTGTTAATTCTGCTGACGTTTATTCTTCAGGGAACAATTTTCCAGACCCTATCCATCGCTTCTATTGCCCCCAACCTTCTTTTGATCCTTACCGTTTCTTTTGGTTTTATGCGAGGCAAAAGAGAAGGATTGATTATAGGCTTTTTTAGTGGACTTCTGGTAGACATTTTTTATGGAAATATGGTTGGCTTTTATGCGCTGCTGTATATGTACATAGGCTTTTTTAACGGATTCTTGTACAAGGTCTTTTACGATGAAGACATCAAAGTTCCTATGGTGCTGGTGGCAGTCAGCGATCTTGCCTATGGCGTCATTGTTTATGGACTGCAGTTTCTTTTACGAGGCCGTTTGGATTTTTTTGGCTATTTGCGCCATATTATTTTCCCGGAAATGGTGTATACCGTATTGCTCACCGTAATATTTTACCGTATTTTTTACAAGCTGAATCACTGGCTTGCAGATAACGAATGGGAGGGACCAAGATTACCCTGATGAAACGACTGAAAAAATTATTCAAAAAATTGACACTCCAGAGAACCACAGTGCTGATCATTGTATTTCTCATCCTGTCCGGGATTCTGGTTCAGAGGATTTTCTCGCTTCAGATCATTCATGGTCAGGAATATGCGGATAACTTTACCATTCAGACCACCCGCACTCGTACCCTAAAGAGTACCAGAGGCAATATTCGAGATCGAAATGGAAATATCCTGGCATCCAATCAGCTGTCCTATTCGGTAACTCTGGAAGATAATGGAGATTACGACTCTACTCGTAAAAAAAATCTTTCCCTCAACGGGGAGATTTATAAAATCATTCAGATCATTGAAAATCACGGAGATTCTATCAATCATGATTTTCATGTGGTTCTGGACGAGGGGAATAACTATATTTATGATGCGGAAGGTTTTACGCTGTCTCGTTTTAAAGCGGACGTTTATGGAAAAAGTTCCATTGATGATATGACATCAAAGGAAGCAAATGCTTCTGCTGAAACACTGATCCATGACTTGATGCTGCGTTTTGGATTGGAACTGGAAAAAGACGAAAAACCTTACAGTGAAAAAGAACTGCGGGAGGCAGGGCTTCCGACAGAACTCACAAAGGAAGAAACGCTGAAGATCATCACGGTTCGTTATGCATTGTTTACCGTCAGTTTCCGAAAGTATGTGCCAGTGACGATCGCTACGGATGTCTGTGAAGAAACAGTGGCAGATATTTTGGAAAATCAGAAAAACCTTCAAGGTGTGGATATCGCGGAAGATTCCATCCGTGTTTATACAGAAAGCGAATATTTTGCGCCTTTGCTGGGATATACAGGAAAAATTTCTTCCGAAGAGCTGGCAGAGCTGCGGACAGAAAATCCCGATGGGGAATATTCCACTACGTCTATTGTGGGAAAATCCGGTCTGGAAAAAATTATGGAATCTACGTTACAGGGAAAGGATGGATCGGAAAAAGTCTATGTAGACAGTATGGGAAAGGTCCTGGAGATTGATGAGAAACACACCAAGGAGCCTACCCAGGGAAACGACGTATATCTGACTATAGACAGAGATCTTCAGATTGCATGCTACAAGATTTTGGAACAGAAAATTGCCGGTATCGTTGCTGCAAACATTCAAAACATTAAAAGTTTTGAAGTGGATGATAATACCGATGCTTCTACGATTCCAATACCTATCTACGATGTTTATTTTGCCCTGGTAAATAACTCAGTGTTGGATATCAATCATTTCGGGGCTGAGGATGCTTCTGCTACGGAGCAGAAAGTTCAGCAGGTCTTTGAAAGGAAGCAACAGGAAGTATTTCAACAGATCAGTGAAGAACTTACTGGAAAAGATCCGGCTGCTTATAAAGACCTGAATAAAGAGATGCAGGGCTATATGAGCTACATCGTCAACGAGCTTCTGATGGAAAAAACAGGGATTCTTTCTAAAACTGCCATTGATAAAAATGATGATGTCTATAAGCAGTGGACTACGGAAGAGAGTATCAGTCTGCAGGAATATCTGACTTACGCAGCAAGTCAGAACTGGATTGATATTTCTCAGATTTCAGATAAGAACACGTATCTGGATGCGTCCGAAGTTTATCAAGATTTGGCTGATTTTATAGCCACGTATCTGACGACCGATACACAGTTTAGCAAAATGCTTTATGAATATATGCTTCTGGATGATAAGATTTCTGGAAAAGATCTCTGTATCATCCTGTATGATCAGGGAGTTCTCTCCAAGGAAGACGGTATGTATGAAAGTTTTCTGGAAGGAGATATTACTACTGTTGATTTTATGAAACAGAAAATCCAGAATCTGGAAATTACGCCGGCACAGTTGGCTCTGGACCCCTGTTCGGGTTCTACCGTAATTGTGGATCCGAATTCAGGTGAAACGTTGGCTTGCGTTTCCTATCCTGGTTACGACAACAACCGTCTGGCAAACAATATGGATACTGCATATTATCAGAAGCTGAACAGTGATCTTTCTTCACCGTTCTACAATAAAGCGACGCAGGAGCGAACGGCTCCCGGTTCTACTTTTAAGCCGATTACAGCGGTTGCCGGTTTGATGGAGGGTGTGATTGACGACCACACAAGCTTTAATTGTAATGGACACTTTACCAGACTGCCGGGAGGAGAGCTGGACTGTTGGGAGTTGTCCGGTCATGGTTCTCTTACGATCCGTGATGGTATTAAAAATTCCTGTAACGTTTTCTTCAGCGAAACAACGTATCGTCTGGGAGAGAATAGCGACGGATCTTTTAATTCTGATACAGCGCTTCAAAAGCTGGTAAATTATGCAAAGATGTTTAATATGGATAAAAAATCCGGTCTGGAAATTCCAGAAGCAGCTCCGCAGGTTACCGATGAGTTCCCAATCCCTTCCTCCATTGGACAGGGTACAAACAATTATACGACTTCCCAGTTGGCGCGCTATGTGGCAACGATTGCCAACAGTGGAACTAGCTATAATATATCACTTTTAGATAAAACGACTGATTCAGAAGGAAATCTTCTGGAAGATTTTACTCCTGAAGTATTGAGCACTCTTGATATTCCCCAGTGGATCTGGGACGATGTTCATGCCGGGATGGAAGGGGTTATCAAGACTCCGGGAAACCAGATGGTCTTTGGCGATCTGCAGGTTTCTCTTGCCGGTAAGACCGGTACCGCACAGCAGACAAAGAGCAGAGCAAACCATGGTCTGTTTGTTGGGTATGCGCCGGCAGACAGTCCTCAGATTGCTCTCGCTGTCCGTATTGCAAACGGCTATAGTTCCACAAATGCTGAATGGGTAGTAAAGGACGTACTGAATTATTACTTCGACCTGAAAGACGAATCCGAGATCATCACCGGACAGGCAAATCAGGTGGGTGTGACAAACCAGGAGAACAATTAATTCTGAGTGTAACGCTTTGCAGTTACAAAAGGCACACAGGATATTAGGAGTATATGAGAATCAGGAGGATGGAAGATGAGTGAAGTAATTGTAGTAACTTCTGGAAAAGGCGGCGTGGGAAAGACCACTACCGTAGCCAATATCGGAACAGGACTTGCCAGTTTGGACAAAAAAGTAGTCCTGGTAGATACGGATATCGGTCTTCGCAATCTGGATGTGGTGCTGGGACTGGAAAACAGGATTGTGTATAATCTGGTGGATGTGATCGAAGGAAACTGTCGTATGAAACAGGCACTGATCAAGGATAAGAGATTTCCCAATCTCTTTCTCCTTCCTTCCGCTCAAACTAGAGACAAGACCTCTGTCTCCCCGGAACAGATGAAAAAGCTTTGTGAAGAACTGAAAAAGGAATTTGACTTTATTATCCTCGATTGTCCTGCCGGGATTGAACAGGGATTTAAAAATGCGATTGCCGGTGCCGGGAAAGCGCTGGTGGTTACCACTCCTGAAGTTTCGGCTATCCGGGATGCGGACAGAATCATCGGTCTTCTGGAAGCGGAGGAACTAAAAGACGTTCATCTGATCATCAATCGTCTCCGTATCGATATGATAAAAAAAGGAGATATGATGTCTGTAGATGATGTGGTGGATATTCTGGCAGTACCTCTGATCGGTACGATTCCCGATGATGAGACGGTGGTGGTGGCGACCAATCAGGGCGAACCGCTGGCAGGAAAGCCGGGACTTTGTGGTCAGGCCTATACGAACATATGCAAAAGACTTTTGGGAGAAGAGATTCCTTTTCTGAATCTTGAAAATAAAAAAGGATTTTTCGGACGTCTGTTTCGGAAATAGGAGGGGCGCATATGAGATTCTTTAGCAAAAAAAGAAAAACTTCGAGCAGTATTGCAAAAGACAGACTGAAGCTTCTTCTGGTTGCTGACAGGGTGAGCTGTTCACCCCAGACCATGCAGATGTTAAAGAACGATATGATAAAAGCGGCGGGGAAATACATCCCCATAGATACGGGAAATGTGAACATCTGCTTTCGGCAGTCACCGCCTGTACTTACCGCCAGCATTCCTCTGAAATCCCGGGGAAATTCCTTTCCCATACAAACTTAGAAATACGGGTGTATAAATATGCTTAAACTTTACAAATTAAGAGATTATAACTTCCGTCTGGTACTATGGCTCCTTATGATCAGCGGTGTTGGAGTTCTTCTGGTGGGAAGTGCTATGAAATCTCTTCAGACAAGACAGCTTGCCGGTGTGATTTTGGGAATCATAGTCATGGTAATTGTTTCCCTCATGGACTTTAGCTGGTTATTGAATTTTTACTGGGTACTTTACGTGTTAAATATCGTTATGCTTCTGGTGGTGCGTTTCTTCGGAGAAGAGACCGCCGGCGCTACCAGATGGCTGGATCTTGGGTTTATCCGTTTTCAGCCTACAGAGCTTTCCAAGATATTGCTGATCATGTTTTTTGCCCGCTATCTTTTGAATCATGAAGATGATCTCAACACACCAAAAACCATACTTTCCTCCGTGGCGCTTCTTGCGGTTCCGTTGTTTCTGATCCTGGATCAGCCGGATCTTAAGAATACGATCACGGTAGCTGTTGTTTTCTGCGTCATTATGTATATTGCAGGTCTCAGCTATAAAATTATCGGAGGGATTCTGGCAGTCGCCATCCCCCTTCTGATCGTCGCCATGTTTCTGATTACAAAAACGGATATAAAAATCATTGACGATTATCAGAAAGGGCGTATTATGGCGTGGCTTTATCCGGAGGATGAGGAATACAAAGAGAGGGCGCGACAGCAGACCAACTCTATCACGGCGATTGGTTCCGGACAGCTTACCGGAAAGGGATATAATAACAACGAAGTTTCTTCTGCTAACAAGGGAGATTTTGTATCCCAGATCCAGACAGACTTTATTTTTGCTGTCGCAGGAGAGGAACTAGGCTTCTGGGGTGGATTCGGAATTATCGTGTTACTGTTTCTGATCGTGCTGGAATGTATTCTTACCAGCAGGCGGGCAAAGGATTTGTCCGGCAAGATCCTATGCTGCGGAGTCGCTGCGGTGGTAGGCTTTCAGAGCTTTCTGAATATCAGCGTAGCGACAGGACTGCTTCCTAATACAGGAACGCCCCTTCCTTTTGTGAGTTACGGTCTGACTTCTATGGTCAGCCTGTACATCGGTATGGGACTTGTTCTCAATGTGGGATTACAAAACAGAAGATACCCGGGAGGTGAAACAAATGAACATCGGCTTCATCGCGCATGAATCAAAAAAGAAATTACTTCAGAACTTTTGCATCGCATACAGAGGAATTCTCAGCAAACATGACTTATATGCTACGGGAACTTCCGGTCGTCTGATCGAAGAAGCTACTAATTTAACGGTGCATAAGCTTTTAGCAGGTCATGTAGGAGGAGAACAGCAGATGGCATCCATGATCGAACAAAATCAGATGGATTTGATTATTTCTCTGCGAGACCCTTATGTGGGAAAGCGGCAGGAACCAGACGCCAATAAGATTTTTCGGCTGTGTGATACCCATATTATTCCTCTGGCTACGAACTTGGCGTCTGCGGAACTTTTGATCAAATCTCTGGATAGAGGAGAACTGGACTGGCGTGAAATTTATAAATAAACTATCATCATTGAATAAATGGAAAAAAACACTGCTTTTGACAGGGATTCTTGTTTTTTGTACTACGTTAGGGGCAACAGCGCTATTCTTTCTGAACAGATCCAGTGAATTGGATCTGACCTTTTCCTACGATGTTTCCGATGTGCTTTATGGAACTCATGGGGCTCAGATTGCAGATCAGAAAGCGGACTCCTTTGCTTCCTCCCTCTGTGTGGCTTCCCAAAATGTGGGATTGGACGGAGTTTCACTGGGGAAAAACACAAAAGGTGCTCTGTTTGATCTGGATCATGGGAAAGTTTTGTTTGCCCAGGGCATGCATGAAAGAGCTTATCCTGCCAGCATCACAAAGATCATGACGGGAATTCTTGCTGTAAAATACGGCAATATGGATGAAGTAATCACCGTTCCTGAAAATGCTCTGAATCTGGAGGAGGGTTCTACAGAGATCGGTTTTCGGCCGGGAGATCAAATCACCTTAAATGAACTTCTGCATGGACTATTAGTTTATTCCGGTAATGACGCCGCTATGACGATTGCTCAATATATCGGAGGAACTACGGAACAGTTTGTAGAAATGATGAATCAGGAAGCGGTAGCCATCGGCGCCACAAATACTCATTTTGTGAATCCTTCCGGTCTTCATGATGAAAATCATTACACTACTGCGTACGATATTTATCTGATGCTTCAGGAAGCGCTGAAATACCCTGCTTTTGTGGAGATTATGCAGCTTTCCTCCTATAACCTTACGTATACCCGTGGAGAAGAGGAGATCGTACAGCATTTGGATGCTACGGATCAGTATCTGACTAAACAGGTCACTCCGCCTAAAAATGTAACTGTTCTTGGAGGAAAAACAGGTACCACCAGCGATGCGGGTTCCTGTCTGGCTCTGGTGAGCCAAAATGCCTATGGAGAACCATTTATCTCTATTATTCTCCATGCGCCAACAAAAACAGCATTATATGACAATATGAACCAACTTCTGGGAAAAATAAATTCATAAATTTTTGAAAATTTTCCATTTTGGCATTGTTTTTTTTGGTTAAATGTTCTATAATTGTACCAACAACAAAGAGGTTTTTGGTAAATACATACCATATTGTACAGTACTGTACAATTCTCTGAAAAATTCACATAAGAATATTCGGGGAGAACTATCAAAGTCTAAGGAGGAAACTGCTATGGTTCAATTAATTGTAGGCAAAAAGGGGAAAGGAAAAACTAAGCAGCTTTTGGATAAAGTGAATGGAGTAATAAAAACTGCTGAGGGAAACATCGTATATCTTGATAAGAGTACAAAACATATGTACGAATTGAATAACAAAGTACGTCTTATTGATGTATCCGCTTATCCTTTAAATAATTCTGATGAATTTATCGGCTTTATCAACGGAATTATTTCCCAGGATCATGATTTACAGGAGATGTATCTGGACAGTTTTTTGAAGATTGCTCAATTAGAAGGAAAAGATATGACGCACACCCTGCATCAGCTTGAAAAACTGTCAGAAGTGTTCCGGGTAAACTTTGTATTAAGCGTTTCTATGGACAGGGAAGAAATTCCGGAAGAATTTCAGGAGAATATTTTAATTGCTTTATAATGAACGAAAGCAGTATATGTAGAAGGAGCTGCAGCGCTTAGATATTTGGAAAATACCTGAGTACTGCAGCTTTCTTTTATCATTCTCTCAGTCCTGGCTTCCGTTTTCGATTCTTCCAAAAAAAGTACAAAGATATAAACCGCAGATTCCCACCAAAACATAAATGATTCTGGAAAGCCAAGTAAGGTTTCCGAAAATGAATGCTACAAGATCAAATTTGAATAATCCGATCAATAACCAGTTAATGGCGCCGATGATCACAATGACCAGCGCAGTATAGTCTAATCCCTTCATATTCTTTTACCTCCTATATGATTCTCTAATAGTATTTCCCTGTAACTTTTTATTTATACTTGTGTAATATCTTCAAGAATGGTAAAATGGTTTATGTGTAAACAGAAGGGGAGTGTTTCATTGACAAATAAAAAAAAGAAGAAAAAACCGACGCACCGGTTAAGGAATCTTTTTCGAATGTTTCAAAAGATACCTTTGAATATAGGTACCTTTATTTTTGGTGCAATTTTCATATATATGGTGATATCCGTAGCGCTATATCTTACGGCAGATCATATTGAATCTTATCAGGTGACTGCAGGTCCGCTGGCTCAAAACCAAACTTACACTGCATTGGCTTTGCGGGAAGAAAAAGTAGTAACTGCGGCTGCCTCCGGCTATATTACCTATTATGCCCGAGAAAACTCGAAAGTAGCCAAATCAGGTGTTGTCTATACGCTGGGAGAAAGTCAGACGGAAGCTGCCGTGGATGAGCTTTCTGAAAATGATTATTCCCGAATACGGTCTTCGATTGCTGGCTTTGCTTCTTCTTTTGACAACAGCAACTTTTATCAGACGTACAATTATAAATATGAATTGGAAGGAACGATTCTTCAGTATAGTGGTCTAAAATCCACCGAAGACGGACAGATTCCTCAGAATGTAGGCGGACAAGCCGTTTATACAGCTGCGCAGGACGGAGTGATCCTGTATTCTACGGATGGATATGAAAGTGTTACAGAAGATCAGTTGACAAAAGAACTGTTCAACAAAAAAGATTACAGTATCAAAAGCCTTCAGTCTTCCCGAAAAGTTGATGCCGGAGATGATATTTACAAACTGATCACCAGTGAAGAATGGTCTCTGATTATTCCGCTTACCGATGAACAAACGGTTCAACTGGCAGGCAGAAAGAATATTCGGGTAAAGTTTTTAAAGGATGATACGACGCAGATGGGAAAATTTTCTATTCTCACCAATGACAGTGGAGAATTTTTCTGTAAGATAACGTTTAACAGCGGTATGATCCGATATTCCAATGACCGCTTTTTGGAAGTGGAGCTGGTTACGAATACCAAAAGTGGTCTGAAGATTCCTTTGAGTTCTATTGTCACGAAAGATTTCTATGTGATACCAAAAGAATATGTGACTCACAATGAAGAAGACGGAAGCGCCGGCTTTAACAAAAAAATCGTAAAAAAAGAAAAAGAATCTTCGGAATTTGTTCAGGCTACTATCTATCAGGAAGATGAAAATTATTATTATGTGGATTCTTCCACTTTCCAAAAGGGAGACGTGATCATCAAACCGGATTCTCAGTCTACCTTTACCGTGGAAGAGACAAAAGCCTTAGAGGGGGTTTACAGTATTAACAAGGGATATGCTGTTTTCCGCCAGATAGCAGTCATTGACCAAAATGATGAATACTGTATTGTAGAGACTGGTACAAAATATGGAATTGCTCAGTTTGATCATATTGTCCGCAATGGAAATACAGTCAAAGAAGACGATATTTTATATAAATGATATCTAAAGCAAATATAAAGGAGTGAAAAATCTATGATAGCAGAACATTTGCAGGATGTTCAGAAAGAGATTCAAAAAGCCTGCGAAAGAAGCGGAAGGAATCCCGGTGATGTCACCCTGATCGCCGTCAGCAAGACAAAACCTATTGCCTTGATTCAGGAAGCGATTGACGCAGGACAGGTAATCTTCGGTGAGAATAAAGTACAGGAGTTATGTTCCAAGTATGAGACTTTGCCGGAACATCTTCAATGGCATATGATCGGTCATCTTCAGCGCAATAAGGTAAAATACATTGCAGACAAAGTGGCTTTGATCCATTCGGTGGATTCTCTTCGTCTGGCGCAGACGATTGATCAGGAAGGGCAGAAAATCCATCGGATCATCCCCATATTGATTGAAGTAAATGTTGCTCAGGAAGAAAGCAAATTCGGAGTATCTGTGGAAGATACCTTTCCATTGATACAGGAAATTTCGCAACTGCCGTATGTACAGATCCGAGGACTGATGACAATAGCGCCTTATGTGGAGAATCCAGAGGAAAATCGTCCCGTTTTCTGTAAATTACGCCAATTAAGTGTTGACATCAAAGAGAAAAACATGAATAATGTGTATATGGATATCCTGAGCATGGGTATGACAAATGATTATCAGGTGGCAGTGGAAGAGGGCGCCACGATGGTTCGTGTGGGTACGGGTATCTTTGGGGAGCGTAATTACGCTCAAACAATTTAGATAGGAGATTATAAAATGAGTGTTTTAGATAAGTTTTTAGATGCAATCCGGTTAAATGATGATTTTGACGATGACGATGAATTTTTCGACGATGATGAATTGGAAGCATTGGAAGATGAGAAACCAAAGCATCGCTTTTTCAAAAAACTGGAGGATGATCTGGATAACGAAGAAGATGAGGAGGAAACCTATGTAAAGCCTGCGAAAAAGATCCATACAGCAGACTTAAAGCAGCCTTCGGCTTCCGCAGCCAAAACAGCGAAACAGCAGCCGAAAACAGTTCCTTCCTCTTCCAAGATTACACCGATGCGGAACAGAAAGCCAGGTACGGGAAATAATATGGAAGTATGCGTGATTAAACCAAGTTCTATGGAAGATACCAGAGACATTGCGGATACTCTTATTGACCGGTGTACTGTCGTACTGAATCTGGAAGGAATTGATGTGGATGTGGCACAGCGGATCATTGATTTTTCCTCTGGTGCCTGTTACTCTATCGGAGGAAGTCTCCAGAAGATATCCAGCTATATTTTTATTTTGACACCTGCCAATGTGGAGATTTCTGGCGATTTTCAGGAAATTTTGAGTGGAGCCTTCGATGTTCCCTCGGTAAGGACTAATTTTTAATTATGAAAGAACAAGATGCAATATTTAAAAAGAGATTACAGGATCTTTCTAGAACTGCCTATTATCGGGATATTGCCGTCTACACTGATTTTCTGGATTTAAACGAACTTCATATGGTACATAGCTTTCGCCCGGAGGAAAACGGAGTGCACATCCGTTTCTTCGGGGGCTATGAAGGAGCGGAGCGTCAGATAGCAGCATTTCTTCCTGATGCTCTTTCTTATGAAGAAGAACAAGATAGGTTGTCTTTTTATCCCATTGATTGTTTAAAAATCCAGCCTTCTTCCAGAAAATTTTGCGAAAATCTTTCCCATCGAGATTATCTGGGGGCTCTGATTCATCTGGGGATTGATCGGTCTAAGTTGGGGGATATCGTAATCAAAGATCAGGATGCTTATTTGTTTTGTCATGAACAAATGACCGAATTTCTTTTGCAAAACCTGGATCGCATCCGCCATACTTCAGTAAAAACGGTTTATGTTTCCGACCCTCAGGAACTTCCAAAGCCGAAGCTGAAAGAAATACGTGGTACTGTGGCGTCTGTACGTCTGGATGCTATGATTGGACTGGCATTTTCTTCTTCCAGAGCCAGTATGCTGGGACTGATTGAAGGCGGAAAAGTATTTGTAAATGGGAAAATGGTTGTTTCCAATGGTCATCCCCTGAAAGAGGGAGATATTGTTTCCGTCCGAGGATATGGAAAGTTTCGCTATGAAGGTATGGGATACACAACAAAAAAGGGCAGATGCAGTGTAACTGTAAGCCGATATATATAGGAGGAGTTACTTATGAGCAAGGAATTGAGAGTGCATCGGGAGGGCGAATTTGATTATCAGATTATCTTATCAGAGAGTTTTTCAGAGCTTGCAGATAAGATAAAAGCATTGGAGATTGCCGGAAATAAAATCTGTATTGTATCAGATGATTGTGTGGCCCCTCTCTATGCAGATCAGGTAAAAGAAAATCTTGCTGTTTTGGAAAAAGAAGTAGATCTTTTTACTTTCCCCGCAGGGGAAGGATCAAAAAATCTTGATACGGTAAAAGGGCTGTATAGTTTTTTGATTGAGCGCCATTATACAAGAAAAGATCTTCTTGTGGCTTTAGGAGGAGGCGTTACCGGAGATCTTACCGGCTATACGGCCGCAACGTATCTGCGGGGTATTGATTTTATTCAGATTCCAACAACACTTCTCGCTCAGGTGGACAGCAGCATCGGAGGAAAAACCGGCGTAGATGTTGAGCAATATAAAAATATGGTGGGAGCTTTTTATCAGCCGCGTCTGGTATATATGAATCTTCAGACGTTAAAAACACTGTCGGATGAACAATTTGCCAGCGGAATGGGAGAAGTTTTAAAGACAGGTCTTATCCGGGATGGAAAATTTTATGAATGGACAATTAACCACATGTCAGAGATTCAGGAACGCATCTGTCCTGTTCTGACAAAGATGGTTAAAAAATGCTGTGAGATTAAATCCTCTGTAGTAGAAGCTGATCCGAAAGAACAGGGGGAAAGAGCTGTCTTGAATCTTGGTCATACCGTAGGACATGCCATTGAAAAGCTAATGGATTTTCGTCTTCTCCACGGTCAATGTGTTGCTTTGGGAACTATCGCCGCAGCTTACATTTCTTTCCAGCGCGGAGACCTTTCACTGGAAGAATTCTATGAGATTCGTGATATGAATGTAGGATTTGATCTTCCTATTTTCTTTAATGGACTATCAGCAGAGGAGATTCTTCAGGCTACAAAATCCGATAAAAAGATGGTAAACGGAACCATTCGTTTCATTCTTCTGAAAAAAATCGGTCAGGCTTATATTGATACAACAGTAACAGATCAGGAACTAGTAGAAGCAATCAATTTTATCAATGGAGATTTAATCGATGGAGAATAAAAAATCTGCCCTTATTTATGGTATCGGAGGGCTTCTGGGAATCTTTTTTCTTACTTTTTTGGATCAGTGGACGAAACATCTCGCGGTACTTCATCTGAAAGGTCAGGAAGATATTGTATGGATTCCAGGAGTATTCCAACTGCAATATCTGGAAAATCATGGCGCGGCTTTTGGAATCCTTCAGGGACAACAGTGGATTTTCTTTCTTTTGACGCTGGCTTATCTCATCATTGCTGTATGGATTTATTTTAGGATTCCAAGGACAAAACGATATTTTTTGCTACATTTAATTGCAGTTTTGTTGACTGCCGGAGCTCTGGGAAATTTTATTGACCGCATTACCCAGGGATATGTCGTTGATTTCTTCTACTTTTCACTCATTGACTTTCCTATTTTCAATGTGGCGGATATTTATGTTGTTGTTTCTTTTATTGCTCTGATCATTTGCATTCTGTTTATTTATAAGGATGAAGAATTTTCTTTTCTTCAGTTTAAAAAGAAGGAGAAATAACGGTGGAAGAATTTTTTTTTGAAGTCGGCAACGGGGAACAGAATCTTCGTATTGATAAATATCTTGCACAAAAGCTGCCGGATCAGTCCCGTTCCTATATACAAAAATTAATTAAGGACGAACAGGTAACAGTTCATAATCAAAAGATAAAATCTAATTACAAGGTGCAAAGCGGCGATCAACTGCGTGTGGAACTCCCCAAACTTCAGGAACCCGATATCCTGCCAGAAGATATTCCTCTGGATATTTTGTACGAAGACGAAGATGTTCTGGTAATCAATAAACCGAAAGGGATGGTGGTGCATCCAAGCGCAGGACATTATTCTCAGACCGTGGTAAATGCCGTACTATTCCACTGTAAAGGACAGCTTTCCGGTATTAACGGCGTACTCCGTCCGGGAATCGTACATCGAATCGATATGGATACAACAGGCGCAATCGTTATTTGCAAAAATGATAAGGCGCATCAGATTTTGGCAGAACAGTTAAAAGAACATTCTATTACTCGAAAATATCGGGCACTCGTCTGTGGAAATATGAAAGAGGATACGGGAACAATCGTGGGAGCAATCGGACGTCATCCGATCGACCGAAAGAAAATGGCCATCAATGAAAAAAATGGAAAACCAGCTGTCACCCACTATAAAGTGTTGGAGCGCTTCGGCAATTATACCTATATCGAGTGTCAGCTGGAAACAGGAAGAACCCATCAGATCCGTGTTCATATGGCGAGTAAAGGACATCCTCTCTTAGGTGATACTCTTTATGGACCGACAAAATGCCCTTTTAAGCTTCAGGGACAATGCCTTCACGCCATGGTTTTAGGGTTTATGCATCCATCTACAGGAGAATATATGGAGTTTGAAGCACCGTTGCCTAACTATTTCATACATTTATTACAAAATTTAAGAAAATAATGACTATACAATTGTTCAAATTTATTCTATAATAGATAAAAGAATAAACAAGAACGGAGGTTTTTTATGGAGACCAAAACAATTATTACAATAGGAAGACAGTATGGAAGTGCAGGACGGCAGATTGGGCGCGCTCTTGCAGAAGAACTGGGGATTAAATGTTACGATAAAGAACTTTTAGACCGTGCGGCAAAGGACAGCGGACTTTGTCAGGAATTATTTGAAAATCATGATGAAAAGCCAACGAATAGTTTTCTTTATTCTCTGGTTATGGATACGTATTCCTTTGGTTATTCATCCGCTGCTTTTTCTGATATGCCTATCAATCAAAAGGTTTTTCTGGCACAGTTTGAAACCATTAAGAAAATCGCTCAGGAAGGTCCCTGCATTATGATCGGAAGATGCGCTGATTATGCTCTGGCAGATTTTGAAAATTGTCTCAGCGTATTTTTCCATGCAGATCTGCAAACAAGGATTCGAAGAATTTCCAAAATCTATAATCTTACAGATGCAAAAGCAAAAGAAAAGATCTTAAAGACAGATAAAAAGAGAGCCAGCTACTATAATTATTATACAAGCAAACGCTGGGGAGATGCGGAGTCCTATGATCTTTGTATCGACAGCGGAAAAATGGGAATTGACGGTTCCGTAGAACTTCTTTTGAATGCTATTCGGCTAAAAGAAAAAGGTTATAAAAAACCAATTTTCTAACAGAAAAGAAAAATATTACTGTTCGCTGTATTGACAGTGATAGAAGAGTAAGCTGCCCTTTTCAGTTATTGTTATCTTGATGACTGAAGAGGGCAGTTTTATAAATCAAAATGTTACTGTTTTCGTGGCCACCCTTTTATATTTCCATTGACAATAGCGGAAAACATCCGTTCTTTTGCGCCCGGATGTTCCAGATTTAACTGGCGCACCAGATTTTTTGCATATTCTCTTTTGGTATAACCGTCTGCTGGACAGGGACTTTTTACCACTGGAAGTTGATATTTATTCATAAATCCCCGGACATCTGCTTCACTCACATACATAAGCGGACGGATCACAGTAAGATCCATCCGATCCAGATATGTTTTTGGTGAAAAAGAATGAAATCTGCCTTCGAAAATCAGGGAGAGGAGCATCGTCTCTACAATGTCATCCTTGTGATGGGCATAAGCCACTTTATTACATCCGTTTTTTTTGATGGCTTCATTTAATGCGCCCTTTCTCATTTTAGCACAAAGAGAGCAGGGATTAGATTCTTTTCTTTCGTCAAAAATAATCTGTGCAATATCTGTTTTTACTACAGTATAGGGAATTTCCATCTCTTCACATAGTTTTCGGATCGGAGTCAAGTCAAATCCTGGATGTCCCAAGTCTACGGTAATCGCCTCCAGTTCAAAAGGATGTGGATAAAAGCGTTTTAACCCATGAAGGGCATAAAGCAGTGTAAGACTATCCTTACCGCCGGAAATGCCCACGGCAATTTTGTCTCCATCCTCGATCATATCATAGTCGTCGATCGCCCGTCGTGTATAACTCATTAACTGTTGTAGTTTCATAATCATTCTCCTTGTAAATATTTCAAGTAATTATAACGTAATTTGTAAGAAAAGGAAAGAAAGAATTAAAAAAATATGGTATGTCTGGGGGTATTTATGATATAATTTATATATTGCCTGCGAAGCAAATATTATTTGTTTTTATATTTCAGCAAAGAATGGAGGACACACATGAATTTCCGTTGGGATAAAAAGTATCTTCACTGGGGGATTACTATATTTTGCGTTATTGCCGCTAGTTTGTTGTTTTATTTTGGAATTTTTCATATGGATACGCTGCGCAGAGGACTAGGAAAAGTCTATGCGATTTTGACGCCCATCATTTATGCTGCAATCATTTCTTACATTTTATGGCCCGTAATACGTTTTATGGAACAAAATATTATCTATCGCTTTTGTGAGTGGAAAGGCTGGGAACCCACAAAAAAAGTAAAAAAGATTATACGAATGATAGGGGTGTTTTTATCCCTCCTCTTATTCTTTTTTATTATCTATGGGCTGCTGTCCATGATTGTTCCGGAGATTTTGAATAGTATTACAAACATTATTGACAGTTTTCCGCGGTATATCAATAATATACAGCATGGGATTTCTGATATATTAAAAAATAATCCTGATCTGGCAGAAAACTCTAATATGATTTTTTCTACGATTTTTGCTAAAGCTGAAACCTGGCTGTCCAATGATCTGCTTCCCCAGATCAATAATATTGTTAAAAACTTTTCTACAGGTTTTGTGGGACTTCTTGTATTTTTGAAGAATTTTGTGATCGGCGCCATGATATCTATTTATCTTTTGTATGGAAAAGAAACATATATTGCTCACGGAAAACAGATTTTATATTCTATTTTCCGCCCGGAAACCACCAATAATATCATCCGTGATCTTCAGTTTATAGATAAGACATTTGGCGGCTTCATTGTGGGTAAGATTCTGGATTCGATTATCATTGGTATTTTATGCTATATTGGGACTACGATTTTAAACCTTCCTTATGCGTTGTTAGTCAGCGTTATTGTTGGAGTAACCAATGTGATTCCTTTTTTTGGTCCATATCTGGGGGCTATTCCCAGCGCTTTTTTGATCTTGTTGGTAAATCCGATACAATGTATCTATTTTGTGCTGTTTATTTTGGTTCTTCAACAATTTGATGGAAATTTCCTGGGACCAAAGATTCTTGGCGGTTCCACTGGCTTATCCAGTTTCATGGTTATTGTTGCCATTTTAGTGGGCGGAGGACTATTTGGTATCTTTGGCATGTTTGTGGGAGTTCCTGCCTGTGCCGTTATCTGTACTATCATAAGAAACATCATCAACAGACGTTTGGAAAAGAAGAAACTTCCCTTGGATGTTGAAGAATATATGGATATGGATCATTTGGATGAAGAAACCTTAAAACCGGTATGTAAAAAGGATACAGAAGTTGAAAAGACACAGGCATTCAGCAGATATCGTAAGGTCAATCCTATGGCTGGAATCAAACGATCTATGGAAGAGAAAAAGAATAATGACAAAGGAGAGGAATAATGAAATTTGTAATACAACGCGTCAATCATGCATCCGTTTGTGTGGATGGAACTACTGTTGGAGCTATAGAAAAAGGACTCCTTGTTTTGATTGGAGTGGGAAAGCAAGACACAAAAGAAATTGCTGACAAATACCTTCAAAAATTGATTGGTTTAAGAATTTTTGAGGATATGGAAGGAAAAACCAATCTGTCCCTGAAACAGGTGGAAGGAGAATTGTTGTTGATCTCCCAGTTTACTTTATATGCTAATTGCAAAAAGGGCAATCGCCCAAGTTTCATTGAAGCGGGATCGCCTGACATGGCAAATGAATTGTATGAATATATTATCTCCCAGGCAAAAAAAGAGATTCCTGTAGTGGAAACAGGTATCTTTGGGGCAGATATGAAAGTGGCACTGGAAAATGACGGTCCCTTTACCATCGTGTTGGATGAAAATAATATCGCCATATAGAGAAGATACATACGGAGGAATCATTGACATGAAAAGGAAAAATCTTTTATGTGGTGCCTGTCTGGCAGCTATTCTTACGGTCTGTCCTGTTTTAGCAATACATGGTGCGCAAACACATTCTGAAATACAAGATATTCCGAATATGCAGGAAGCCTTTCCATTGGAAATGCAAGAAAATTCCCAAACAAAGACAATGACAGAAGGACCATCGCAGGAGATACCTTCAGATGAAATAGCAGAAGAGGAGCGCACTGCACCACAGCAGGTACCGCAAGTGGAAACACCACTGCCTGAAGAATCTCAACAGGAAAATCAACAGGAAGAATCGGAAACTCTTCCATCTCCAACTTACGAAGAAAAATGGATCAAAAACAGCACTGGCTGGTGGTATCAAAATGAGGATGGTTCTTATCCTGCTTCTCAATGGCAAAAAATTAACGGAGTGTGGTATTATTTTCTCCCCTCTGGATATATGGCTACCGGTTGGCAGTTTGTCAATGGAAACTGGTACTATCTACAATCTTCGGGAGCTATGGTGACTGGCTGGCAACTTATTAATGGCTCTTGGTATTATATGAATAACTCCGGAGCTATGCAGACTGGTTGGGTACAGATTGAAGAAACATGGTATTACTTAAATTCATCTGGAAAAATGCTTACTGGTTGGCAGTTGTTGAATGAAAATTGGTATTATCTACATCCTTCAGGAGTTATGGCAACGGATTGGCAGTTTATTAATGGTTCTTGGTATTACATGAATGCTTCTGGCACTATGACTACTGGATGGCAGTCGATTAGAAATTCCTGGTATTACATGAATGCTTCCGGGGTCATGCAAGCCGACTGGCAGTTCATTAACGGTTCTTGGTATTATATGAACAATTCCGGCGCTATGCAAACCGGCTGGCAACGGATTCACGGGGTATGGTATCACATGGATTCATCTGGGGCTATGCAGACCGGCTGGCAATTTATTGACGGCTCTTGGTATTATATGGACAACTCCGGAGCCATGCGAACCGGTTGGCTGGAATTAAGTAACACCTGGTATTATTTGAACGCTTCGGGAGCCATGCAAACGGGTTGGTTAAAAACAGGTTCCCAATGGTATTACTTTACGGAATCGGGAAACATAGTAAGCTCTTCCTGGAGAGAAATTAATGATAAATGGTATTATTTCCATTCAGATGGAAGTATGGCAGCAAATACCTGGATTGGCAACTGCTATGTAAATAATTCTGGTGAATGGGTAGAAGATATAGAAACTTCTGATTACATATGGCCCTGCCCTGGATATACAACAATCACCAGTGACTATGGATATCGGGGAGCCCCAACAGCAGGAGCCTCTACTTATCATAAAGGAATTGATATTGGAGCACCCCATGGTTCTAAAATTGTGTCTGTCTGCAATGGAAGAGTACTAGCCTATGGATATAATTCCAGTATGGGAAATTATGTAAAAATTCAACATGCAGATCAAGTGGTATCTGTTTATATGCATATGAGCAAGATTGCAGATATATCTACAGGTCAGACCGTATCAGCGGGAACTGTACTTGGATATGTGGGTTCTACCGGAGTATCAACAGGACCACATCTTCATCTTGGCATTATGCTGAATAACGACTATGTATCTCCGTGGAACTATTTGAAACGTCCAAATTAATCTTAAGAATCCTCCCGTAAGCGAACGGCAGTAGCGGCCTGACGCCTTCTGGCATCATCAATGGCTGCATAGTGTTTTCTTGTGGTATTAACATCTTTATGACCAAGCACATCTGCCACAAGATAAATGTCTCCCGTTTCTTGATAAAGAGCAGTGCCGTAAGTACTGCGCAGCTTATGGGGGGTGATTTTTTTTGCTGTAGTCACTTCTCTGGCATATTTCTTTACAAGATTTTCTACTGCCTGAATGCCAATTCTTTTTCTTTGCGTAGAGTAGAAGAGTGCATGTTCATGACCGGAAACCGGCACTATTTTTTCTCTTACTGTTAAATAGGACATAAGCGCTTTTTCCACCTCCGGTCCAAAGTAAACAAACATTTCATTGCCGCCTTTTCGTGTAACTTTAACTGCATTATTTTTAAAATCAAGATCTTCCAGATCCAGTCCCACGCATTCAGAAACACGAATTCCTGTTCCAAGCAAAAGTGTGATCAGCGCCAGATCTCGTTCCTTTGTTTTTTCATAATATGCTTTCTTTTGTCCTGTTAAAGTATCACCACAATGTTCCACATAATCCAGCAGAAGTGCAACTTCATCCGCATCTAACCGAACAATCGCTTTTTCATGAATTTTTGGCATATCAATGAGAACTGTAGGATTGGTTTTGATCATTTCATGCTTGAAATAATATGAATAGAAGCTTCTCAAAGCGGATATTTTCCTTTTTAAGCCACGTTCGCCATTGGTGATATAAGAATCTTCACCATCCTGATAAACTTTCAGATATTCCATGTATTCCTCGATATCCAGAGCCTGTACCTGATCCAGCATATCCAATGTGAAATCATTAATCTGAAGATTACGATACAAAGGATTCGATGATATTAAAAACTGAAAGAAAATACGAATATCATATGCATAAGAAATTCTTGTCTTTGTAGTTGTGGTTGCGTCAATGGCGCGAAAATAATCTTTTGCAAAATCAGGAAGCGTCCGAAGAATTTCCCGAAGTTTTAAAATGTTTTGTGTATCAGTAGTATCATGATACGTTGTGCGCTCCATAAAATTTCTCCTTTCTAAACGTTTAAATATGAAGAAAGTATAGCATAAGCAGCTTTTCTATGTCAATCTATTTGAAAAACTTGTGTTTGTCGTATAGATTGAGATGGGTTCATACAAGTACTTCCTTCTACCTTTTCACCAATTTTGTGATTTTTACCCCATTTTTTTTATAAAAAATGAAAGGAAAATCCTGAAGATAATTTTTGATCTCTCTCATGTTATCTGCAGGATTCATACCTTCCGGATATAATTTTTAAAAATCATTTTCTTGAATGATCGGGAATCACTGTTTAAATTCATCTGAATAATACGGTACACAAATGGTTGTTCCATATTCCAGTTCATCATCTGTCATATGGTTAATGGCTTTTACTTCATCCATATATGCCTGAATATCTGCATATTCCTCTGTCATATATTTTTGAGAAACCGTCCATAGCGAAACGTCCCGATCCACATACACACTGGTATAGTATTTATATCTGTCAGAATCTTCTGCGCTGGCATCAACGATGGAAACTCTCGCCAAAAATCCAATCATCATCAATAAAAAGAAACTAAATACTGTGAACAGGCGCTTTTTATTTCTATAATGCTTCCTTCTTCTCATGCTAAACCCTCCATATCACAAAATAAACACATTAGTATAAAGAATATTTGTTCGAGAACGTTTGTTCCTCCTTGCTTTTCTAATTATATCTTGCGAACAAATGTTTGTCAATATATTTTTCGAACAAACTTTCGGAATATCTGTTTGCATTTTAGAAATATTTGTGATATGATATAAAAAAGATGCCTGACGGATTGTTTCGTGCCATGCACTTCTACAATTTAGGCATATAAAAAAACGATCAGAATCGAAAAATATACTTTTATTATAGAGATGTGGGAGGATGCACTATGTCATATGGAAAGATCAGCAAAAAACAACAGGAAATTCTGGAATATATCAAACATGAGATCATTAATAGAGGATTCCCCCCTGCAGTGAGAGAAATATGCGAAGCGGTAAATCTCAAATCCACCTCTTCTGTTCACTCTCATCTGGAGACGTTGGAAAAGAATGGTTATATTCGGAGAGACCCTACAAAACCCAGAGCTATCGAGATTGTAGATGATAATTTTAATCTTGTTCGTCGGGAGATGGTGAATGTTCCGATCATCGGTCGTGTTGCTGCTGGAGAACCCTTGCTTGCCATTGAAAATATTGAAAGCTACTTCCCTATTCCAGCAGAGTTTATGCCGAATTCCCAGACTTTTATCTTAAATGTAAAGGGAGAAAGTATGATCAATGCAGGAATTTTGGATGGAGATAATGTCATTGTGGAACAGTGCTCTTCTGCCGATAATGGAGATATGGTAGTTGCGCTGGTAGACGATTCAGCGACGGTTAAAACATTTTATAAAGAAGACGGCTATTACCGTTTGCAGCCGGAAAATGATTATATGGATCCTATTATTGTCCGTGGCGAATTACAGATTCTCGGAAAGGTAATTGGAGTTTTCCGTTTCATGGATTAATAGTTTACATAAAATTATTATGTAAACTATATAGAATAAAAAATTCCCACTGCACTCGGATAAAACCATGCTGCAGTGGGAATACTATTCCAAATTATTCTTTCTATTTTACCAGTTCGTTTACAGCTCTGTCAGTTCTACAGATTTTCCATCTCTCCAGATTCTTTCCAAATCGTAGAACAATCTGTTCTCTTCATCGAAAAGATGAATAACGATATCGCCATAATCCATAAGAATCCAGTTTGCTGTGGAATAACCTTCCACCTGTTTTACCTGATATCCTGCTTTTCCAAGTATTTCATCTACATTGTCTGCCATTGCCTGAACCTGATTGCGGTTGGTTCCACTGGCGATAATAAAATAGTCTGCTAAGCTGGAAACCTGTTCAATATCAATCACTTTAATGTCTACTGCTTTTTTATCTTCCAAGGCATTGCACGCCATAGCAGCCATCTTTCTTGCTTCTGTCATTAATGCTCCTCCATTTCCAATTTATATTTTTCTCTTTTCTTACAATTCGCTAATTGTTTTGTTATAGAACTCATATGCCCATTTTGTTGTCGGATCAAGGTCTTCCGGATGCTCGCTCAGATACTCCAGAGAGTCTTTCAAAATTTCATACATACATCTGTCGAGATTCTGAAAAGCTAATTTTCGAATTTCGCTTAATCTCGGCGCTTTATCTCTCCCCGGTTCAATATAATCTGCAATATAAATAATTTTTTCCAATACAGACATATCCGGTTTTCCAGTTGTATGCCAGGCAATTGCTCCCAAGACTTCAGTATCATTCACACTATATTTCTCTTTCGCAATCCATGCTCCGATCTTTCCATGCAATAAAAAAGGATGTGTCTGTTCAAATTCCGAAACGGGGATATTATGTTCTTTACAAAGCCTTATTTTTTTCTTAGAAGGGACACATTTGGCGCAATCATGGAGAAGTCCTGCCAACTGCGCCTTTTCCAGGGGTACTCCGTAAACCATAGCCAAAGCTGCTGCAGTCTGCATCACTCCCAGCGTATGCCACAGTCTGTCTTCATCCAGATATTTTTTCAGTTTTTTTGTAATCTTTTGCAGATCAAATTTTCTTTCTTCCATCTGTGTCCCTCCAAACTTTTCTTACCGGTAAAGCTTTTGTTCGGCGATATAAGAGTATACGGAATCCGGCACATAATAACGGATATCTTTCCCCTGTATCAGCCATTCTCTGAGCATTCTTGAAGAAATATCAAGATTTGGAATATCCAGCAGAAAAAACTTTCCCTCATACTTTTTCTCCAGAAAATTCATTTGCTGATATAGTTTCTCTTTTGGTACATGGTTTCTTCCCGCCGCCAGTAAATGAGCAGCACGGCATATTCTGGCAGGTTCTTTCCAACCGTCAAAATCAAAAAGAGAATCTGCGCCAATAATAAAAAAGTACTCTGTATCGGGATTTTGCTCCTTTAAGCGCTCCAAAGTCAGATAGGTATAGGAATACCCCTCCGCATTCATTTCTTCCATAGAAAGGCTAAAATGCGGATTTCCATCGATAGCTCTGCGCACCATTTCAACTCTCTGATCATCAGAAGCTCTACCCTCTCTGTGACGTTTGTGGGGAGGATTCCCAGCAGGCATAAATAGCACCTGATCCAGCGCAAATTGCTCGTATGCTTTTTCTCCCAGAATCAAATGTCCAATATGCACTGGATCAAAGGTTCCTCCCATGATTCCAATTCTTCTTTTCATGTGCCATCTGTCCTTTTAAGGAAGTTGAATCTTCTTCTTTTCTTTTTTTCCTTCTTTATATAATACAATTTTCTTTCCGATCACCTGAACAACCTGTGAACCGGTTCTCTCTGCCAGCACCTGCGCCATCTGGCGAGGATCATCCATACAGTTTTGTAAAACACTGATTTTGATCAGTTCTCTTGCATCCAGAGCTTCCTTCACCGACTGTGTAAACTCCGGTGTGAGACTGGATTTTCCAATCTGAAGAATAGGCTCTGTGGTCATAGCAATACTCTTCAGATATGCTCTCTGCTTACTTGTCATAACAGCCTCCCTTATTTATAATAGTCAAATTCAAATCCATACATACGTACGGTATCGCCTTCCTGAATACCTGCTTTTTCCAGATCCTCCAAAATACCGCCTTCTTTCAAGAACTTCTGGAAGAAAGCGAAGCCCTTTTCAGAATCCAAATTGGTATACCCCAGCATTTTTTCAATTTTGGGTCCTTCTACAAGGTAGGTCTTTCCATCATCCAGCTTTTCCACAGTATAAGGAAGATTTTCACTGATCAGCACATCTTCCGGGAAAAATTCCTGTTCAAAAACAATCGCTTCTTTTTCTGTAGCATCCAGAAGTGATTTTACATGGTAAAGAAGTTCTTTTACCCCTTTTCCTGTAACTGCAGAAATCGGAAAAACTTTTACACCCTGTGGTTCAAATTCATCCTTTAATCTTTGGATGGGATCCTCCCCTTCTGGATAGATTACATCAATTTTATTTGCCGCGATTACCTGAGGGCGAGATGCGATATCCGCATTATAGGCTTTTAATTCAGTATTGATCTTATAAACGTCATCAACCGGATCTCTTCCTTCGGTGGACGCAGCGTCTACAATATGGATCATCACACGGGTACGTTCAATATGTCTGAGGAACTGGTGACCAAGACCTACACCCTCAGATGCCCCTTCGATCAATCCCGGAATATCTGCAATGACGAAACCATCCGTTCCTTCCAGATCAACAACTCCCAGATTTGGAGTCAGTGTTGTGAAATGGTAATTTGCAATCTTTGGCCGCGCATTGGTTACTCTTGATAAAAAGGTGGATTTTCCTACGTTCGGATATCCTACCAAACCCACGTCTGCAATTACTTTTAACTCTAATCGAACTTCCAACTCCTGCGCCGGCTGTCCCGGTTGCGCATACTTCGGAACCTGCATGGTAGCTGTGGCGTAGTGCATATTTCCCTTTCCGCCACGTCCGCCTTTTAGGATTACCTGTCTGCGGTTTTCGCCAGACATATCTGCAACTACTTTACCGCTTTGCGCCTCATATACCACGGTTCCCTGCGGAACACGCAGCACGATATCTTTTCCATCCGCTCCGTGACAGCGTTTTTTTCCGCCTTCCTGTCCATCCTGAGCAGAATATTTGCGCTTATGGCGGAATTCATTCAGGGTGTTCAATCCTTCATCCACTTCAAAAATCACGTCTCCGCCACGACCTCCGTCTCCGCCATCCGGACCGCCATTGGGGACATAAAGTTCTCTCCGGAAGCTTACATGGCCATCGCCGCCTTTTCCGGAACGGATGATTATTTTCGCTCTGTCTGCAAACATATATTTACTCCAATCTTTATCGATTCAAAGATAATCATAGTATCAAATTTAAGTGACAAAAAACAGGCTTCAAACCAAAGTGATTTGAAGCCCGCTGCATATCATTACTCAGCTACCGGAACGATAGAAACCTGTTTCTTATCTCTTCCTTTTCTTTCAAAACGAACAACACCGTCTGTCAATGCAAACAGAGTATCGTCTTTTCCACGTCCAACGTTTACACCTGGATGAATCTTGGTTCCACGCTGTCTGTAAAGAATGTTTCCAGCTTTTACAAACTGTCCGTCAGCTCTTTTCGCTCCCAATCTCTTGGATTCGGAATCTCTACCGTTCTTAGTAGAACCAACTCCTTTTTTATGAGCAAAAAATTGAAGGTTCATATTTAACATGGTCTTACACCTCCTCGAAGATTATATCAATAAATTCTGTGTACTGTCCATCTTCCATTCCCTGTAATCCTAAGATCAGAGAATTCAGAAGCAACGTGCATTCTTTGGACGGAATCCCTTCTACAAGAAAATGAATATCCGCAGATGTTTCATCCACATCCAGTTGAAACCGATCATTAGTAAAAGCCTCAATAGAATTCACAGTATTGATTACCAACACTGAAATTCCTGCACAGACAATATCTTCACCTTCCTGCGCATAACCAGCATGACCTTTGGTTTCAAATCCTACGCACTGTTTGTCTTCATTCTGATAAAACGTAACTTCTGTCATCAGATCACCTGATTAAGCGTTGATCTTTTCGATTTTCACTTTTGTGAACTGCTGTCTATGTCCGTTTTTCTTGTGATATCCAGTTTTTCTTTTATATTTGTAAACAATAACTTTTCTTGCTTTTCCGTTCTCAACTACGGAAGCAGTAACAGTTGCATCGGCAACGTCTGCACCAACTTTAAGACCGTCATTATTTACTGCAAGTACCTGGTCAAATGTAACAGTTTCTCCAGCTTCTACACCAAGCTTCTCCACTCTAATGATATCGCCTTCGGCTACTTTGTACTGTTTACCACCTGTTGCAATAATTGCGTACATATGGCACACCTCCTATGATCATTACTCGCCAAATATGGTGCTCCTTTCGGAATCTTAAACCTCTTTGTGCGGCATACTTCGTAAGTTTACCATGCAGGCTCGTATTTTGTCAATACTTAGAAAATATTTTTTGTAATAATTTACTCGCTTTTTTCGGCCACGCAATGAGAACCTGCAATAGCCAGAACCCCAGGACCAGTATGGCATACAATACTGAGGGCAAGAGGATCCATGCGAGTAATTTCAAGTTCTGGAAATGCTTCCTGTACTTCTTTTTTCCAGACTTCTGCTTCTTCTCTGCTGGTGCTGTATGCGATATGAAGCTTAAACGCCCCATTTTTTACATATTCTGCAAATCTTCCTTCCAGATCTTTTTTCATGGCGTCCAGCATATTTTTCTTAGCCGCTTTCATTCCCCGGACTTTTTTATAGGCGTCCAGCTTTTCTCCCTGAATCTGTAAAATAGGCTTCAGATTCAGAGCAGAACCGATCATGGCTGCTGCTGGTGTGATCCGTCCACCCTTTTTTAAGTATTTTAACGTATCTACTACAAGATAAATACTGGATTCCCTGGCTTCTTTTTCTAAAATTTCTTTTATTTCTTTTGCGGATTTTCCGTCTTTTGCGAGAGCAATCGCTTCCATAACAGACTGCTGCATAGTAACGGAAACTCTTTGGTTATCCACCACCTGTACTTTTTCTCCAAACTCCCGGGCAAGCCCCTGCGCCGTGGAACAGGATGCGCTCAATCCACTGGACATGGGGATATGAAGAACCTCTTTATAACGTCGCAGTAAATCTTCCCACAGATCTAAAATATCTCCCGGGGAAGGCTGCGAGGTGGATACATTCGCATCTTCTGCCAGCATCTGATAAAACTGCGGCTGCGTCAGGTCAATATCTTCAAAATAAATCTTTTCATTTACAAAAAAAGGCATGGGAATCACATAAATCCCCAATTCTTTTGCTTCCTTCTGAGAAATTCCGCTGTTACTGTCTGTAACAATAGCAACTCTATGACTCATGTTTCTTCCTCCTTGTGCTGCCGATGGATAGTATATCTTCTCGAATCATCTCCTACTCCATCTCATAAAGACTGCTGCACTAAACAAATTTCTTATTTTATGTCGAGTGCAGCAGTTTCTATTTTATGATATCATAAATTTTACTTTGGGGGAAGAACTTTTTTACATTCAAACTTTATCATACGTCACATACAGGACAGGTGCTTTTAAAATTCCCACCGGTTTCAGTTGATATTCGTAAGCCCAGGATGCTTCTGTCGTTCTCCAGGCATTTGGTCCGCACCAAAATTCTTTTTCATTGCAGTTATGCAAAGTTCCAAAGGTATTGATACGATTTCCGTAGGCGGTAAGTTTTATAAGGTGTTTTCCCTTTTTAACCGGAAACTCTGCAATATAAGGAGAAAAAGCGATTTTCTTATTTTCGCCGTCATCCACACATACGCTCAGCAGCGGCACACGGAATTTTGTCGTCTCCAGACACACCTTTCCATCCGCTTCCATTTCCAGGGGAATCTGATATTCGATATTTCCTCCATAGAAAGGCAACTTCTGTCTGGTAATATCTCCAAAAGCAAGTTCAGAAACGGGAGCTATAAGAACTGCATTTCTTCCTGAAACAGTTACGCCAAAATTTCCCAGCAAAAACAAATTTTCTATATTTTCTTTTTTTCTGTAAGGAATCTCCACAATCAGTTCATTCTTTCCCATCTGAACCGTACCCAGCGCCCGACACTGAATATCTTCATCCGTATACCATCCCACAACATCCTCTGGAATACGTTCTCCATTAAAGGTTATTACAGTTCCGGAATTTTCCAGCGCCAGCAAAGTTCCTTCGATGGTTTCTTCTGATTCAAATATAAACCGCAATCGCAGATGATGACGGACTTCTTCTTCGGTCTGATCCAGCCATGGCTGCGCAAATGCCTCCATACGCAAAGGATAGCCCAAAATAGAACGAAACTTATTATCAATCCTCAAAAGTTCTTCTCTTGGCATCCACTCTCCATCATCAAACGCATACTCTGCCTGGTCAAGAACCATCACATTTGGTTCGGAAAATTGTACGGGAACGCGGTCAGGCGCCAGTATCTCTTTCGGTACAGGTACAGCTGCTTCATTTTTTCTGTTTGTCTCGCCTTCTGTCTCCGCCTTCTCGGAATATAAACGCAAAAGCAAACTGTCATGATCGAAAACTGCCCGTTCAATCAAAGTAAAACCATCCTTCCATTCACAGGAAAGTTCTTCTTTCGTTCCATGCAAAGCATCATACAGCACTGGACGATACGTTCCCTTCAATCGCAGTACAATTTTTTCTTTTGTGGGAAGATCCGGTGTTTCCATTCGATTTACATGTGCCAAAAAGAAAATCTTGCTCTCTTCATCTTCCCGCATCTGATAAATCAGATTTTCAGCCATCAACCCATTCTCACTGCGAACTTCCACTGTTCTGGCCGGCTCCAGCGCAGATAAAATACTGTTTTTAGAAAAGGGAATGCAGAGGCAATCTTTTGCAAAATCTTCTGCCTTCTTGGAAGCAACTGCATCCACATAACGAGGTAATTCTCCGGTAAAAATAACCGTTCCCCCCTTTTCTTTCCATGCCTGTAACCGTTTCAGAGTACTTTCCCGAAGTGTTACACAATTAGGAACTAAAAGGATTTGATATCTCATCTCGCCTACCGGGAATGCGCCTCCGTCCGTTATTTCCTCCAGATCATTCTGCTGCGGCAGAAGAGATTCACTGATAAAATCAAAATCCTGAAATCCATATAAAAGCCATTGGATCAGATTCTGGAAATTTTCATCCATCTCTTCCCGGATACCTCCGGTTTTTTCCTCTGAGCCCCAATATAACCAGTAAGATTCGATGGGGTGGATCACTCCCACTTTCACCTCTGCCTTTCCTCTGGTCAGTAATGTGTTTAATCGGGCAAAATAATCTTCTACATATTTATATTCCTTATACCAGGGAGACTGATAACCAATACATGCCGGATAATCTCGTTTTGCCTCGCCGACCATAGAAGTCCATGTCAGATGATGAACACGAACAGTTACGCCTAAAGCAGCCTGCCAGTCACCCTGCAGCTTATGTCCCCGAAAATCAAAATCCCAGTTTGTCACACCATATAATTCGCTCAAAACTCCAGGACAGCCAAATTGATGAGAGGCGCTCTGTGCCTGTTTTGCAGTAGATAATTCCCGGCTGTCACAAAGCATATCAATTCCCGGAAGCTGGAAGGACCTGTAAGACCGCATCGCTTCTCCAAACGCTGCTGTCTGCGATTTCAGAGTTGGTTCTTCCATCATATGACCGGTCAGCATCAGATTGTGCTCTTTGCACCAGGTTCCGATCGTATCTGCAAAGGCGGATGCAAAACGCTCACAAATATGATCATGATATTGATAACGGATCTGTGAAACCATCTCTTCCTGTCTCTCCCAGAATAATTCAGGAAGGGAATCTAACAGACTATGCCCATAAGTTTCCGTAAAGGTTTCTTCCAGATCATCTGTGTAGGGAATAATAACCTCCATTTGATCTGCTGCATAATTCAGCCGGGTTTTGTGACAAAACTGAGGCTCGTCAGTAAAAATGGCTGGAATTGACTTTCCAAACTCTTCTCCCAATTCCTTATAATACGCTTCATGAGTCACTTCGATAAATCGCTGAATCGCTTTCTTATTCAACGTATTTACATAAGACTGGTTATTAAACCATGGATTATTGCCGGAAATCTCCAGATAAGCAAACCATTCACAAGCCTCAGGCGAGACAGCTTCTCCCTCTTCCAGCCGTTTATAATCTTTTAGCCATCCCTCTTCCAGCACTACCTGATAACGCGCCAATAATCTGCGATTTTCGCTGCGTACAGCCTGTCCGCTGGAAGAAAGATTACTTTCCGGAACATCTTCCAATGGTTTTGGAGAAAATACCAGAAAACGAATTCTGTATTCCGGATCTTTTGTCACCAAACCGCCGCCTGCTCCTGAAGGCCAGCGGTCTTCATCATACAGCCAGGTGATCATCTGTCGATCTTTAAACTTCTTATGCGCATCTTTGACCAGATCCAGAAATTCCTGACTCATATAGGGATTGTTCATTCCCGTGCGGCAGTGAATATGTCCTCCGCCCATTCCCATATCTTTCAGCGCATCTACAATCGTTGTGATCTTCTCTTCTGTCATCTGACAATTCCATGCCCAGAAGGGCGTTCCGCGATATTCACTGGTAGGATTCTGAAATAATTCCTCCGTGAGCGGTTCCTGATTTTTTGGATATAACATTATAAAAAACCTCCCTTACGTCTACCTTAAGTTAACTACAAAGTAACGCAAAAAAGAGATTCTTTCAATAACGATTTTTATACTATCCATTGACCATTTTTAAGGTTTTTATGGGCCTACATTTTTGCTTGAAGTTATTCCCTAAACTGTATATAATAATGTGTTGTGAAAGATAAGCAAAACAGAAAGGAAATATATGAGAAAACTAGCTTTAAATGATGAAGTTTTACTAAAAATCGAGTCACCTGCCCGCTATATCGGCGGTGAAGTAAACTCCGTAATGAAAAACAAAAATGAGGTGGATATTCGCTTCGCCATGTGTTTTCCAGATGTCTATGAGATTGGTATGTCTCATCTCGGCATACAGATTCTTTATGATATGCTGAACCAAAGAGACGATATCTGGTGTGAAAGAGTCTATTCCCCCTGGCCGGATCTGGATCAGATCATGCGTCAGCAGCAGATTCCTCTGTTTGCGCTGGAATCGCAGGAACCGGTAAAAAATTTTGATTTTCTTGGCATCACCATTCAGTATGAAATGTGTTATACCAATATTTTACAGATTTTAGATCTGTCCGGTATTCCTTTAAAAGGCGAGCTGCGAACAGAAGAAGATCCCATCGTAATTGGCGGGGGACCCTGCGCTTCCAATCCGGAACCTCTGGCAGATTTTTTTGATCTTTTCTACATGGGAGAAGGAGAAACTGTTTATTTTCAGCTGATGGATCTTTATAAAGAAAATCAGGCAGCCGGCGGCACAAGAAAAGAATTCTTAAGAAAAGCTTCCCAGATTCCGGGAATCTATGTGCCCTCTCTCTATCAGGTAACTTATAAGGAGGATGGAACGATCGATTCTTTTGAACCGATAGAGAAAGAAGTTCCTTCCGTGGTACAAAAACAGGTGGTAATGGATATTACAAATACGTACTATCCAAAAGCTCCCGTGGTTCCTTTTATCAAAGCAACCCAGGATCGAGTGGTTTTGGAAATTCAAAGAGGCTGTATCCGGGGATGCCGTTTCTGCCAGGCGGGCATGTTATACCGTCCAACCAGAGAACGGGATGTGGAATTTTTGAAGAAGAAGGCAGTGGAAATGCTGGAAGCTACAGGACATGAAGAAATTTCTCTTAGTTCTCTTAGTTCCAGTGATTATTCCCAGCTTCCGGAGCTGATTAATTTTCTCATGGAAGAATGTGGAGAAAGAGGCGTAAATATTTCTCTGCCTTCTCTCCGAATTGATGCATTTTCTTTGGATGTAATGAAAAAAGTACAGGATATTAAAAAGAGCAGCCTTACCTTTGCTCCGGAAGCAGGTTCTCAGCGTTTGCGGGATGTAATTAATAAGGGGCTGACAGAGGAAGTGATTCTGGAAGGCGCAGGAAAAGCCTTCGAGGGCGGATGGTCCAAAGTAAAATTGTATTTTATGCTGGGACTTCCCACCGAGACAGAGGAAGATATCAAAGGAATTGCCCATCTATGTGAAAAAATTGCAAAACGCTATTATGAAATTCCGAAAGAACAGAGAAATGGAAAATGCCAGATTACAGCCAGCACTTCTTTCTTTGTGCCGAAGCCGTTTACTCCGTTTCAGTGGGCACCCATGTGCCGGGAAGAAGAATTTCTTGACCGCGCCCGTATTGTGCGGGAAGAAATTCATGCTCAGTTGAATCAGAAAAGTATTCGCTATAACTGGCATGAGGCAGATGTGACGATATTAGAAGGAATTTTAGCCCGGGGTGACAGAAGAATCAGTGATGTGATCGTAAAAGCTTATGAAAAAGGCGCTCTTTTTGATTCCTGGTCTGAGTCGTTCCATCCAGATTACTGGAAAGAAGCCTTTGAAGAATGCGGCATTGATACGGATTTTTATACTGTAAGAAAGCGGGAAGAAGATGAAATCTTCCCATGGGATTTTATCGATGCCGGAGTAAGCAAACAATTCCTTTTACGGGAATGGAAACGGGCTCAGGAAGAAAAAGTGACTCCGAACTGCCGGATGCAGTGTTCTGGCTGTGGAGCAGGAAAATATCAGGGAGGTATCTGCGTTGAAAGTAAGGGTTAAGTTTGCAAAAGAAGGAGCTATGAAATTTATCGGACATTTGGATATTATGAGATATTTTCAGAAAGCAATCCGCAGGGCAGATATTCCTATCGCATTTTCCGGCGGTTTTTCTCCTCATATGATCATGTCTTTCGCTGCTCCGTTAGGTGTGGGTGTAACCAGTAGCGGAGAATATTTTGATATGGAACTGACTGAAAAAATGCCGTCGGCTCTTATGGAAGAACGGTTGAATCAAACGATGGCAGAAGGAATGAAAGTGCTCAGCGTACGGGAAATTCCAGATGGAAAAGCTAGCGCCTGTATGTCTTTGGTAGCCGCAGCAGATTATCTGGTTTCTTTTCGTGAAGGGAAAGAACCTTGTGCAGACTGGAAAGAAAAACTTCCAGATTTTTTCCAACAGGAATCTATTGTGATTTTAAGGAAAACAAAAAGAAGTGAAAAGGAAACAGATATCCGCCCCTGGATTTATCATTGGGAACTTCAGGGAGAAAAGATTTTCATGAAGCTTTCTTCTGGCAGTGTTCATAATCTGAAACCAGATCTGGTTATGGAAGCCTTTGCAAAATACCTGGGTGTGGAATTATCTCCTTATGCCTGCATGATTCACCGGGAAGAGGTTTATGCAGATATAGGAACAGAAACGAACAGAAAATTGGTTCCGTTGGAAGCACTGGGAACTATGATCGAATAAGTGAGGGGACTGTATGAAACGTCTGGTTATCACAGATATGCCCCTAAAAGGGCAGAATTGTCGTATCATGGCTCAGGAGGAAAACGGACGGATTTGCTCTGTTCATTTGGAAAAACTGGGACAAACACGACTGTTGGGAAGTATTCATATAGGAAAAGTCCAGAAACTTCTTCCCAATATTAAAGGGGCGTTTGTGGAAATAGAAAATCATCTGCCCTGTTATCTTCCGTTGATACCGCAGATGGATATTATTTTTACAAATCGTGCAAAAAAATCCAGTGAATTAAAAACAGGGGATGAACTTTTGGTGCAAGTGACACAGGAGGCTCTAAAAATGAAAGCCCCGTGTCTGTCTTCTCATCTGAGTTTTACGGGAAAATATCTGGTACTTACCACTGGAAACTGTAAGTTGGGTGTCTCGGGGAAAATCGCTGGCAAATCAAAAGAGCGACTGAAAAGCCTGCTGGAACAAGCATTGCCCAAAGACAGAGATTATGGACTGATCGTCCGAACAAATGCATCTGAAGCTTCCGAAGAGGAAATTCTTCTGGAATGGCGTCAGTTATTGGCAGAAAAAGACGCGCTGCTGAAAAAGGGAAGCTACAGTCGTCCATTTACCTGCTTAAAAAAAGGAGAATCAGGTTTAACAGACGAATTAAAAAGTTTATACTGGGACGAAATGGAGAAAATCGTTACAGATCTTCCAGAAGTACACCAGCAAATTCTTTCTTTTGTGGAGCAGACGGAACAAGCGAAAGGCTGTTCTGTCTCCTTCTATCAAGATGGTCTGCTGCCCCTGTATAAATTGTATCGTTTGGAACACGGCGTACAGGAAGCGCTTCAGGAAAAAATCTGGCTTCGCTCCGGTGGTTTCCTCGTCATGCAACAGACGGAGGCATTTGTTTCCGTAGATGTAAATTCAGGAAAAAACAGCAGCAAAAAACAGCCGGAAGAATTTTATCGAAAATTAAATAAAGAAGCGGCTGCTGAAATCGCCCGGCAAATCAGGCTGAGAAATCTTTATGGTATTATTTTAATTGATTTTATCAATATGAAAGCCAGCGAAAGCCGGGAAGAATTGCTGCATCTTATGCGAGAGTATGTAAAAACTGATCCAACAAAAACGATTGTTGTGGATGTAACAGCTTTGGGAATTATGGAACTCACACGACAAAAAGAGAAAAAATCCCTGCAGGAACAGTTGCAGGAAGTGTTAGAAAAAACAATTCCATAGAAAATTCGGAGGTAACAGGATGAGAAAACGACCTTTAAAACCCTGGCATGGAGTAGTATTCTTTGTTTTTATCATGGTGGTATTTTTTCTGGTCTGCGTTCCCATGCAGATATATTGGGGAATGTATGGTCTTGCCGCTACCGAAATATTAATTTTAATTCTTTCTCTGCTTTTTACAAAAATCATGGGATTTTCTTTTCAAACAATATTTCCCATAAAACTTCCAGCATTTCTTCCCCTTTTGGGAACGCTCATTTTATGGGGGAGCGGCTATTTGATCACCCTGGTGGTTATGCTGGTGCAGTACCGTTTATTTCCAGTCCAGATGACGCAGATCAGCGGTGGAATGAATCAAGTGATCTTCAGCGTACCGTTTTTGCTGTCCTTTTTGATCGTGGCGATATTGCCTGCAATCTGTGAGGAAGCAGTGCATCGCGGTGTGATTTTGCATACGATGTATTCTGTACGGCGAGAATGGATGGTGGTTCTGATTATGGGGATCTATTTTGGATTGTTTCATTCAGACCCGCTGCGTTTTCTGCCAACAGCGATTCTGGGGGCGTTGATGTCCTATATCATGTTGGAAACAGAAAATATGGTGTACTCTTCCTTTTTCCACTTTGTAAATAATTTCCTTCCACTGCTCCTCTCTCTGCTGATGACAGGCATGGACACTTCCCGCCAGGTGCAGCAGGCACAGGAACTTTTGAACAACGGAACCGAAATGGTGATTCCCATCGCTTCTATTGGGATTTACATGATTCTGGCTGCAGCCGCTCCTTTCGGTCTGTATCTTGGAAATTATCTGCTCCATTATAAAAAAGGAATAACAAGAAGCTTTATTCCCCGGCAAAGCAGTTGGAAGACCATCCTGAAGATTGTAATACCAACCGTTCTCCTTTTTGGAATGGGTATGCTTCTTTTCCTTGGAGGGATTCTTTTTGATCCTGCATTCCGAACGATGATGGGAGGATTTTAACGTATCTTATGGACAGAGAAGCATTGGAGCAATTACTTACTGCTTATACAGCAGCAGAACAGGAATATCTCAGAGAGGGAACGCCCGATAAAGAAGTACCGCAGCCTTCCGAGCTTCTGGAAGAAGAGATACTCCCTCCCGGGGAGAGTATCGGGATTGTCCGGCAGGACAGATTCCGTCCGGTAGGAAGCCATAAGCATAACTATATTGAGTTAAACTATGTCTGGTCAGGCGGTTGTTCCCAAGTGGTTCAGGGAAAAAAGATTGTCACCAGTCAGGGAGAAATCTGCCTGATGGACTCGGAGGCGGAACATTCGGTAGGACTTTGTGATGAACAAGATATTCTGATCAATATCCTGATACCGAAACGATATTTTAATCATAATTTTTTTTCAAGAATGTCTGGTCAGGGGATTTTGTCCCGTTTTCTTTTGAATGCAGTTACCAAACAGAGAAATCGGGAACATTTTCTACAGTTTCCCACCAGTCAGAATCCTAAAGTTGCATGGATCATGGAACAGATTTTACTGGAATACTATGGAGACGACCTGGGACGTCAGGAAGTTTTAGATAGTTATATGATTCTTCTTTTTACAGAAATGCTGCGCTGCTTTAGAGTCGATAGCGGTAATGAATGTTTAAAAGAAACAGTTCCGCTCTTTGAAATTTTACATTATATGGAAAAAAAATACTTGACCTGTACCTTGTCTCAGACCGCAGAATATTTTGGCTTCCATCCGGTATATCTGACTGCGATGCTGAAAGAAAAAACAGGAAAGAGCTTTGTAGAACACATACAGAGCCAGCGGATATCGCAGGCGGGAAACCTTCTTCTTCGAACAGATCTTACGGTGGCGGAAATTGCAGAAAAGGTAGGCTACAATAACGTAGAATTCTTTTATCGGAAATTTCGCCAGATGTACGAGTGTACTCCGGGAGAATACCGGAAAAACTTTTCTTCCGGCTCATAATTGATTCGTTGTATAAGATGCTAAAAAGCGGAACTAACCCCTACAATTCCGCTTTTTAACTGTTCTTTTTCCTGCCTATTCAACAGATACCTTAATCTTGTTTTTAAAGAAAAGGGGCAAAAACGCCTTTAAGTTTAGTTTAACTCAAAAACATCTTTGCCTTTATGCACGCCATTTTCCCCTAAAAGTGTAAATTGTCAATTTATTCTATTTGATTTTAAAACTTATCTTAATTTTTTTTTGGAAAGATTATAGCGGTGTTTCTCCCCATTCATCAAATCAGCCAATGTAATATTATCGAAATAATCATTGATTATCTGATAAAATTCTCTCCACATAGGCAATGTTTTACATGTCTTTTCACGTTGACATGTTTTTGAATTACATTCCAGGCATGCCACTGGAGCCAGAGTTCCTTCTGTCAATCTCAAAATATCTCCTATCCGGTACTCTTTTGGATTTTTTACCAAACGATAACCACCACCTTTTCCCTGGACACCCTCTACATAATGATTTTTAGAAAGTACAGGCATAATTCTTTCAATATATTTCAATGATAATTCCTGTCGTTCTGCTACTTTCTTCATTGCAATATAACCCTTATCCTGATTTTCCGCAAGATCAAGCAGAACACGTAACGCATATCTTCCTCTTGTTGAAATGAGCATTTCTATTTAGTTTCCTCCCTATGTTCTACTGCCTGGAAACCAAGTTGTAAATCTTTTATAATATCGTCTATATGTTCTGTTCCAATAGAAAGGCGAATTGTATTTGGTTTGATATCCTGTTCTTTCAATTCCTCCAGGGTAAGCTGACTGTGTGTCGTGGTAGCAGGATGAATCACAAGGCTTTTTACATCTGCCACATTTGCAAGTAATGAGAATATACGCAGTCCATCAATAAATCGGTATGCCTCTGCCTGTCCTCCCTTTATTTCAAAAGTAAAAATAGATGCTCCTCCATTTGGAAAATATTTTTTATACAGAGTATGATCCGGATGGTCGGGAAGCGATGGATGGTTTATCTTTTCCACCAACGGATGATTATCTAAAAATTCTATTACATTTTTCGTATTCTCTGCATGCCGCTCTAAACGCAGCGACAGTGTCTCAATTCCCTGCAGTAGTAAAAATGCTGCAAAAGGAGAAATAGTTGCTCCCGTATCCCGGAGTAAAATCGCTCGGATATAAGTAACAAAGGCTGCCGGACCAGCTGCCTTTACAAAAGACACACCATGGTAGCTTGGATTTGGTTCGGCAATCGCGGAGTATTTTCCGGAAGCAGTCCAGTCAAACTTGCCTGCATCTACGATAATCCCTCCCAATGTCGTTCCATGACCTCCCAGAAATTTTGTTGCGGAATGCACGACAATATCTGCTCCATGCTCAATCGGACGAATGAAGTAAGGTGTACCAAACGTGTTGTCAACAACAAGAGGAAGTCCATGTCTATGAGCAAGTTCAGCTAATGCATCCATATCTGGAATATCGCTGTTTGGATTCCCAAGTGTTTCGATATAAATTGCTCTAGTATTTTCCTTAATAGAAGATTCTACCTCATCCAGATTATGAATATCAACAAAAGTAGCCGTAATTCCATATCCAGGCAGTGTATGTTCTAATAAATTATAACTGCCTCCATAAATCGTCTTCTGCGCTACAATATGACCACCATTTTGTCCCAAAGCCTGTAACGTATAGGCAATTGCTGCCGCTCCCGAAGCAAGAGCCAGAGCTGCAACACCGCCTTCCAGAGCTGCAACACGTTTTTCCAGAACATCCTGCGTAGTATTTGTTAAGCGACCATAAATATTTCCTGCATCTGAAAGCCCAAAACGAGCTGCTGCATGAGAACAATCATGAAATACATAGGAAGTAGTTGCATAAATCGGTACTGCCCGTGCGTCTGTAACAGGATCTGCTGACTCCTGTCCCACATGAAGCTGAAGTGTTTCAAATCTGTATTTATCCATAATGCACCTCTTTCACCTACTGTCTAGGTATATTTTATACTCGACATTATACTTGCATTTACCTACCTTGTCAATAGGTATTTCTTTATGTAAAAAACAAATTTCATACGCAGTAATCCATCGCCATTTATGTCTGCTCCCATATATTATTTTGCAATATCTCTCGAATCGTCTGCATTGATAAATCCACAGAAGCTATTTCATCTGCACATCTTTTCAGCTCGCTTCTAATGATTTCTTCATGAGGAACATCATGTTTATATTTTATCTAATGTTCCAATGCCGCCCAAAAATCAAGAGCAATGGTTCGAAGCTGAATCTCAGCAGTAATATCTTTCAAATCATCTGTTGTAAACCGTATAATCAGATGAAGGCTTCTGTAACCATTAGATTTTGGATAAGCAATATAATCTTTCTTCTCCATGATCTGAATCTCATTTCTTTTCTGTAGCCACTTTGCAATTTGATATACATCTTCTACAAAAGAACAAATTACCCTGACTCCAGTGCATCATGAATCTGTTGAAGCGCAGTATGACTATCTTCTTTCATTCCATGTCTTTTTAATTTTTCCACCATACTTTCAGGAGTTTTGATTCTTGTTTTTATATATAAAATTGCCTGCAGTCCATCTTTATTACAGGAATTTGGGTAGGTTTCCATTAATGTCTTTAAATAAGCTTCTCCTTGTTTTAATAAGGGAAGTTTATTTCCATAATATTCTTCCAGTGTCAAAGATCCACCTCCCTTTACATACTAATTCTTTTGCAGCAAATACATGAAATTCCCGATAGCAAGGAACATTTCACCAACAATAAAATAGATTTTTACCAGATGGTTAGTTGTACCATATATTTCCAATATTCCATAGACCACGCAGCCAACTGTTAGTGTCAAAATACCAAAATGCTGAAAGCGGCGTGCGATACATCCTGGAATTTTGCTGCGAAAGTACAGTATACCGTAAAAATAAACTGTGCCTCCCAAAAATGGAATCATAAAAGCGTAAAGCATATAATACGAGTAGACTCCATGGCTAAAAAATTCATAAACAGCTCCAAAGATAGCGCAAACCAGGGTTACAATTAGATAAGTAAACACAAGTTTCTCTATTTCTTTTCCGGATCTTTCAGTACCCGATACAGACAATATCACTCACACTCCTTTCCTTCACGCTTCGTCCACTGGTTGTGGGATTATTGACTACCACCCCGTTGAAATACATGGTAGATGAACCACCTCCATCCAAATTGTATGCAGTTTCTACGCCAATACTATCCATAAATTCTGCCAGTTCTAAAAGCGATAAACCTTCACTTTCTTCTGTTCTTCCGTCAGAAACCACAAACACGTAGTGAAGATCATCTATGATTCCAATGGCTGTTCTCGGATTGCTCGCCATGGCTTTTCCCACTTCATCTTCTTCTGTCACAGAAATTGTTCCATTTTCTATCAGTGCAGGGCCAAAAGACAATATTTCCTTTGCTCCTTGTTCTAAAAGCTCTTCTGCGGTAATCTCTTCTTCTGTGATGATTTCAAAGCTTCCATCTTCATAAATGACCAGATCTTCCTGTCTTTTTTCCGCTTCGCTGCGGTATAAAGTCCCGTTTCGGAGTACATAGCCCTTCTCCTGCGCGCCATAGTAATCTCCGTTAATTGCCAGTATAGCATTGACTTCCTCTGCAATTTCCGAGGTTTTCTCTGTTACATTTTTTCCGTAACTATTTTGTGCAAAAGCCGTTTTCAGATATTCCGGAGAAGAAAGTACAATATCTGCTACATAGATTGTGGTATCCTCCTCCCTGTATTCATTCAGAGTAATAGAAATCTTTCCATCTTCATAAGAATTTTCTGATGCTTCTGCCATAATTTCTTCTTGCTTATCTTCTCCAGCAATATTCTGCCCTTCTGTTTTCTCTGCCACACGGTAAACTTGTGAAATTAAAAAAGTATCCATGAGCAGATAACAGGTGAATCCAAACAGCACTACGCCATATAGAATACTGATCAAATGCTTCTTTAAATATTTGAACATCTTAATCTCCATTCCGCCGCCTGATTTCATATGAATGTTTCATATTGCAAAGTCTTGTTATTCACCGCCGGACTGATCCTGCTGGGCGGGTGGGCTTTTTTTGACAGGTTAGGGGGATGGAAAAGGAAAAAGGACACGGCGATACCTCCCGGACACCGCCGTATCCTTAAAAAAGGGCGACTTTAATAC
>PPYF01437424.1_pt1 | contig 50919 bp, 37 predicted proteins | sample 1559871 | NCBI WGS metagenome assembly PPYF01 (sample SAMN08240021, study PRJNA423297) | Human gut metagenome, whole genome shotgun sequencing project.
TTCCTATATATTCAAAATTACTAGAATCCATTGACTTAGAGAAAGATTTTGATGACAAAGAATTAAAGAAAATCTATAATTCTCTACCATTTCAAAGCAAATCGTCAATGAGGTACGATGAGGGTTATTTTAGCGTTGACAAAAATATTTTGTCTTCTTCCATTGAAAAAAAATATACAGGTGGAACAACAGGTGAACCTTGGTGTATTCACAAAACAAAAACAGAAATAGGAAAGTATTTTTATCCCCTTTGGAAATCTCGTTTGCAATTTGGTATCAAGCCATCAGATCACTTTTATCAATTTGGCGGTTATGGTGAAATAGATGGGGTTTTTACAACAAAGCAGATTATAGAATATAATAATTATACTGAATTTTCCCTTTTTCATCTAAATGATGAGGTTTTTGATAAATATATTAATGTTTTACAAGAAGGCAAAGGAAACTGGTTTTTTGCAAATCCATCTGCATTATATTTATTAGCTCTTCGGATGAAAGAGAAAGGAATCAAAGGAATTGGTAAAATTAAATATATAGAATTAACAGGAGAGCGAGTATATGAATATCAAGAGGAGTTGTTTAGGGAGGTCTTTGATTGCCCAATAAGTGTAATGTATGGCTCAAGAGAAGTTACGACAATATCACATCGCTGCTTATATGGAAATCATCATGTTTTTGATCATTTAATCATTGAAACAATTGATGATAATGGGAAAACAATACCTTTAGGGACTCCAGTTGCCGGAGAAATTGTTGCAACTTCTTTAATTGATAAATATATGCCTTTTATTAAATATAAAACAAACGATTATGCGATTCTATCTTATAAAGATGATTGTCCTTGTGGCAAAAAAGGATTGGTCTTTGAAGATATTTTAGGAAGAACTGCTGAAATCGTTGAAATTAATAATAAGAAATATCATATGGAACTTGTTTTTTATTTAATGGATAAATTTAATAGTTTGTATAAAAGTGGTATTCGTCAATTTCAAGTTACATTTCGTAAACCAAATACATTTATATTTTGCTTTGTTGTTGAAAATAAAGAACTTGAAAATATTGTAAGTGAATTTTATAAAAATGAACTCAGATGTATGATACCCGGCATAAATGTAGAAACCAAATTTAAAAAAATAATTAATAGAGAAAAGCGAAAATATAATCCATATATTATTGAGTAACTAAATTACGAATCGAAGAAACATTTATCGAATTAATTCCTAAAATGATAAATATAGAAATAATTATTTTTGAAAGGATATAATAAAAATGAAAATTGCTTTAGTTGTTGGTGCCTCAAGAGGAATAGGCTTAGAAATAGCGAAAGAATTAATAATCAATGGATATACTGTTGTTGCTACTTGCACAGATCGTAATAATCTCTCGCTTTTGAAAAATAAGTTAACAATTTCAAAAGTGAGTAACGATAGTGTATTAGTTTACCCATTAGATGTTAGAAATGAATCGCAAGTAGAAGAGTTTTCACATCTTATTAACACAAAATTCAACAAACTTGATGCTTTAATTAACTGCGCTGGGATAACAGAACCTGAATGTGTTAATACAGAATTTGAAAAAACAGAAATATGGGATAATGTGATGGCTGTTAATTTGCGAGGCTCATTTTTAACATGTAAATATTTTATCCCTTTACTCAAAAAGTCAAATATAGCACATATTATAAATTTTTCTGGTGGCTTAGGTTTATTTAGTAATGGTATGGATGGTGGTACAATGCCTGCATACCGAATTTCTAAAACTGGAATTAATGCATTAAGTCTAATTATTGCGAAAGAATTAATTACTGATAAAATTATGGTTACTAGTTTTGACCCAGGGTGGGTCAAAACTGATTTAGGTGGGCCAGATGCTCCTAAGGATCCTCAAACAGTAGCTAAAGAAATCCTTAAAGTATTAAATATGAAATTCGATTCAAAAATCTCCGGTTCACTAATAAAAGAAGGAAACATTATTCCGTATTAATATTGGAATAATCATCTTATTCAATTTATGATAAAAAAAATATTTTCAAATCAAAATAAAAATGGATATTATTCATTTGAACATGCAATTTTACCCCTGCAATACCCGATTAACAATTGGAAAATTATAGGTAAAGGTCTTGATACCAATAATCGAGTTTTTGAGAGAAATAATTTGATTTTAAAAATCACATTCATTGAATCTTTTTATTCATCAATGTATGTAAATGCTCTCAACGATATACATGCGACTCTCCATCCATTAAACATTGCACCTAAACTACAGTGGATGGAGTATAGAGAACCATATCTAATTACTATTTTTGATAAACTAGAAACTGTAGGCTATCCAACGGCTTTTGAAATAGGTGAAACTCTTGCAAAAGCACATATTGCCTTACAAGAAATACCTGTAAAAAAATCCTATCCATGGATAGGATTTTATGGAACTCCAGATGAATTCAAAATAATAATTCCACAAATTACTCACCAAGAAATTAGAAAAAAGTCAGAAATACTTCTATCAAAAGCAGAAAAGTATCAAATTGTTGAAACACACCAATATATTCATAGAGATTTGAACCCGACAAATATAATAAAAACTAATAATGGTTTAAATATTATTGATTGGGATATGGCTCATGGTGGTTATTGCATAGATGATCTTGCTATGTCAATATGTTGTTTAGCTCCATATAAAAATAATGAGTCACTACTTGATTTTTACTTTGAATTTATAAATGGATATCGACAATACAAAAATAAAGAGTGGATATGTACTTATGAAAAAAACATAATTCCCGCAATCGCAATAGCTGGATTGCGCCAGGCAGTAGGGGGCTGGTTTACTGACAAAGGTGATTTATCGAATCCTTATTGGCCCAATATAATGAATCGATTAAATACTTCTATAAAATTGTGCAAACTTTTATAAAAATTTCTTGTGAAAGAGTTATCTTAAGCATAATAATTTTAAATTATATAGATTTATATTCCTATAAAATAAATTTTGAAACAAGATAAAACTATACTGAATAGATTGCAATAAAAATTAATTTATAAATAATATCACAAACAACAATTATATATAAAGGGGGAATATTATTGAAAATCCTAATTACTGGTGTAGCAGGCTTTTTAGGTAGTCATTTAGCAGACAGAATGATAAACTTAGGACATTCAGTTATTGGTGTTGATAATTTAGTGGGCGGTGAATTAAAAAATGTAAATGAATCTGTTGATTTTCATTTATGTGATTGTTTATCGTTATCCGATATGGTAAATATATGCAATGATTGTGATGTGGTTTTCCATGCTGCATGTACTGCTCATGATGGGTTATCTTTGTTTTCACCAAGTTATATAACTAATAACACCTTTCAAAACACTATAAGTGTCCTAAGTGCCGCTGCACAAAATAATGTTAAAAAATTCATATATTGTTCCAGTATGTCAAGATACGGTTTACAACAATCGGTTCCTTTTACAGAAGACATGGTTTGTAATCCGCAGGTTCCATATGGTGTTGCTAAGTATGCTTCTGAACTGGTAGTTAAACAAATTTGTGAATTAAATAATATGGATTATTGCATTGTTGTACCACATAACATAATTGGTCCACGCCAATGTTACACTGATCCATTTAGAAATGTTGCCGCTATTATGATAAATAGAATGTTAAAAAAGCAGCAACCTATTATTTATGGAGATGGATCACAAAAACGTTGTTTTTCTTATATTAGCGATGTTGTTTTTTGTTTAGAACGTGCCATTTTACAAAATAATGTAAATGGGGAGGTAATTAATATTGGACCTGACGAAGAATTTATTACAATTAATGAATTGGCTAATGAAATTGCATCTATTATGAATTTTACATTAAATCCTATATATTATCCTCAAAGACCCAATGAAGTAAAATATGCTACTTGTAGTTCTGAAAAAGCCAGAAAACTGCTTGGTTATTCAACTAAAACCACTTTGCATGATGGATTAGTGAATATGGTGAATTATATGTATAATGAAGGTCCAAAAAACTTCAATTATAATTATGAAATAGAAATTAATAATAAAAACACACCTTTAACATGGTCAAAAAGAAAAATTTAAGGAGAGTACATAACATGAATGATCGTATATTAGTATTATCATATTATAATCCATGGATTAGTGGTGGTGGTCATCGCCCTATTTGTTTGGCAGAACAGGATATCAACAATGGAAAACAATTATTATTTTGTTTTGAAAGTGAATCAGAAATGGAGAATATGGAAGATTTTCCTCTATATAATCATAAAAATCTTCTTATTTTTAGAAGGAATCCACAAAATAATCAAATTATAGCCATAAACAATTCCGCTAAAAATTTTTCTTCTTCTCCAATGTCTGATTATGAATTATTAATCCAATGGAGACCAAATTATATTAGATCACACAACCCGGTTGAAAACTTTATTGAACTACTTCGGCTATCTAAAAATATGAATATAATTCATATTTATGATCAAATGGATTTTTGGGATGCCTTTCCGGTTCAACCTTGGGGTACCAATACGGAATCCGAATACATTAAACTGTCTACTGCTTGTGTAACTATAAGTAAATATTTGCAAAATAAGAATCCTTCTTTTTATCTTATTCCTAATGGAATTAAAAACAGCTTTCTATCAAAAATTCATCTTAATTATGATAAAATTATTTCTCGTTCAAAAGAAAAGACCAAAAGAATTATTTACAGTGGTGCTATATGGCCAGATTGGTTTGATTGGTCGATTGTTAAAGATCTAATTAAATTACGTCCACAATATAAGTTTATATTTGTGGGATCATATATTCCTAGCACAGATGAAGATGATAATCGCAATGTTTCAAAAATAGTTTCTGATTTATCTAAATATTCAAATGTTGAATTTTTAGGACAAGTATCACATGAGCAAATTATTCCACTTTTACAAACCTCTCATGCTGCAATAATCCCTTTTGTTGTTAATAGCGTAACTGAAGCTTGTTCGCCATTAAAATTATATGAATATTTAGGAGCATTTCTTCCTACTGTTTCAACAATGTTACCAGAAATATCAGGATGTCCATTACTAGAACTTGCAAATAACAATCAGGATTTTATTCATAAATTAGACTTATGTGTTAATATGGAAATATCTCCGAAAATTTATGAAGATACAGATTCATTTATTCATAAAAACACATGGAAAAATAGAATTAAAATGTATGATGATATTGTTAATAATTTAACAAAAAAGAGGTGATGTAATTGTTAGTATTAGGTATATGCGGAGGTCATGATGCAAACTGGTGTATTTTTTATAATGGGAAAATGCTAGGGGCATTTGAAAAGGAGCGTTTTAGCAAAATAAGGCACGATACTGGATATGTTTTAGACTTAGCAGAGAAAACACTTAATAGTTTTGGGTTTTCGTTTGATGACGTTAATCTTGTAGTAACTAGTGAATATAATCATAAAGGAACGGAACCGGGTCTTAATTTTGTATCAAGCAAACGATATGAAAAGCCAAATGACTGGATAGAAAATGCAACAATAATAAAAAATCGTAAAATACCAGTATTTTCTATACCTCATCATCTTTGTCACGCTGCTTATTCATATTATTTGAGTGGAAAAAACGAGAGTGCCGTACTTACTTTAGATGGTGGAGGTGATCTATTTACGATTGATGCCTATACTTCTTCAAGTGTTTCCTATTGGAAAGATGGTAAATTGTCTTGGCTTGAACGAATTGATAACAGTGATATAGGATCGCTTTGGCACATTTATTCCAAAGTGATTTTCGGAAATATTCATGCTGCGGGGAAATTAATGGGGTTATCAGCATGGGGAGAAAATGCTTTAGTCGATGATGTTAGAAAATATTTTGTTCGTCCAACTAGGGGCTTACTTAATAATGTTTGGAGTGTAAAAAATTGTTGGCCTGATGAGGATTTTCCACCCTTTTGCAATGTAAATGATTGGACAATGAAAGAAGCTAAAGATTTAGCTTTTGCAATACAAAAAATAACAACGGAAGCAGGGGTTCAATTAAGCAAAAAAATTAAAAGTGTTACAAAAACAAATTTTCTTGCCTTAAGTGGCGGTGTTGCACTTAACGGATATATGAATACTTCAATTTTAAATCAGGGTATATATGAAGATGTTTTTGTTCCACCGTCGGTTCATGATGGTGGACTATCTATCGGTGCTGTGCTTTTTGTTTTAAATCATATTTTGGGTATTAAAACGGAAAGACATTCGGAAAATGATATAGTATTTACAGGAATGAATTATAACAATGATATTTGCATTCAAGCATTAAAAAAACATCATGTATCATATAAGATAATTGATAAAAATAAAAAGATTACACAAGTTGCTAATGAACTTAAACAAGGAAAAATTATTGCTTATTATGAATCAAAATCAGAACACGGTCCTAGGGCTTTAGGGCATAGAAGTATTTTAGCAAGTCCTGTTGATCCTAACATGTGTAAACGTCTTAATAGTACAATTAAATTTCGCGAACCATTTCGTCCGATTGCTCCTGTAGTGCTGGAATCAGATGTTTCATATTGTACAAACGATATAAAAAGAAGCCCTTTTATGATGTACATTGTAAACACAACTGAAACCTTTCAAAACAGTTGCCCTTCGGGCGTACATGTAGATGGCTCGGCGAGACTTCAAACTGTAAATAAGGATAATCCTATGGGATTGATTCTTGATGAGTTAAAAAATCTTGACCATCCACCGGCCTTACTTAACACATCATTCAATGTTTGTACTCCTATTGTAGAAACACCGGAAGATGCAATACAGACTTTCCTAAAAGTTCCTATTGATTCTCTTTATCTTGAAGATTTATATATATCTAAAAGTGAATTGAATTAAATGGCAATGATATAAGATAAATTATAATCTTTGTAGAATAATTCTATATAAGTTTATCTAATATATCAGATAAACTTATATAGAATAAAATACACAAGAAGAGGATCGTATTTTTATGAATCATAGAGTTTTTATAATAATACCATTATATAATGCACAAAACACTATACAATTTGCTGTTGAAAGTGTTTTACATCAATTATATATACAATGTAGCATAATCATTGTAGATCACGGATCAACTGACCAAAGTTTAGAACTTGTAACAAATTTATATGGCGATTATAAAAATGTTCATATATTGCAGATAAATCGAAAAATTGACGAACGAAAATCTGCTTCTAGACCTTTAAATGTTGGCTTTATATACGCTTTAGAATTATCAAAGAAAGTTCATGATACTTGTTGGATGATGCGTCTAGATGCTGATGATGTTTTGTTTTCAGATTCAACTCTTTTTGAAGCATTAAATCATTATACTTATGGAGTAAAATTAATAAATGGAAATATTATTATGACAGATATGATAAAACAAGAAGCATATTTATATTCACCAAAAAAAGATTTAACTTCTATTGAGACTCTTTTACATAAAAGTATATATTCTTTTGCACATCATGCAACACTGATTTCTTCTGAATTGATTGAAAATATTTTATCAAACGATTCAATTTGTTATCCAGAAAATATTAGCTATGGTGAAGATATGGATTTTTCAATTCGTTTGATTAAGCAATGTAATGATGAAAATTTGTGTATAATTAATCAAAGTTTCTTAGTAAAAAAGACAGATGGTCCTAGTATAAGTAATACTATTGGAGTAAAAACAATAATTAGAGACCATATTACAATTTTTAAAAATAACAAGCAACTATCTCGCGTGTTATTATTTAAAATTATACTTTGGTTTTCACTGGATTCTTTTGGAAGAATCGGGAAAAAAGTAAATGCTATGATAAAACCACCCGCATTTCAATATGCTGATATTATACCATTTCCTTATTATAATGCGATAGAAGTTTATAATAAATTGAAAAATTTTAGGTGAATATATGACAAATACCATAAAAAAGATTTATGACGAGATTATTTCTATATCTAATCTCCAAGAAGAAGATATATTGGGGTATGAACGTTTTTTGTTATTCGACAAAAAAGAATGGTTGGATTCATTTATTTATGAAAAACCATTTCCTCCTATACAAATAGACCTGCAGATAAGTAGCCAGTGTAATTTGAATTGTCGATGGTGCATTGGAAAATTTATGAAGGAAAAAAATGATTTTGATGAAGTTCAAAATTGTATGAATAATAGTATAATTGATAGTATATGTAAAGAATTGTCAAATATTAAATTAAACAAGCTTTCGACTGAAACTATATTATTTTCTGGACTTACGGGCGAACCATTGTTTAATAAAGAGACTGCATTATATGCTATGCAAACTTTTTCTAGTGCAGGATTTCGCGTTGGGTTATTTACAAATGGTGTATTAATGGATGAAGAAACATGGAATATACTTACTGAAATCGAATCGGTTCATATAAGTCTTGATGGTGGTCCAGAATCTTGGAGAAAAATAAAAAAACCTGACAATAATAATATTAACGTGTCTTTTTTTAGTATTATTTCGAATATCGCCGGACTTATTAAAAAGAAAAGAGAAACTAATAGTTCAACAGAAATTAATATAGGTTATACAGTTACTAGTGATAATGTTGATGAAATAGAAATTGTTACCAAGTTACTATACAATATTGGAGCGAATTCAATATGTTTAAAACAAGATATTACGGATCCTGATTTTAATGGTTCTCAAAATGATGAGTATATTTTAAAAAAAATGCATCAGTGCAAAGAAAAGTATGATAATAAATATAACTTTAAAGTCTTAATTATGCATAATTCTGTTGCAAATAATCCTAATTCAACTTGGGAATGTAGTCAAGGATGCTATTATCGTTACTTTTTTTGTTCAATAGGTGCAGATGGTTATATGTATCCATGTGATTATCAAACGTTAAAACAGTGTGCTAATTTTGGTAATGTATTTATTGATGGTTTTTATTCTTGTTTAAACAACAAAAATAAGAATTGGGGAAATGAGATCACTAATAACAAGAAAATCAAAAATGTTTGTCCACCATTTGCAGAGCGTATCAATTCTTTTTTACATCAATTAATAAAATTGAAAGATAAATATGGTACTAATAACTTAATGAATGCAATAGAACAAATTAGAGAGGACTTTAAATTTGAATCATCGAACAGATAGCAATTATAATAGCAATTATAATAAATTAATAATAGAACCATTTCAAATTAATTTTGAACCAGGATTAAATTTAGATGGTGATATATATCGTCCAATATGTTTCAAACCTTTAGCAGTTGTTTTGCTTAGAACACCGTATAGTAAAAGTAACTTTAATGCGTTATTTGATCCAGTAGTAATTGCCCGTATGGGATTTGCAGTTGTGATTCAAAATGTGAGAGGAAGATATGAATCTGATGGCCATTTTTATCCATTTGTCAATGAAAAAAAAGACGGAATTATAACAATTCAATGGCTAAAAGAACAAGCTTGGTGTAATGGTCAAATTATGGCAATAGGTGCATCATATGAAGGTTTTGCTGCAATGGCCTGTAGTGATAAATTAACAGCTGTGGTGTCAATAGTTTCAGCTAAGGACATACATAATTTCTGGTTTTTTGAAAATGGTTTAGTACGCCAATCTTTTATTCAAGCCTGGACACACAGTTTAGCATATACTGATAAAAATTTTTTAAAATCCGATGAAATTAGTTACTTACAGTTGCTAGCAAATGATTTACCTTCACTTTATAAATCAGATTTAAATGATTTTCCTGTTGCTAAATATCTTCCGTATTATAGTTCATTAATTAATTTTTCAGACGATATTTACTGGAGAAATATTAATAATCAAACGTTTAGTGAAAATAATATTACACCGGGATATTATATCAGTGGCTGGTATGATATATTTTGTGAGGGCACAATTAATGACTATCAGATAGCATGCCAACTTGTAAATCATTCTCAGAAATTGGTTATTGGACCATGGAGTCACAATGATTTATTTTCATCTTTAGTTGGTGAAGTTGACTTTGGTGTAAAAAATGTAAGTGCTTATAATCCATATGAAATATTTAATTGGTTTTTAGAAGTCTCTCGAAATAAAGTCCCATGTAGCGCAAATATATTCATAATGGGAAAAAACAAGTGGATTAATTTATCATGTTGGCCACCAATTACTACTTCTACTAGATTATTTATTTCTTCTAAAAAGTTAATTGATAAATCAGTTTCTATAAGAAGACTGACTTTTTCTCAAAGTATAAATGATGGTAATGATTATTTCATTGCTAAAAAGAACGAATATTTTCCAAGTAGAGGTGGAAGGACTTTAGATACATCAACATCACAACAGGGTAAGCCAGGTCCATTTGATCAAAGTTCACTATTAAAACGCGATGATATACTTGTATATACATCAGATGAATTTACAGAAGATTTTACAATTGTAGGAATGGTTAAAGCTACTTTGTCTGTTGTTGTTAATTATGATACATCAATTCACATCATGTTGATAGACCATATGCCTGATGGTCGTGCAATTAATATATTGGACACATGTTATCCTTTAAAAAAATCAACTTCTGCTAAAAAAGTAAATATTGATATAGGAAATACGGCATATACGTTTAAATGTGGTCATTGTATTCAATTGGTTTTTTCTTCTTCTAGATTTCCGCGTCTTAGTATTCACAATAATTTAACAAAATATAATATTAAATATGAATTGTTTTGGGGACCAGATTATTCCTCATATATTGAATTACCTGAATATAAAGAAAATCTATGAAATTTCCTGTTACAATTATTTTTTAATAAATATATGGTGTTATTAAAATATGAATAAATTTAAATTAATATGAAAGAGATATAAAAATGGAAAAGTCTATTATAAAACGTGATTTTCAGTATATAATTTTAAATTGTTTTACTAATAGAATTCCTTGTTGGATGATTAGAAAACTATTTTATAAATTGTTCGGAATGAAAATCGAAAAAAAAGCAAGAATTGGCTTGTTTACAGTAGTTATAGCAGCACAAAATATTACACTTGGACAGAGGTCCGTTATCAACGAATATTGTTATTTGGATGGAAGTGGTAAAATTATAATTGGTGATGACGTTTCTATTTCATCCTATGCAAAAATTATCACGTCAACTCATTATGTGGATTCTCCGATTTTTGAATATCGTACAAACAAAATTTGTATTGAGAACAATGTTTGGGTTGGAGCTTGTTCAATTATATTAGATGGTTCTATTTTAAAGTGTAAATCTGTTATTTCATCGGGGTGCGTATTTAAGAATATTGCCGAAGAAAATACAGTGTATTTTGGGAATCCAGCAAAACTACTTAAGTCAAGAAATTTAAAAAATAATTACGATATAGACTACAAACCTTATTTTCGTTAAATTTTTTAATAGCAAAATAATTGCTATATGTATTTTTTAGCATAAGGAAATAAATCGTAGAATAATATCATCAATCGTTTTGTTTGTGATTTAGTTAGTAAGCATATAAATAAATTAATAAAAAATAATATTTAAGGTGATAATTATGAATGAAAAATTAATTGAACTTATTAGACAAATTTGTAAAGAAGATCTTCCAATTAATCAAAACACTACATTATCAGAAGATTTAGCTTTTGATTCTATGAGCTATATTCAATTGGTAGTAAATATTGAAACGGAGTTTGGATTCGAATTTGAAGATGATGAACTTGATTTAAATAAATTAAATCACATCTCTAATATTAATGATATCATCAATTCGCATCTTTCTAAATTATAAAAAGGTAGGAATGTTAATGTCTAGAGTTGTATTTATTGGATGGAATGCTTGTGGTCACATTAATCCAACATTAGCGTTGGTTAACGAATTAGTTAATCAAGGTGAAGAAGTGTATTATTTTTCAAAAAACAATAAAAAAATAATAGAAAATACGGGCTGTATTTATGTTGAAAATAAATATCTTTCAATATTATATGAATCTTTTCAACTTAAATTAGAAAAACAGACTGAAAGTGATTTTATACAATCTGTTACAAATTTTTATGGCTCTTTAGAATTTTTATTTGTATTACTTGATAAATTCAAAAGAGAACTTATCAAATTTAAGCCGGATTATATAATCCATGATTCTGGAATGCATTTTATTAAATATGTTTGTAAAGAGTTAAGCATACCTTGTATAAGTTCAGTAACGCTATTTGCTTTAAATAGAAATATGTTTGAGGCATCTCCAGATTTATTTTCTAATTTATATAATGTTAAATTGGAAACAAATGTTAGCGATGTTATTAAGCGTGTAGACAATTTGGCTGATAATTATGCGCAAAAGCACAATTATTTTTATGATTTCTTTGATAATGTTTTAAGTAAAGAAAATTTAAATATCGTGTACACATCAAAATTATTCCAACCATATACAAATTTTTTAGATGATTCATTCCATTTTGCAGGAAATAATCTTGCATTTAGAATAGAAAATGAAGGCAGTTGCAAATATAAGTTTTCGAAACATAAAAAAATAATTTTAGTTTCACTTGGCTCTATATTAAGTGGTTGTAAAAGTCAAATAGCATTTTATAAACAATTTATGCATCATTTTGCAAAATATAATGCAATATTTATAATTAATATAGGAAATATTGAAAAAAGTGAGTTTGGTAAATTACCTAATAACTTTATTTTACAAAACAATATATATCAATTAGAACTATTAAAATTGGCAGATTTGTTTATAACACATGGCGGTATGAATAGTGTTAGTGAGGCAATTCAATTTAATACTCCAATGATTGTATTACCTCAAATAATTGATCAATTTATTGTCGCAAGACAGGTAAGTAATTATGAAATGGGAGAACAGTACACACAGCAAAATATTGACTTTTTTGAAATTGAATATTTAATTACAGAAATTCTTATTAATAAAAAGTATATAGATAATACTAAACTAATATCTGAAACCTATAAATCTACTGGTGAAGAAAAAGGAGCAGTTAATAGAATATTTAAATATATAGGGAAATATTAAACTACTTAATATGTATAAAATTATTACAAAAATGAGGGTATAAAGTGTTTTTAAAAGATTTATTATATAGACAAAAAAACAACAATAAAATAGCAATTAGATGCGGTGATCAAATCATTACTTATAGTGATTGGTACAAAAAGTCTTCTTTAATTGCAAAAATCATTTTCCAAAATAATTTGAAAGAAAAAAGCAATATCGCTTTATTTATCCCTAATTCTATCGATTACGCAGTGGCATACTTTGCCATTTCTTTAACTAATAAAACAATTATTCCTATTGGGACGGAATCAAAAAAAGCAGAAATTATTAATACTTTAGAGTATTGTGAAATTGATATGATTATTACTACGAGTGCCTTCAATGATATTATGATTGATGTGCTTTCAAATTATAATCATTTTGTAGCTCTTATATTTATTGATGAAAAAGTGGAAGAAAATAGAATTGAACAAAAAGTAATGGCTAAAAAAAATGAATGTTCAAAAATCTATAATTCCAAAAGTGACGTGGCAATTATGCTACACACTTCAGGAACAACAAGTAATCCAAAAAGAGTAATGCTTTCTCATGAAAATTTAATTAAAAATATTGAATCAAATATAGCTTCATTAAATTTATCTGAAAATGACGTAACTTTAATTTCAATGCCAATGTATTTTGGATATTGCAATACAGCTCAATTTTTAACACATTTATATTTAGGAGCTTCTATTGTTATTATGGAAGGAGTTTTTTGGCCACATAAATTCTTTCAACTTATTCAAAACTACAAAATAAGCAATTTTACTGGTGTTCCTTCAATGTTATTAATGTTACTGGATTATCGATATTCAAAAAATTATGATATAAGTAATTTACGATATATTTGTTTTGGTGGAGGTAATATGCCAATTGGTAAATTAAAACAACTTATAAAAAAATATAATACAATAGGTTTTGTTCAAACTTATGGGCAAACCGAAGCGGCTCCACGTGTGACCGCATTATTACCGGAAGATTCAATTCGTAAGATTGGCTCTGTAGGAAAGGCTATACCTAATGTTGAAGTAGAGATTATGGACTGTAATGAATGCGTTTTAGCTCAGGGAGAGATTGGAGAAATTGTTGTACGTGGCCCTAATGTTATGTTGGGATATTTTAAGCGAGAAGATCTTACTAAAAAAACATTGTTAAACGGCTGGCTTCATACGGGAGATTTAGGATATATTGACAAGGATGGATATTTATATCTTACTGGTCGAAAAAAAAATATTATAATTTCTGGAGGAATTAATATCTATCCTGAAGAAATTGAAGAACTCCTAATGAATCATCCAGCAGTTTCCGAGTGCTGTGTGATTTCTGAACAACATTATTTGTTAGGTGAAATACCTATAGCTAAGATTGTTTTGAAACAGGATTTTATTGATTCAAATGAATTATACAAATATTGTAAACACAATTTGAGTAACTACAAGATACCAAAACGTTTCGATTTTGTTTCAGAATTATCTAAGACATACAATGGTAAAGTTAAAAGATATTAATATTATATTTTTTATCACAATGAAAATGCTTAATTTTGTTAGTTTGAATCTCAAGGAAATCATAAAATGAATATTGACATATCTGAAAAAGTAGTAGTTATTACTGGAGCTTCTAAAGGAATCGGAAGAAGGCTTGCAATTGAATTTGCAAAAGAAAAAGCAAATGTTGTAATAAATTATTTTCATAGTGAAAGTAGTGCTAAAAAATTAAAAAAAGAAATTGATACATATAACTCTAACTGCATATTAGTAAAAGCTGATGTAACAAAGGAATCTGATGTATCCCACCTTTATAATAAAACATTAGAATGTTATGGGAAAATCGATGTATTAATAATAAATGCTGGAATTTGTGATGATAATTTTATTCAAAAGATGTCGGTAGAACAATGGCAGCGCGTAATTGATGTGAATTTAACAGGTGCTTTTTTATGTAGTAATTATTTTTCAAAAGCAATGATACAACAAAATAGTGGAAAAATAATTATAATTTCTTCATTAAAAGGGCAAGAAGGTTGTAGTAAACAAATTAATTATTCAACATCAAAGGCTGGTTTAATGGGATTTGCAAAAGCATTAGCTAAAGATCTTGGTCGTTATAATATTTCGGTTAATGTGGTTTGTCCTGGGTTCATAACTACTGACTTAAATCGTTGTGATGAAACTAAAGAGAATATTGCTATAAAGCGTAGTGTTTTACCCATAAACTCAATGCTAGAAAATCTTGCGAATTTTACAATTTTTCTATCTTGGGAAAAAACATCAGGTATAAGTGGTAGAATATTCAATCTTGATTCAAGAATTTTGGATAATTAAATTTATACAGTAATCAATAAATAAATGATTAATTTTCATTTTATAAGTTATTACACAAATTTTCTTAAAAATTATCTACAGGATCTGTATGCAAAATCTTTATTAGAATTCAATACGTCTATAAATTTCTGTAACTGTATTTTGACCACAATTTTGACCACTTGCAAAATATAAACAAGTTAATTATAAAGTTTCATATGGAATCGTACGCAAATTTTATATATTTGTATCGTAGAAATGACTTAAACTGTCAATTGACTCCCTCTGATATAATTGTTCTTGCCAACTCATAATATTGTGATATAATTATATAAAAACTTAAAATGTGGTGATACATATGAATAATATAAATCCTAATATATTACGAACAATAGTTGATGAAGCTATTTCTTCATTTAATGAACTTGACTCATATCTTATAGAAAATGATTTAAGCGAACGATGTATATGTGCAAGATTCGCACTCCATCTTACTAAAGCACTTGAAAACATATCATATAACAATTATGTCGTGGATGTTGAATATAATCGAGGTGCATATGGAAAAGAAGACGGCATTAAAAAAATGGATGGAAATCCAATTACTGTCGATCTTATCGTTCATAAGCGAGGCTACAATATTAATCATGGATTCACCAATTTAATATGTATTGAGATGAAAAAATCCACCAATAGACAAGGCTGTGAAAATGATGAAACACGACTTAATAAAATGTGTAGTTATGAATATCGTTTTTGTTATTCAGTTGGATATATGATTCTCATCAACATGGAAAAAAATTGTTTAGAAATAAAGAAAGCTTTTGAAAAACACTAGGACTCAAGGATTTTCATCCCTGAGTCCTTTTTTCTTTATCTATTGCTAAGCTATCATGGATATTAGTAACTGTTTGTTGTATGATATTTTTCACACACATATAGGTATTCAGCATAAAGCCTGTACTGATATCATTTACATACTACGATACAACATACCACCATTATTTTTAATATATTAAACCATCATTTTATAATAAAACTTGAAAAACTGAGTAAACTATAGTATAATCAAATTAACAAAAATGACGATAGCGGCAAAAATATTAAACGGGGTGACATTTTGGAAATCAACAGAGATATCTACTTAAACAGACTTATTACGAGAAAGCAAAACGGATTTATTAAAGTAATTACCGGCATCAGAAGATGTGGTAAATCCTATCTATTAAATAAAATATTCTATAATTATTTACTGTCCGAAGGTGTAGACAAAAATCATATTATTAGATTTGCTTTTGATTCGGCAGATGATTTATTGTTTATAGACGAAGATATTTTAGATATCAGTGAGCAAAACAGAAAAGTTGATCCGAGAAAATTTATGAAATATCTTGTAGGCAAGATTGTCGATGACGAAATGTATTATCTTCTTCTTGATGAGGTTCAGTTGCTTGGAAATTTCGAGGCTGTATTAAACGGATATATGAGAAAGGATAACTTAGATATTTATGTTACGGGCAGTAATTCTAAATTCCTTTCAAGTGATATTTTAACTGAATTTGAGGGTCGTGGCGACGAAATACATGTTTTGCCTTTATCATTTTCGGAGTTTTATTCTGCGTATGACGGCAGCAAGGACGAAGCTTTTGACGACTATATGGTGTATGGCGGACTTCCTGCGGTTGCTTTAATGAAAGCCGACGAACAAAAAAGCAACTACCTTATTACGCAAATGAAAAATGTATATATTAAGGATATCGTTGCTCGAAACAATCTTAATTCCGATCAGGAAATCAGCGAGCTTGTAGACATTTTGGCATCGGGAATTTCATCTTTAACAAACCCAAGAAAATTAGAAAACACCTTCAAATCCGTTAAAAATTCAACACTCTGCGCCTCGACTATCGATAAATATATCGGTTACTTAAAAGACTCTTTCTTGCTCAGCAAAGCAGAGAGGTATGATGTAAAAGGTAAAAAATATATCAGCACACCTTATAAGTTGTATTTTGAGGACACCGGACTTCGTAACGCAAGGCTTAATTTTAGGCAAATAGAAGAAACTCATTTGATGGAGAATATCATTTATAACGAACTCAGATACAGAGGATATAATGTTGATGTCGGTGTAGTTGAGTTTAGAGAAAAAACTGCCGAGGGTAAGGATATCCGAAAACAAGTGGAAATTGATTTTGTGGCTAATCAAGGCAGTAAGCGTTACTATATTCAGTCTGCTTATGAAATACCAAATAATGAAAAATGGCAACAGGAAATTAGACCGTTTGATAAAACCAATGATTCGTTTAAAAAAATTGTTATTGTTGAAAAGAGTATGAAACCACGCCGTGACGATAAGGGCTATCTTATGATGGGAGTAAAAGAGTTTTTGCTTGATAGTGATAGCTTGGAGTTATAGTCATTGAATGTTTAGCGTAATTTGGGAGAATAAAAATGACATATAAGTATTATGATGTTCGCAGAGACATATACAATGAATGTTCAGATAAATCTTTAAAAAAATTTCGAACATTTAAAGAAATGAGAAAATTATTCAAATTAAAATTTTGGATTATTTTTGTTTTAATGATGATATGTTTAATTTTAATGGGTGTATTATCGCTCTGTCTTCCTAATAAAGGTTGGTATTTTATTCCTATGATAATATTAATAATATTAAGCATAATATCAGAAATTCAAGGTGAAAGTTTGTATAATTCAGCAGAAAGGAAAGAAGAAATAGACAAGCAAGGCAAGTGTTATGATGAATATGTAAAAAATATTATTACTGTCTTGAATTCTAATGGTTTATATACAAAGGAACAATGGAGTCAATTAAAAGAAGAATGCAAGTTAAAATTAGAATCACATGAAAGTTCGTATAAATCGATAGGAAATCAAATATATAACATACTTATAGGTGTTCCGCTTGGTGCCTTAATATCATCTTTAATTTATAAAAATAGTGATGCAGTTGTCAAATCAATAATTGGAATAATTATATTAGGAATAGTTTGTATACTTATCATTAAAATTCTTAAAAAGATCACTTTCTATACTGATGGATATTTTAAGGATGAATATCTTATGAGTGCATTATGTGAATTGGATTATTATAGCAAATCTCATGACAATTAAGCATACATTTTCAATTAACCAAAATGTAAGGAGATACTACTTGTGTATCTGTTGCAACTACAGATAACTTTGGCTTAAGCATTATGCTCTGGGCACCGTAGGCGGGGAGTATATTCCCTTCCATTTTCTTTTTTGGAGAATTGTGATAGAAGAATTAGGTGTTTTTATTGATGAGTCTGGTAACTTTGGTGATATAGTAAATACTTCGCCTTATTATATTGTTACTTTTGTATTCCATAATAAACAGAATGATATTAATTCCAATATAGAGAGATTTGAAAAACAGATTAAAAATTGCGACTTCGCAAATTAACATGTTCACAATCATCCAATGATAAAAAAGAGTATCCTTATTATAATTTATCGATTGATGAAAAAAGGAAAGCACTTAATAAAATGCTGCGATTTACAATGTCTTGTGATATTTCGTATTTCACTATTGTTGTCACAGTTCGTCCGAGAAAAATTTCTTTTACAAACCACAGGAGTTACCAAGAAACTATTTAAAATCAATAAATAAGAAATCGTTTGATAGTAAATATAAATAAAATTATTTGTAGATAGCATGATAAAATATTAGTGTTAATAGGATTCAACATAAAAACCAGTTACAGATTTATGTCTGCAACTGGTTTTATGTTATTATTGAAAAATACTTAAAAATCTAAATTTCAACTATTTCCCATCCCAACGCGATAAGTTTTTCTTTTTGTGTTTGTGTAACATTGTTTTTTGGTATAGCCATACATAATAGTCCTTTGGCTCTCGTCATAGCAACATATTGACATTTTAATCGGTTTGCATTTGTTACTGTAGGTTTTTTATATTCCCCACATAAATATTCGATTATTGATTTTATATTATATGCTCTATATTTAGTTTCTAAAACTAAGGTTGCTAGATGTGTCCTTCCTTTGATAGAATGAATACTTCCGATGTGTATTGGCAAATCAATTCTGCCATCTTTTTTAAAACAAATAGTATTTTCTGTACAAGAAGAATCTTGAGCTGTTTTTGTGTAGTTATTTGTCCAGTTTAAAAATCCCTCACCAGTTGCCATTTTCCAATCAATAATATCACCTAATTCATTATATAATCTCTCAATTAAGGCTTTCCATAAATCAGGAGAATCATAGTTTGTATGTAAAATTTCATAAAACCATTTACGAAAATTCTCAGGATAATTTAAATATTTATTTAACCCATTTATTCCGTGAAAATTTGCAGTTGGGTAAATTTTCTTATTTTTAGGATATTTCCTAATTAGAGTCAATATTCCGTCAGAGTACGAAGCTACTTTATTACTAAGATTGCCACTTTTAATGAAATTACTTTGTCCAATACTAAAGAAATCTATTAGTTTTTCAGGATGGATTTTTATTGGGTTAGGATTATAATCGGCATAATAATTACTTACTCGTTTTGCAAAATTATCGTTATCATCTTTATTTAACTTGTGTATTAAACCTATGGCATGACAACCAAATCTTTGATTTTTAATAATATCGTCATCGGAAAAATTTTCATAAATTATGTCGGCAAAACAATGAATTACTTGACTTGAACTATTTTTGTCGAAAAGAATAATTGTGTTTTTATTATTAATGAATTCTGTTGATTGACCAATCATAATAGATTTATTAATAGCAACAGTATTTGCTAATTTTGCAATCGAATTAGGCAATCTTTTGGTGTTAGTAATTGATATTTGGTTTTCTCTAGGAAATATAGTTGTTTTGTCGTTTGATGAAAATCCATTATAAATCGCTTGATTAATATCTCCAAACGATTGCCAAACTGTATTTGATCCTTCAACATATACTTTTGTTATTATCTCCCACATGTAATTTTCGGTATCTTGAGATTCATCAATAAATATGATTGGAAATCTTTTTCGAGCGATTTCACAAACTTCAGGATATTCTGCTATATATTGAGCTGCATATAATCTCATTTCATTAAATGTATATTCTCCGATATTTCTTGAATCTTCCACAATTTTTACGATGCTTTTGTATGTTTTTGTGTTTGCACCACATTTTATATTTAGTTCATAAGGTAATTTTGCAGGATCAAAAACATACTGATCATAATTATTATTTTCTAGATATGTTTTATATTTCATTCTGCTCCACCTTTTTGATAAAACATATTGATCGTCAACAATTTTTATATTGCTTTTATTGCTTTTTAAATATGGAATTGCAAAAAAAGTATCTAGGTATGATTGAAATGTTCCAATGAAATGAGGATAGGATAACAATTTTTTGCCTATGGCTAAATCGCCTAAACGATTTTGTATTTCTTCTCTCGCAACATTTGTATGTGACAAAACACATATTCCCTTATTTGTATAAGGCCATTTGTTAGCAAGAATGGCAAGTTTTGATACTAATAATGTTGTTTTTCCACTGCCAGGACATGCGTTTATATCAACAGAGTCCAATGATTTTAACGCTTTGATGCGGTCGTCATCGAATTCTATTTCTGGCATTATTTCTTGTATCCATTTTATATCTTTATCGGTTATTTCAATTTTTGAAATATTAAAATCCTTCATAATTAATCTATCTATTGTATTGGTGTTGAAACATATTTTATTGCATCTACAATATAATTTGGCAATTTAGATTTGAAAATTTCAATAGAATTATGATATTTCTCTTCTAAATATACTGAAAAAGTTTGCGCAAAATCGGCTTTTGATATTAAATTCTTTCTGAAGAACGAATAAATATATGAAGCTTTTTCTTCTGGAGTTGTATATTTATTATACTCGCTTTTTATTGCGTTAACATTTTTGCCAAGTAAATTTTCAATTACTATAATCATATCTTCTGCTAATCCTGAATATGCTAAATCATATTCGAGAGTCCAGTAATCAGAAATAAAAGTTTTTACATTTTGACCATTTGCTCTAGATAGTATACCATCCATATAAGAATCAATATCATCTATTTCAGACTCAACTTTCCATCTTCTTTTGCTTTTACTAGGAAATGTATCTAATGTAGAATAGTCTTTGTTAATACATATTTTTGGAGCACAATCAGGCATTATATCCCTATCTGTAACGCAAGCAACTGGTACATTTAAAAGATTTTCTTCGTCTGTTCTTTGAAAAATCCTTGCGTATCGGCTTAAACCTATTCCTCGCACATCAACTAAAGATACACCATTGTTAGTGAAATCGTATCCTAATAATTCAGCAATAGTAGGAAACAAGAGAGCCTCAGCTGGTCCTTCTACTATTATCACACCTCTTGCAAAAAACATATTAGCTTTTGTTGCATCTAAATATTTTTCAAGGTATTTATAATCATTATCTTCTAATTTAGTTTTATTAGGAGATAATGAGTATGGCTGTTTATTGTTTACTATTGTAATGTTTTCTAAGTGTACAACAGATGAGAGTAACGGAGAATGGGTGGTCATAATAACTTGAGTATTTACATCCGATTTGTTGCACTGTTCTTGTATAGATTTTATGAGTTTTAATTGTCTTTGAGCATGTATATGTGCTTCAGGTTCTTCTATCAACATAAACGAACTATAATTATTGTTTTTGTTATTTAATAATAGTTCACAAGCCATACTCATTAGGTTGCTAGTTCCAAGGCCTATATTTCCTTTATTAGATATTACTGTTAAGTCTAATTTTTCTAAAAGATTGTTTGTTTTTTTATTTTCAATGGCATCTGTGTTACTAACTGAAATATCGGTTTGAATATTCTCATTAGATAACAGCATTTGACCTGTCATTATATTATTGATAGAATTATTGACTTCCTTTATTTTGTTGTTGTTTTTCAATAAGTCATTTGAAAGATCAAAAATACCCGAAAGTGATAAATCAGATATATCTTTACCCGGAACATATGGTTTTCCATCATTTAAATTTGGAATACTACTAACAATTTGTGATAGTCTTGAATTTCTACCTGCTTTCATCTGAGCAGCAGCATCTCTTAAAGGTCTTAAATATGTAGTTCTTAGAGTTTCTCTAGCCTCAGGACTTGGTGCAGTAATATCTTTTTTTAAACCACAAGATAAATTAATAACTGTTCTATTAGGCATTATAGTCGTTAAATATTTGGCTTCCCAATTAAGAATTAAATAATATTTGCCTTTTTTTAATGTAAGGCATTCCATAAAAGTAGCTTTTTCTTCTAATGTTAAATCGGAAAAGATAATGGTTATGTTAATGGGTTTTGATGTATCTTCGTTGGAATAGTCAGAAATATTAACTCTTTGCCAATTTTGATCAGTAGTTCCTAAAACATATTTTATTGAATCAATTAGTGCACTTTTACCTGAGTCATTTTCACCAACTAATACATTGAGACCTTTTTTAAATGTGAATATGGTTTTATTTTCATAACATCTAAAATTATTAATTATAACTGTACATATATGCATATGTAATACCTCGCTAGTATTTCTGCATTAATTATAACGAACTTTTTCCTTTTAATTATACATCAACAAAGTGATGTTTGCAACAAATCAAAACCTTCTAGTTATTTATTGAAAAATTTTTTAGAAACTAAAAAGTTAGGATTCGGCTTAAAATGGTGTATTTGAGGATACATTTCGGTTACTCTGATTCCGTTTTCTAATGTTCAAACTTCTAAATATATAATATTTTAAAACCACTCTTATAATCGTTCGTAAAGGCGGTTTACCATTAGTTATTGAATTTTTCAATGTTATTAGATATTAGTTTCAAATTATCTGCGAAATCATCCACAAGCTCTGTATATAAAATCCTTATTAAAATTCAATAAGCCTGTAATTGTATTTTGACCACAATTGTGACCACTTGCAAAATATAAATGATTAAACTATAGAAACTTCTATGAAATTGTGGGCAAATTTTGTATAGCAGAAACGGCTTAAAATAGCCATATTTGCTGTATTTAAGTCATATCTTAGCTGCTACGAACCAGTAGGTCGGGGGTTCGAGTCCCTTCCAGCGTACCAAAATAGCGAAGTAGATATTTATCTGCTTCGCTATTTTTATTATTTTGGGTTGTAGGGACTCGAACACGAGTGTCCAAATTTTAAGCAAAGCGAAAAAATTTGGGAGAAAGGTCCGGTGGACCTTTCGATACTGAGTGACGGGACCGACAGCGTACAAAAAAATCGTCAGACCGCTTTGAGCGGTAACTCAGTAAAAAGCATTAATTATCGGATTTTAAAGTACACATATTTTTATCACTCAAACATACTTGATAAATAGATTAAGTTTATATATAATAAATTTAGATAAGTATACGCAAAATAAGTGATTTTATTGAGAGGGAAAATTATGTATAGTGTGCTTGTAGTTGATGACGAGATACGCCAAAGAGAAGCAGTTATTAAAAGCGTAAATTGGGAAAAAGCCGGATTTAAAGTTGTGGGCGACGCTGAAAACGGAATTGAAGCACTTGAACTTCTTGAAAAGCTGGAGCCTGATTTAATTTTGACTGATATCAAAATGCCGCTTATGACAGGACTTGAACTTGCAAGAAAGGCAAGAGAAATAAGGCCTGCCACAAAGCTTGTTATTTTAAGCGGATACGATGATTTTGAATATGCACAGGAAGCGTTTAAGTATAATGTTATCCGTTATCTTTTAAAACCTATTTCCGCAAGCGAAATCAGCGAAGAATTTGTAAAAATCAAAGCGGAAATGGACGAAGAATTTGAAAGGCTTAAAACAGGAACATCAAATGAAGAAACCGAGTTAAGACTTAAGAAAACGGAATTTCTTTTGCCGTTGCTTTTAGGAACAGGAGAGGATATTTATACACCTCAAGAGTTGAAAGACAGCGCCAAAAGGTTAGGTCTTATTAAAAGCGACAATGACTGCTACAGCGTTGTTGTGTCAAAATTCAAAACTTTCAGCGGGGAAAACTGTACCAAGGCACATCATATTGATTTTGTAAACAGCATTGTAGGAAAATATGCAAATTGCGAAAGCTTTTTTGTAAACGGCAGAATTGTTACGCTTGTTACGAGTGAAGCAGAAGAAATGTCAACAAAATTAAGACTTCCTGTAATCGAACTTGTGCAAAGCGCAAAAAAGCTTTTCGACCAAAAATGCACAATCGGTATCAGCCAAACAGTTGAAAGCCCTGCGCTTTTGTCGCTTGCTTGCGCTCAGGCTATCACGGCAAGGCGATACACCTCTGACGGTGCAGGCGATATCAGATTTATTAACGATCAGGAACACAAAAGCATGTATGAACTTGAGGACATAGAAAAGTCCGTCCATAAGCTTGAGCAGCTTTTAAAAATAGGCAACAAGGAAGAAATAAGTGAATTTCTTAATGACATGTTGTCAAATAAAAATCGTGACGAAATAAATTATTTGATTATTCAAATACTTGCAACGGCGCACAGATGCGTAAGCGTTTTATCTGATAATGACGCATTATCTGAGCTTTTCTCATCAAATAATCCTTTCACCTCTCGCCTGTCATTCGATTTTAACGAGCAGTATAAAAAAGAACTAATATCGCTTTGCCTTGACGCAAGAGATATCATTTCACGCTCGCAAAGGCACGAAAGCGAAACGATTTGTGACAGAGCACTTCAAATTATAAACGATGAATATATGAATGAGGATTTATCATTGACCGACGCAAGCGACAAGCTGGGTGTAAGCCCAAACTATTTAAGTGCGCTTATAAAGAAAACGAAGTCGCAAAATTTTATTGCCCTTGTTACAGAACGCAGAATGAAAGCGGCAAGCGATTTACTGTTGTGTACGTCAATGAAAATTTTTGAAATATCACAAAAATGCGGATACAGTGACCAGCACTATTTCAGTTATTGCTTTAAAAAATATTACGGTATGTCACCTAACAAATACAGAGAGGAGCATTTAGGAAAAAACGATGTTTAAGCGTAACAAAATAAAATTGTCTGTATTGATTATAGCAATCGTTGTTTTCGGCGTTATATTTTCAACTCTTGCTTCTACATTATTTTTTGGCATATTTTACAAAAATTCAATGTTTGATTCGGCTTATGTATCGAGCAGGCAAGCCGTATCGCAGGCTAACGAGACCGTTTCTAATTATGTTTCGTCAATAAAAAACAAGCTTGACAACCTTTGCAATGAAATGAACAACTGTACCGATACCTCGTCGCTTCAAAATGCAATATCAACAGCATCCAGACTTGAAGAAGATATATATTGCGTGATGCTTTATGATATGCAGGGCAATTTGCTTTTAGACGGAAACGACAACAACGACAAAGTAAAAAGCAGCCCTACAAATTTATCGTTTGACAAAGCCGCTTTTTCCGGACTTACTGACGGATACGCAATTACTCAACCCCACGTAAATACGATTTACGAAAACAAATATCCGTGGGTTGTAACAATTGCAAAAAAAGAATATTCAAATCTTTATGCCCGTCAGGTTTTTGTTGCGATTGATTTCAAATTCTCGTCAATTGCAAAATATATTGATAAGGTGAGCATCGGTCAAAGGGGTTATTGCTACATTATCAATTCAAAAGGCGAAATTATTTATCACCCGCAGCAACAAATTCTTTTTTCGGGATTGAAAAAGGAAAATACCGATGAGATTTTTGACCTTGCAGACGGAATACACAGGAAAAGAAATAATATTTATAACATATCATCCCTTGCCTCGTGTAATTGGAAAATAGTAGGTGTAAGCTTTAATGACGAAATAACACAAGCAGTAAAAAGCCAAATAATCATCGGCTCTGCATTTGCGATTTTATTCAGCCTTTTCATATCGGTTTTGGTTTATTTTATTCTTTCAAGAACTGTTACAAGACCTGTCAGAAGGCTTGTTGATTCAATGCAAAAATTTGAAAAGCAGGCGGAATCATTTGAATACAAGGCAGATATGAGTAACGTCGTGGAATTCAAAACGCTTTCGTCATCGTTTGAACATATGGTGCTTATGATTCAGTCGCTTATGGAAAAGGTTCACAATGAAGAAATTGTTCTCAGAAAGACGGAACTGAAAGCCTTGCAGGCTCAAATCAATCCTCATTTTCTTTATAATACGCTTGATTCAATTCAATGGATGTGTGAGCAGGACAACAGCAAGGACGCAGTCAAAATGGTGGGTGCGCTTGCAAAGCTTTTCAGAATAAGCATAAGCCACGGCAATGAATTTATAACAATAAGCGACGAACTCAAGCACGCCGAAAGCTATCTTATTATTCAAAGTTACAGATACAAAAACCAATTTACCTATTCATTTGATGTTGACAAAAGCGTTTTGGGCTATATGTGCAACAAAATCACAATTCAACCGTTTATTGAAAATGCAATTTATCACGGGCTTGATAGAATGGTTGACGAGGGCGAAATTAAAATTATTGTCCGTCGCCAAGGCAAGGATATTGTGATAATCGTTAAGGATAACGGACTGGGAATGACGCAGGAGCAATGCCAAACCATTCTTCAAAAGGACCGAAGCGACTCAAAAGGTATCGGTGTTAAGAATGTAAATGACCGACTGAAAATATATTTCGGAGAGGAATACGGAATTACGATTGAAAGCGAGCTTGACGTCGGCACAACCGTAACGATTAAAATTCCAAAAATTGAGAAAGGACAAGAACATGAATATTAAAAAAGCGACTGCCTTGCTCACTCTTACTTTTTTTCTTATTGCAGTCCTGTTTGGCTGTGCAAAAGGCGCAGAATTTGACAACAAAAGCAACAATATTGCAATAATAACAAAAGGCAGCGACTCAACTTTTTGGAACGATATGAAAAACGGAGCGCTGTCTGCGGCAACCGAATACAATGTAAACGTTACATTTGAAGGTCCTGAAAACGAAGAGGATTACAACGCCCAAAACAAAATGATTGAAAACGCAGTTTCAAACAATGTAGGCGTCATAATTCTTTCAGCGATAGATTTTGAAAAAAATGCCGATGCCGTTCAAAAAGCCATTAACAGCGGAATTAAGGTAATCACGGTTGACAGCGACGTTGATGTAAACGGCAAGGAGCTTTTTGTGGGTACAAACAATATTGAAGCCGGAAAAAAAGCGGCAAAGCAGGCAGTCGATTTGTGCAAGGAGCAAAAGTCTATTAATATAGGTATAGTAAATTATGGCGCAAATACCGAAAACGGCAAACAGCGATTAAAAGGATTTACCGATTATATAAACAAAATAGATAATGCAAAAATTGTTGATACGGTTAATGTTGAATCAAACAAAGAAAGTGCAACCGCCGGTGCAAAAAAGCTATTGAAAAAGCACAAGCAAATCAATGTGCTGATAGGCTTCAACGAATGGTCAACCATCGGGGTGGCGTATGCAATAAAGGAATTAAATTTGAATAACAAGGTTTTCGGCATAGGCTTTGACAGCAATGTCAACTGCGTAAATATGCTTGAAAGCGGAGAGATAGATACACTGATTGTTCAAAATCCTTTTTCTATGGGTTACACCTCGGTTTCAAAAGCGTCTGAAATACTGTCGGGTAAAAAATCGCAAACAAGCACAATTGAAACCGATACCTATGTTGTAACAAGAAAAAATATGTTTTCACCTGATATTCAAAAAATACTTTTCAGCTTTAGCGAAAGCAGTAATTAACAAATATTCAAAACGGCTTTGACGGTCAATTTTGGCTTGTCAAAGCCGTTTTTTATGCTTTTTGGGTAGTAATTTTAACATAATAAATCATAAATATCGTAATTTTTTATACACTTTGAATAAAAAATTACATTCAATTTTAAATCTAGCAAAGATATAATAAAGACACACAATGACTTAACGAAAAATTTTAAGGAGGTAATCTTTATGAAAAAGATGAAAAAGTTATTGGCATTATTATTAGCAGTAGTAATGGTAGTAGGTTTTGCAGCTTGTTCTTCAAAAAAGGGTGACGGCGGCACAACAAAGGCGGCTTCGTCTGCCAAAGGTGAGATATCGGTATTCTATTACACCTTCAGCGATGCATACATTTCAACCGTTCGTTCATCAATGGATAAAATCTTGAAAGACGGCGGCTATACCTATAACGATTACGACGCAAACGGCAACCAGACAACGCAGACCGAGCAGGTTCAAACAGCACTTGCAAAAGGCTCATCAATGCTTATCGTCAATGTAGTTGACACAGGCTCAAATGATGCGGCTCAAAACATTATAAATCTTGCAAAGGCTAAAAACGTTCCTGTAATCTTCTTCAACCGTTCTGTTGACCAGTCGGTTATTGAAAGCTATGAAAAGTGCGTATTCGTAGGAACAGACTACGAGCAAGCAGGTCATATGCAGGGTCAGATGATTGGCGAATACCTTGTAAACAACTATGACAAGCTCGACCTTAACGGCGACGGCAAAATCAGCTATGTAATGTTCAAGGGTCAAGAGGGCAATATGGAAGCAATCGCACGTACAAAGTACGGTGTTGAGGACGCTAACAAGGTTCTTGAAAAAGCAGGAAAGCCTGACCTTGAGTTCTATGATGCAGCTAACAAGAACAAATATCTTGTTGACCAGGACGGCTTATGGTCATCAGCAGCAGCTACAAACTATATGAGCACAGCTCTTGCTCAGTACACAGAATCAAACAAAAATATGATTGAACTTGTAATTGCCAACAACGACGAAATGGCACTCGGCGCAGTATCTGCTCTTCAAACAGCAGGCTACAACAAGGATGGCAAAAAGGTTATTCCTGTATTCGGTGTTGATGCAACAGACGCAGCTAAATCAGCTATCAAGTCAGGCTCAATGATTGGTACAATCAAGCAAGACGCACAGGGTATGGCTACAGCAATCACAACAATTATGGGCAATTACCTCAACGGTGCAAACGCACTTGACAGTATTGACACTGCAAACGTAGTAGGCACTTGGAGAGTAAATATTCCTTATTCGGCTTACACAGCAGATTCAGAAAAATAATATAAATTAACTTCACAAAATACGGTTGGGGCTTTTTGCCTCAACCGTACTATTCAAAGCAGATAGGAGAGATACATATGCAAAACAATATAAATAAATCCGTTTCTGCGACTGACAAAGATATATTGTTAAAAATGGTTGATATAGAAAAGACTTTCCCGGGTGTCAAAGCGCTTGACCATGCACAGTTGACGGTCAAAAAAGGAACAGTTCATGCACTTATGGGTGAAAACGGCGCCGGTAAATCAACACTTATGAAATGTCTTTTCGGTGTTTACAGCAAAGACAACGGTCACATTTATGTCGATGGAAAAGAGGTTAATTACAAAAACAGTAAGGAAGCCCTTGAAAACGGTGTTGCAATGGTACATCAGGAGCTCAACCAAGCGCTCAAGCGTAATGTTATGGACAATATGTGGCTCGGCAGATTTCCAAAGGTTTCAAAATATCTTCCTTTCACAAGTGAAAAGAAAATGTATGACGAAACAATGAAGGTTTTTAAAGACCTCGAAATAAACGTTGACCCGAAAGCCGTTATGAGCACAATGTCGGTTTCGCAAAGGCAAATGGTTGAAATTGCCAAAGCCGTTTCCTACAATTCAAAAATAATTGTTTTTGATGAGCCAACCTCCTCGCTTACCGAGGAAGAGGTTGAGCATCTTTTCCGTATTATCAATATGCTCAGGGACAGAGGCTGCGGCATTATTTATATTTCTCACAAAATGGAGGAAATTTTGCGCATAAGCGACGACGTTACAATTATGCGTGACGGCAAATGGATTGCCACAAAGGCAGCAAGTGAGCTTACTATGGACGAAATCATTAAGCTTATGGTTGGCCGTGAACTTACAAACCGTTATCCTGAAAAAGACAATAAAATCGGCGACGTTCTTCTTAATGTCGAAAATTTAAGCGGCGAATATACAAACCTTAATAATGTTTCATTTCAGGCAAGAAGAGGAGAAATCCTTGGTGTGGCAGGGCTTGACGGCTCAGGAAGAACTGAGCTTTTAGAGCAAATATTTGGAATAACCACCAAAAAAAGCGGAAAAATCACACTTGACGGCAAAGAGGTTAAAAACAGAAATCCGCACGAATCAATCAAAAACGGCTTCGCCCTTTTGACTGAGGAAAGACGTGCAACAGGTATTTTCGGAATTTTGAATATCAGAGAAAATACTACAATTTCAAGCTTAAAAAAATATCAGACCGGTCCGTTTCTTAACAAAAAGAAAATGAAGGACACGACTGACGAATATATAAAATCCCTTAGAGTTAAAACTCCTAATCAGGAAACAAAAATCAGCTCGCTTTCAGGCGGTAATCAGCAAAAGGTTATCCTTGCGAGGTGGCTTTTGACTGACCCTACCGTGCTTCTTCTTGACGAACCGACAAGAGGTATCGACGTAGGCGCAAAATACGAAATTTATCAGCTTATTCTTGACCTTGCCAAAAAAGGCAAAACAGTCATTATGGTTTCTTCCGAAATGGCAGAGCTTTTAGGCGTATGCGATAAAATTCTTGTTATGTCGGGCGGCAGGCTCTCAGGTGAGGTTGACGCAAAGACTACTAATCAGGAAGAGATTATGACACTTGCGGCAAAATATGTATAAGGAGGATTTCATTATGGCTGACACAAGTATAAAAAAGGTTAAGCGTTCACGTATCTCCCTTTGGGTTGAAAAATTCAAAGCGGCAGACAAGGACGACAAAAAAAGATTAATTACAGATTTATTATTTAACAACGCAATGTATATCATCATTGCAATAGCGGTGATTTTTATTGCAATCAAGGTTCCGGCATTTTTGAGCGTATCTTCAATAGTTAATATTGTTTCGCTCACCGCCGCAAAGCTTCCGATTGCTTTGGGTATTGCAGGCTGTATCGTATTAACAGGTACGGATATTTCGGCTGGTCGATGTGTAGGTCTTACCGCCTGCGTTGCGGCTTCGCTTTTGCAAATGACAGGCTATGCCAACAAAATGTTCCCTAATCTTAATACAATGCCGCTTTGGATTGTATTTCTTGCAGTAATTGCAATCGGCGCAGTTGTTGGCCTTGTAAACGGATTTTTTGTTGCTAAGTTTAAACTTCATCCGTTTATAGTTACTCTTTCAACCCAGCTTATTGTATTTGGTACTGTTCTTATGTATCTTATGATTGGCGGCAACAACGGTCAAACTCTTTCAGGTCTTGACTCGTCTTACACAAGCTTTATTACCGGCACGCTTTTCAATGTCGGCGGTGTTGCAATTCCTAAATATGTTCTTTATTCTGCAGTTTTAACAGCAATTATGTGGGTTATTTGGAATAAAACAAAGTTTGGCAAAAATATGTTTGCCGTAGGTTCAAACGAAGAAGCAGCAAGAGTATCGGGCGTAAATGTATTTATGACAATCTTAATGGTATTTGTGCTTGCAGGTGTTATGTACGGTATCACAGGCTTTATTGAGGGCGCTCGTATTGCTTCTTGCTCTGCAAACACAGGTCTTAACTACGAATGTGACGCTATTGCGGCTTGCGTAATCGGCGGTGTATCATTTGTAGGCGGTACAGGTAAAATCAGCGGTATCGTTATCGGCGTACTTCTTTTGCAGATTATTTTTGCCGGTCTTAACTTCCTTTCCGTATCCGCAAATATGCTTTACATTATCAAAGGTGTAATCATTCTTGTTGCTTGCGCAATTGATATGAGAAAGTATCTCGCAAGAAGATAATAATTAACCACCGTTTTTGAAAGGCAGTGAAAAATATGAACGAAAACAACACAATAAATCTTAACACCGAAAGGAAACCCGGAGGACTTTACCGAAACATAAAAATGTCTGTAAAAACGGCAGACAAGCTCATCCTTGTCGGAATTATCGTTCTTATCGCCTGTATGATTTTTGCGGTAAGTCATGCAGGATTTACTGTCACATTCAATACAGACGGCGGCTCGCAAATAGATAACCAAAAGGTTATGTATGGTCAGCTTGTTGATGTTGAAGAAAATCCCGTTAAAGAGGGCTACACCTTTACGGGCTGGTATTTAGACAAGGATTGCACTAAGCAATTTGATGTTAATAAAGACACTGTAAGCGACAGTCTGACTCTTTATTCGGGTTGGGAAAAGAAATAAAGGAAAAAGTTATATATATTTTGCAATTGACAAATCAAACATAACTTAATAAATATACAAAAATAAGCCAATGCATGGGGATAAACGTCCTTTATGCATTGGCTTGCTTTTATTAAGGGAAATTTTTATTTTAAAAGGCTTGTTTCTTGATATTGACACAATTATAATATATAATTAAAACAAAACAGATATATTAATTTAGGAGATAAATATGGGAGATAAAAATTTTATTGCCGGAATAGGCTGTACCAACGTTGACATTCTTTATTCGGGAATTGACAGATTGCCGAACGAGGGCGAAGAAATATATGCAAAGCATTTTTCACTTCAGCTCGGCGGCGGTGTTCCCGCAACGCTTATAAATCTCGGCAGGCTTGGAATTAAAACCAAAATTGCGACAGAGCTTGGAGATGATATTTTTTCAAACTATGCAAGGCAGGAATTTGAAAAATGCGGCGTATCCCCTATTAATCTTTATAAAGGCGATGACGATATTCCGCTTAATGTTACAAGCGCTATGATTACAAGCAGGGACAGAACGTTTATGTCCTACGGTCACGGAAGCGTTGAGGCAACGCCCGACGCACTTGATGCGGCCTACAAAATGTGCACCGGCGCAAAGATAGTGATTATGCACACAGGCGGCTTTTTGCCTGTATACAAAAAGCTTAAAAGCGAAGGCACAATGCTTGTTTTTGACTGCGGCTGGGACGATAATTTGAGCCTTGAAAACTACAAGGAGCATCTTGAGCTTGCTGATTATTATACCCCAAACCAAAAGGAAGCGCTTAAAATAACAGATACCGACACTCCGGAAAAAGCGGCTGACGTTTTATCAAATTATTTTGAAAAGGTTATCGTTAAGCTTGATAAAGACGGCTGCCTCGGAATGGAAAACGGAAAGAAATTTTATGTCAGTCAAGTTGACGATTTCAAGCACGTTGACTCAACAGGTGCAGGCGATGCATTCCTTGCAGGCTTTATTTACGGCTTGTACCACGAAAAAAACTTTGAGGATTCAATCAAATTCGGCAATATTACAGGCGGAAAATGCGTTACCAGCGTTGGTTGCTTAAGCTCATCTTGCACCGAGCAAGAGCTTCTTGAAGTAAAGGAAAACTATTATAAATAAGCAAAAGCCGACTAATCAAACGCCAGATTAGTCGGCTTATTTTAATCATAATATTTATCAAGCTCGTATTCGCATTTTTCGTATTTTTTAATCTTTGGCTCTTTATAAATTTTACCTCGGCAAACAACCATATACGGCTGAGAGAGCGCACGAAAATCATCAAGCGGATTTGAATTTGACACGAGGATATCGGCACACTTGCCGACCTCGATACTGCCTGTAATATCATCAATTCCCAAAATTTTTGCATTATTAAGAGTGGCGGTATAAAGCGCAAAAGCAGGCGATACGCCGACGTTCTTTTCAAAATAATGAAGTTCACGCCACATATTATAATGGGTGGTATAGGGGCAACCCGTATCTGTTCCCAGCCCGACGGTAATGCCGTTTTCAAGCGCTGTTTTTGAGCCTGAAATCATATTGTTATAAACAATATTTGAATTATATTGCACCGCCTCGCTGATACCCAGGGTTTCACGTTCAAATTTTGCCATAGGAAGCGCAGGCGAAATTGTGCAAACCAAAACGGCATTATGCTTTTTAAAAGCATCAATTTCCCTTTGGGTAAGAGTAGAGCCGTGCTCGATTGAGTCAACTCCGTTTTCAACGGCACACCTTACACCCTCAGGGCTTTGAACGTGAGCAGCAACTTTAAGACCGTAGCCGTGCGCCCTGTCACAGCAAGCCTTAATCATGTCTGCCTTCATCATAAGCTTACCCGGCTCACCCTTAACCTTAGCGTCCATAACTCCGCCCGTAATCATCAATTTAATTAAATCTACGTTTTGACTCTTTAATTCGTCAACCATTTTAACTGCGTCCGCCACGCTTTGGGCAGGACGTGTAACAGAGCCTACCATATGGCCGTTCGGCACGCCGATAGCAAAATTCGCCGCCAAAATCCTCGGTCCGTCAAGCTTTCCGGAATTAATCTTATCACGCAGGCGGGTATCAAGATTATCAAGACCGCCGACCGCACGAACAGTGGTAACACCTGCCATCAAGCCCTGCATTGCATAGGCATGGCACATTTTAAGCACAAGCTCTCTTGAAATGGCTGAGGAAAGCGCAATTTTAGTTAAAAGAGTGGTTTTCATCGGCTTGTTTTGCGGCTTGCCGCCTGCAGGAAGATGAACGTGCAAATTGATAAGCCCCGGCATTAAATATTTGCCGCTTAAATCAATAACTTCATCGCTTACACTCGGAGTAATACTGCCGATTTCAACAATTTTTCCGTTTTCAATCGCAACGTCAATATTTTCCCTTGCCGCCATATCCTTCGTGCCGTCAAGAAGAGTGCAATTTTTAAATATCGTTTTCATAAAATCACCTGTAACAATTATAATAGAAAAAGGTCTATTTTTCAATTTGCCATAATGCATAAAAATTAGGGGCTTTTATGTACGAATTGCACAAAAGGCTCAAAACAGACTTCGAGAAAGTGAGATAAATTTCGTATTTTGCGAGTGGGAGCTGTACATTGGTACTGCCCCCGAGCAAAAGACGGAAAGCGCAAAAAACGGCAAGGGCTCGATGTCCTTGCCGTTTTTCTAATCCCTCCGAGTGCAACAAGTTGCACCCACCTCCCTTTACAAGGGAGGCTAAAATATTTATTTATATTATTCGGCGCAGTTTAGCCACTTTATCGACAGTCTAAGGCGAACAATGTTCGCCCCTACGGTGGATTTTCTTTTATCATTGTAGGGGCGATTATCAATCGCCCGTCTGGATTATTCTTCTATAATTGCTTCGGTAACTCTTTGAGCCGCCTTGCCGTCGTCAAGATAATTAAACTTATCATTAAACGCCTTATATTTTTCGTCATAGCTTCTGTCAGTCTCGGCATTCTTGATTGCCTTAATCAGCTCGTCCTCGGTTTGAACAATCGGGCCTGGAAGCTCATCAAGGTCAATATAAAAGCCACGGATTTCATTACCGTATGCCTCAAGGTCATACATATAGAAAATTTCCGGTCTTTTAAGGTTTGCATAATCGAAAAATACCGATGAATAGTCCGTTACAAGCAAATCGGAAATGACATAAAGATGATTGATATCATTCACCTTTGACACATCATAAACGAAGCCCTTGTATTTATCAAAATCAAAGGAATTTGCAACAAGATAATGCGCCCTGAAAAGGATAATATATTCACCGCCGAGATTTGCTTTCAGCTTATCAAAATCAACCTCGGTTTTATATGTGTAGCCTATGCCTGCCTGATGCTGATTATCACGCCAAGTAGGTGCATAAAGAATATATTTTTTATCCCTCGGAAGCTGTAATTCACTTACTATATCTTCGATATCCTTTTGAGTATAATTTGCCAAAAAGTCATTTCTCGGATAGCCAAGCTCCAAAACAGTATCCGTTCTGCCGATAGCCTCCAAATTCCAAGCGGAAATAAACTTTTCTGCCGCAAAGTGCGACGGGGCAAGAATATATTTAAACTTGCTTGCATCAACCTTATATTTTTCACGGATTTCGCTTTTTGAATTCATAGCGTTGTCGGAAATATTAATATCATAGCCAAGACGTTTAAGCGGCGTGCCGTGCCAAAGTTGAATGTAAACTTGGTCGTCCTTAGGATAAATATGGTCGCTCATTCGATAGTTATAAACCCAATACTTAGCCGTTGCCGCCGCAACTTCATAATCCTTTGTATTAACCGTGACTATATAAGTATTAGGGTTGTCCAAAACAAAGGTAAACTGCTTAGGATTGCGAAAAGCCCACACGAAAGTATAATCCTCAAATTTTTCCTGAGTGAGCATATATTCGTAAATTGCCTTTGGACTGTCGCCGTAGCTTCTGCCGTCAAAGGTCGAAAACAAAATAACCTTAGGGTCGGTTTTAATCCTGTCTCTTATTTCATCATAAGATTTCTTTCTGCTTTCAAGGAGAATTTTACGTGACTCTTTACGAAAACCCGACTGCTTTTTTGCAATATTAATCGCAAATTTCTTAATAGCCTCAAAAAGTTCTTTTTTATAATTTCGCTTTTTCGGAGCATAAAGAGTTTCAATATTATCTTTATCAAGCCACATACTTGCGCCTCCTCTTTAAATACAACTTATAATATATTATATATTATAACAAGCAAATCGTCAACAAGCATTGTCAATAAAATAACAAGTGCGTTAATAGGTTTTAATCATTTCAAAATTTTGACTTTTAAGAATTCTTAATAAATCACAATTATTATTAATTTTTTCTTTTGTAATAATACCGCCTCGTGCCGTGTGAGCCTTGGTATGAAAATCAGAGCCTGAACACATCAGTTTGCCGCTTTCACTTGCCCAAACTTCCGCCTTTTTATTAAGCTTCTCATTCGTTTTTCCGTTATAAATTTCAATACCGTCAATATAATGCTCATCGCATCTTCTTATGCCCGTTCTAAACGGGTGCGCCTGAAACACAAGAAATCCTTTTGAATGACAGAGAGAATACATTTTCTTTTCCCACGGCTTCATCAAATTGCCTGAGCTATAAAGAAATCCCTCGTCAATGCCGTAAATAAGATAATCGTTAGCCGTGCCGTAATGGCGAAGTTCCATTCCGAGTAATACCGTAAAATCTTTGCCTGATTTTTCAGCTTCCGCTTTCATTCGCCTGTAGCCCGAAAGGTAAAAATCAATCTGCTTTTGCGGGCACCAATTAGGCTCAAAAGTCATAGGGCTGTAGTGGTCGGTAACGACTATTCCGTCATATCCTTTTTCAATATATAATTTTACAATTTCCTCAGGCTCAACTCTGCCGCAACGTGAAACACAACCCGTGTGGCAATGAAGCTCATATTTATATAATTTATTTTCCATAAATTTTAGAATATCACAAACCTAATCTTATAGCAAGAAATTTTAAATATATTTATATCATAAACATTCAATCGTATAAATCTTTAAAAAGTTATTGACACGCTGTTTTTTTAATTATAATATAAAACCGTAAAACAAAAAAGTTTTGGAGATATGGTATGACACACAGAGATTTTGCAAAAAATGCTCCTATGGGGTGGAACAGCTGGGACTGCTTCGGTGCGGCTGTAAATGAAAAACAGCTCAAGGAAAATGCCGACTATATGGCAAAAAATTTAAAGAAATACGGCTGGGAATATATTGTTTGCGATATTCAATGGTATGAACCAAAGGCAAAAGATAACGATTATAACAATTTTACCGAGCTTGATATGGACGAATACGGCAGACTTATCCCTGCCGAAAACCGTTTTCCGAGTGCTAAGGGCGGTCAGGGCTTTAAGCCTATTGCCGACTATGTTCACTCCATCGGCTTAAAATTCGGAATTCATATTATGCGTGGTATTCCACGTCAGGCAGTGCATAAAAACACAAAAATAAAAGGCAGTAAATTTACTGCCCGTGAGGTTGCGCACCATTTCAGCGTATGCTCATGGAACACCGATATGTACGGAATGAAAAACTGCGAGGGCGCACAGGATTATTATAACAGCATATTTGAACTTTATGCCAAGTGGGGCGTTGATTTTATAAAGTGCGACGATATTGCGGTAACGGAATTTCGCCAATGGGATACGCCGTACAGCGCATATTATGAAATTGAAATGATTAGAAAAGCTATTGACAACTGCGGCAAAAATATGGTGCTTTCGCTCTCTCCCGGTCCTGCTAAAATCGAAAATGCAAAGCACCTTGCAGAAAACGCAAATATGTGGCGAATGACAGGCGATTTTTGGGATAAGTGGGACAAGCTTCACGATATGTTTGACAAATGCCTTTTGTGGCAAAACGAAGTTAAAAGCGGAAATTATCCGGACTGCGATATGCTACCGCTTGGCAAGCTTTGCAAAAACTGTTCATACCACGGTCCTAAAGACAGATACACCCAATTCACAAGGTCTGAACAAATCACAATGATGAGCCTTTGGGGAATTTTTAAAAGTCCTCTTTTCTTCGGCGGCAATATGCCTGAAAACGACGAATGGACGCTCTCGCTTTTAACAAACGAAGAATATCTTAAAATGCACAAAGATTCAAACGGCGCACACCAGCATTACAGAAAAGAAACAAACGGCAAAGGTACCGTTATTTGGGTGGCGAACGGAAAGAAGTGTAAATATGCAGCACTTTTTAATACTAAAGATAAAAAAGCTAAAATCAAATTCAATTTAAGCGATGTTTTAATGCCTGATGAAAAATACAACATTTTTGACATTTGGGCAAAAAAAGAACTCGGCAAGTTCAAAAATTCATTTACTGCCGAGGTTGAACCTCACTCAGCCGTACTGATTAAAATATACAGATAATAAAACTCCCGTATCAATTTTCAGATACGGGATTTTTTAAAATTTACTTATTTTTTTGTTCTCTTTTTTTCTTGGCTTTTTCAGTTTTAAGCTGTTGCTTCATTTCTTTTTGCTTAGCCTCAAGCTCCTTAGCCTTTTGCTCCTCAAGGCGTCTGTTTTCCTCATCACGAGCCTTTGCATCGTCATACATAGCCTTAATATCCTCATAATGCTTGTAATTCTCAGCCTGAACAATGAGCTTGCCTGCGTCAATATACGGCTTTGCAAGACGGTTGTAATACGAATTTTCATCCGTTGCCTTTTTAATTAAAGCCTCAATTTCCTTTCTTTCAGCCTTAAGCTTTGCCTTTTTTGCTTTAAGTTTTGATTCTGTATTCTTATCCTTAGCCTTTTTGGCTTTAGAAATTTCAGTTTCAAGTTCTGCCAAAGCGGCAAGATTGGCGTCCTCTTTTGCAAAAAGCTGTTCAAATACCGCATTATCAAAAGGAACAATTTTTCCTCCTGCTTTTGCAATAGCTTTCTTGCTGTACTTTCTGTTTCTTGCGGTTTCGATTGCAGCGCTTCTTTCCTCTCTGTGCTTCTTGGTATCCTTCGGCATAGCCTTAGCATTTGCCATTGCACGTTCAAGTTCTTCGTCGCTTACATCTGACAAACCGTCAATTCCGTTTGCATAAATTCTTTTTGCCTCTTCAAGCCTAAGCTTCCATTCCTCACGGTCAAACTTTTCGACTTCTTCGTTTACCATTTTTGAAATTTCAATATTTTCGTTATATGCTATTGCATCTTTAAGTGCCTTTTTAGCTTGCTTTTTGGCAGCCTTGCCGTTGGCACTTTTAACTGCTTTTTTGAACGAATCAATATCTTTCGGCTCGGCATTTTTCATACTTTGCGCCTCTTCAATAACATCTATTGCATCAACAATATCTTTATCGCTAAGAACGCCGTTGCCATAATCTTCAAACATTGCACGAAGTTTAAGCACCTTAACAATTGCACGCTGGCGAAGCTCCGTCATATCATAGAAGAAATACGGAATAAAGTTGAGCGTTGCACCTATAACCGACAATACAACAATAACGACAAATGCTTTTTTGAAAATATCGTTAATATAAAGAACGTTATAAGGCGAGTTCATTACTTCGCTGATTGATTTGCCTGTTATTGCCGATATTTCGCTTGCACGAGATGAAAGTGTGTTTTCATTAATACCGACCTTTTCGTATACAGCCGGCACAAGACCGCTTGTCAAAAGAGTAATAACCGTTCCTATAAGACCGACAGTTGAAAACATACCGTCAATTCTTTCTCCAGTCAAATATTGCTGATAATCACGAATATCGGCATTTACTGCGGGAGTCAAAATAACGCCAAATGAGCTCATAAGATAGTTACCGAAAAGAATAATTGCAATATATACAATCATTTTAGGCGGTTCTGCCTGAACAACGGGATAAAGCAAAAACAGAATTACGGCATTGAGCGCATTGGTGAAAATGAGCACCGCTTTTTTGCCCCACTTTTTAATACAAAACGGAGCGGCAAGCATACCCCAAAGGTTAGCGTTTGCAACAACCATTGTGATTATTGTATAAAGTCCGGCGCCGACACCGTCTTCTTTTGTGTTATGGTACTGATAGCACCACTGGAGCATATTGCCGTATGTAGATTCAAGAAATCCTATCCAACCTGCAAGAGATATAACCCAGAAAAGCTTATTCTTTGCAACTGCACGAACGGCATCAAGAAATTTGATTTGCACAACGTGGCTTCTTGCCTGAACAATCTTTTCCTGAGTATTTGCAAAAATATATACAGAACAGATTACGCCGAGAATTGCGAAAGGCGGATAAAGAATTCTGTATAATTTCATATCATAAAGGTCATTGTTAGTTGCAACCTTTGCAACAAGCGGCAAAACAGCAGTTGCAATAGACGGAGCCATAGAATAAACAACAGACTTAATTGTTAAAACATTTGCTCTTTCCTGAGTATCCGGCGAAAGCACCATAATAAGGTTTTCATACGATTCATAAAAGAACATATAGAAAAATTGAAAACCGATATTAAACAAAAGAACGATAAGAGCCTTAACGTTTTGGCTTTCAATTTTTTCATACGGCACCATTACCATACCCACCACAAGCAAGCATGCCGGAAGCGCCATTGAAAGCAAATAAGGTCGATACTTTCCCTGCTTACTTCGGGCATTATCAATAATATTAGCCCTTATTGCAGTGGCAGGAAAAGAAACAGCAATACTGATTGCATAAATAATATAAACCTTAGTCGGAGAAATGCCGATAGCATTACCTATAATTACATTTGTAGTGCTCAACGTTAACTGCTGAACACAATAAATCAGGAAATAAATTCCTATTCCGCCGAAGGAATAAGCAAATATCTCCTTAAACGGCATATATCTGCCGGGCATAGGTCTTTTCCAATATACCTTTGCGTCAGAAAGAGTTTGTTTAATCTTTCCTATTTCCATAAAAATTAACCCCTTTTTCTTTTTGAGCTTTAGAAGTACATACTTTTTTCATTATAAGTATCTTAAATGCTTCAAAGCCGTTCTAACTAAATATTATATAACATATTCACTTGTAATTAAATATAAAATACAGTATAATAGATACATATTTCGGAAATGGTGGAATAGAAATGTATCATAATAAATCTTTTTATTTAGGATATCAAAGCGAAAACAATTTATTTTTACCGAATGTAATAAGCGCTTTTAAAATTCTTGTAGATGAAAATTATTTTTATTTTATGGATGAAGAAGAACACAATTTGTATCCCAAAGGCACAGTAGCTTTTATTCGCTGCACGGCAGGCAACGGCAAAATCTATACAAAACACGGTGAATTTGAATTAAGCGAAAACGATTATATCTTTTTAAATTTCCACGATATTATCAAATACAAGGCTATGGGGCAATTTTGGGGATACCGTTGGACTAACTTTACATATCACGGCTGCAAAGATTTTGTCCTCGGCAAGATAGGCAAAAGTGAGGTCAGCGACGACGAGGAAAAATATTTTGAAAAGCTTATAGGAATAGGTCAAAACGCTGAAATTTCAAACTATGTCAGTTTCATTTTTCTTGCATATTACTTTAACGTTTGCAGAAAAGAAGAAATAAGCGAAATTCTTAATCTTGACACCTCACACCGCAGGCTGATTGACGATATTTGCTCATTTATATCGCAAAAATTATTTACAAAAATAACGGTTGATGCCGTGTCGGCATTTTTCAATATTACCCCTCGCAGACTTCATCAAATCTTTATCAAAGAACTTAATATTTCACCAAAAAAATATATAACCAAAAAGAAAATGGAAGAGGGTTACAGGCTGCTTGTTCAAACCTCTATGCCGATTAACAAAATAAGCGAATTACTGTGTTTCAGCTCACCGTATCATTTTACAAATGAGTTTAAAAAAATTTTCAACCAAACGCCTACTCAAGTAAGAAATATCGAAAAATAAAGGAATGACTATATAACATACTATATATTGTATATAATATACAATAAACGACTATTTTTAAAATTCGCTTTACAATTCGGGTATAATATGCTATAATCTTTTCGCTGTAAACGAATTACACGGTTTCGGGGTTTAACTGCCTTGCAGTATTCACCTGCCCGTTACTGAGTTTTGCGTGATACGGCAAATAATATAAATGAGGTGAAAATTATGACACAGGCTGAAAAGCAAGCAATTATCAAGGAGTATGCTACTCACGAGGGTGACACAGGTTCACCGGAAGTTCAGGTTGCAGTTCTTACAACAAGAATCAACGAGCTTACAGAGCATCTTAAGGTTCATAAGAAGGACCATCACTCAAGACGTGGTCTTTTAAAGATGGTTGGTCACAGAAGAAACCTTCTCGTATACCTTTACAATAAGGATATCGAAAGATACCGTGCTCTTATCAAAAAGCTTGGCATCCGTGATACACTCGACAGATAATTTGTCACTTAGGCAAGCATGGCTGACGGTCAATGCTTGCCTTGTTTACTTTTTTGTAATTTAAGGAGGCGCAGACAATAGTAGTAAACCGAGTATGTAAATTATAATTTGTATATTGGGTTTATTACTATTGCACCTCCTTGATTAAATAAATAAAATTTAAAGAAATGAGGTACTAAAATGTTTTTCAAGAATTTTAAAGTTTGGGAAACCGAGCTTGCAGGCAGAAAGCTTACACTTGAAACAGGCAAAATGGCAGGCCTTGCAAATGCTTCAATTATGGCTCGCTACGGCGAAACAGAAGTTCTTTGCACAGTAACAGCGTCTGCAAAGCCACGTGAGGGCGTTGACTTCTTCCCTCTTTCGGTTGACTATGAGGAAAAAATGTATGCGGTAGGCAAAATTCCGGGTTCATTCCTTCGCAGAGAAGGCAGAGCAGGAGAAAAGGCAATTCTTACATCCCGTTGTATCGACCGTCCTATTCGTCCGCTTTTCCCAAAAGATTTAAGAAACGATTGCTCAGTTGTTGCAACAGTTATGTCAGTTGACCCTGACTGCTCACCTGAGATTACTGCCGCTATCGGTGTATCTGCCGCTATCGCTATTTCGGATATCCCTTGGGCAGGTCCTATATCTTCGGTAAACGTCGGCCTTGTTGACGGCGAAATCGTTATCAACCCAACTCTTGAGCAAAGAGCAAAGACTGACCTTACACTTACGGTTGCATCAACAGCTGACCTTGTTGCTATGATTGAAGCAGGCGGCAACGAAATTGATGATGAAACAATGTTTAATGCTATTATGGCAGGTCACGAAGAAAACAAGAAGATTGTTAAGTTTATTCAGGGCATCGTTGACGAAGTCGGCAAGCCTAAGTTTGAATATGAATCATCAGACCCTGATCCTGAAATTATGAAGGAAATTGAGGACTTCTGTATTGAGGACGTAAAGAAAGCTCTTGACACAGATGACAAGCTTGTTCGTGACGAGGCTCTTCTTCCTATTTATAATGCAGTTCACGAGAAGTTTGACGAAAGATTTGAGGGCAACGAGGGCAAGATTGAAGAAATTATGTATCTTGTTCAAAAGCACGTTGTTCGTGCTTGGCTTAAGGACGAGCACAAGAGAGTTGACGGCAGAGGCATTGACGAAATCCGTCCTCTTAACGCAGAGATTGACCTTCTTTCAAGAGCACACGGCTCAGGTCTTTTCACAAGAGGTCAAACACAGGTACTTTCAGTTACTACTCTCGGTCCGATGTCAGACGCTCAGCTTCTTGACGGTCTTGACGAGCAGACTGAAAAGAGATATATCCATCACTACAACTTCCCGTCATACTCTGTAGGCGAAACAAAGCCTTCAAGAGGACCGGGCAGACGTGAAATCGGTCACGGTGCACTTGCTGAAAAAGCACTTGTTCCTGTTCTTCCGTCAGTTGATGAATTTCCTTATGCAATCAGAGTTGTATCTGAAGTTCTTTCATCAAACGGCTCAACTTCGCAAGGCTCAATCTGCGGCTCTACTCTTTCACTTATGGCTGCAGGCGTTCCTATCAAGGCTCCCGTTGCAGGTATCAGCTGCGGTCTTATCACAGGCGACGACGGCGTATACGGCGACTTTATGACAATGGTTGACATTCAGGGTCTTGAAGATTTCTACGGCGATATGGACTTCAAGGTTGCAGGTACTAAGAAGGGTATCACTGCAATTCAGATGGACCTTAAGGTTCACGGTCTTACTCCTGAAATCATCAAGGAAGCTTTTGCCAAGACTCATAAGGCAAGAAATTACATTCTTGATGAAATTATGCTTCCATGCATCAGCGAACCGAGAAAAGAGCTTTCAAAGTATGCTCCTAAGATGTATACACTTTCCATCAACCCTGACAAGATTGGCGATGTTATCGGCAAGGGCGGCAAGGTAATTCAGGAAATTCAGGCTGACTACGATGTTAAGATTAACATTGAAGAGGACGGCAGAGTATATATCAGCGGCATTGACGCAGACAAGTGCAAGGGCGCTGTTGAAATTGTTAAGCTTATTGCTACCGACCCTGAGGTTGGTTCATTCTACAACGGTGTTGTAACAAGAATTATGAACTTCGGCGCATTCGTTGAAATTGCACCGGGCAAGGAAGGTCTTGTTCATATTTCTCGCCTTGACGTTAAGAGAACGGAAAAGGTTGAGGACGTTGTAAACGTCGGCGATTCCGTTATCGTTAAATGTATTGAAATTGACGACCAGGGCAGAATCAATCTTTCAAGAAGAGATGCTTTAATCGAACTTGAGGGAATGAAACCTGAAAACGAAATTGACGAAACACCGAGAAAACCACGCAGAGATAATCACAGACGTGACAATAACAGAAAGTAATTAATCTTTCAATAAACCTGCCGAATTGAGTAATTATACTCGGCAGGTTTTTATTTCCTTTTTTTGATACAGATTTTGTTATTTTATTGACAAAATTTGTAATAGTGCTATAATTGTATTTGTACGTTTTTAGGAAATTAAATCAAAAAATTACGCTTTGCGTAACGGAGGAAAAATTATGAATATTTTTATGATTGGCGGCACAGGCCTTCTTGGCTGTGAAGCTGCAACTCAGCTTATCAAAATGGGTCACAAAGTAACAAGCGTTGCTTTGCCACCTCTTCCTCAGGGTGCTCCTATTCCTGAAGAAATGAAAATCGTTTTCGGCGATATTAACAAAAAGAGCGACGAAGAAATTGAAGAAATGCTCAAGGGCAACGATGTATTCATCTATGCCGCAGGTGTTGATGAGAGAGTTGAATTCCCTCATCCTGTTATGGATTATTATGACAAGTTCAACAACGCTCCTCTTAGAAGAATCTTCCCTCTTTGCAAAAAGGTCGGCGTTAAGAGAGCAGTAGTTCTCGGCTCATACTTTGCTTATCTTACAAAGAGCAGACCTGATATGGGACTTCAGCAGAGAAACCCGTATTTCAAGGCAAGAATGATGCAAGAGGATATCTGCAAGAATGCTGTTGATGACAACTTCTCAACTTGCGTACTTGAACTTCCTTACATTTTCGGCACACAGCCGGGCAGAAAGCCTGTATGGACTATCCTTATTGAGCAGCTTAAGATGATGGACAACCTTCCGTTCACCCTTTATCCAAAGGGAGGTACTGCAATGCTTACTTGCCGTCAGGTAGGTCAGGCTATCGCAGGTGCTGCTGTTAGAGAAAAGGCAGGCTTTGAAGCAATCCCTGTTGCTATGTATAATATGAAATGGGATAAGTTCCTTAAAATCGTTTACGAAGCAAGAGGTATGGGTCCAAACAGAAAGATTGTCGGCGTTCAGCCTTGGATGATGAAACTTGGTATGATTGGCATTGCCAAGGATTACAAAAAGAGAGGCATTGAGTCAGGTATGGACCCATTCAACCTTCCTGATATTATGAATCTCGACCTCTTTATTAACAACCAGTATACTAAGGAGCTCGGCGTTCAGGAAGACGATATTGAAGCGGCAATCACTGATTCAATCCGTGTTTCTCAGGCATCATACGACGGCAAGGTTAAGCTTCTTGAAATGAAGGGCGAATAATAAAAAATTATTATTACATAACAAAGAGCAAGGATTTTACGTCCTTGCTCTTTTTGCATATTTTTAAATTTTCTTTACAAAAAAATCATATAATGATACAATGAGAGCATATCACGGCGCATTAACATACAAAAGGAGAAATTCAAATGAAAAAAGGTTTATCTTCAATGCTGTCATTAGTAATGATAATTACATCAATTTTTGTGATTCCGACAATGGCGCAAGCGGATGAAAATCCTGTTTTGCCTATATCCGGTACAATTAACAATGTGTGTCCTGCCAACAGTGAAGATTACTACGCAAAAGATGAATTAAGAACACGTTATACATATGTTATTCAAAGCCCCGGCACATTAAGAATAAACGTGAATGCAAGCCTCACCGGATATGACAGCGACGGTCAATTTTCCGTGCAATTCAGAACCGAATTTTCAAAAAAATATTTTATTTCAGATATGAGCAGTGGATATAAAGGCTATGTTAATGACCACGTTGAATATGAAATATTACCCGGCACATATACTTTTGAGTTATGTACTTGGGGAAATGATTCACCTGTAAATTGTGAAATTTCGACCTCATTCACACCAAAAGCTCAAAGCTTTTATGCAGATAACAATACCGTTACAAATGTAATCGCTCACGGAAATGAAATATCACTTGATAAGATGTATTATGGGGTATTTCCTGCCTGCATTCAAGAATCAAGTACGTATAGTGAGCTTACACATGTTCCCACCTCATTTTCATACAAATTTAAATTCACCGGCGGCAATTTGTATGCAGGATTTGACGGAGAAAGAAAAAATAAATTTGCTCCTTTTTGGGCTGCTTACAATTCGTTTCATTTGTATGACGGTGACGGAAAAAGCGTCCAATATTCTACATACAACAACGAAACCTTGCTTTACAAAAATTTAAAAGCAGGCGAATATTTTATTTCGATTGATAATTGGGCAGGCGCATACAGTTTTTATCTTACACAAAACTTCAATAAATTCAACGGCATTTCGGCTACCACCACTAAAAAGACCTCAAAACCTAAAAAGGCAAAAATCAAAAAGGTTAAAGGCTATAAAAAGGCGTTAGAGGTAAGATATGCAAAGGTAAGCGGTGCAAGCAGATATCAAATTCAGGTTGCGACCGACAAGAAATTCAAGAAAAACAAGAAAACCGTTACCGCAAAGAAAAGCAAAACAAAGGTTAAAATCAGCAAATTAAAGAAAAAGAAAAAATATTACGTTCGAGTTCGTGCTTACAAAAGCGTATCGGGCAAAAAGGTTTACGGCGCATGGAGCAAAGTAAAAACCGTTAAAACCAAATAAGCAATAAAGGCAAAAAGGAAGAACAAAATTGTTCTTCCTTTTTTTAGATTTTATACGATATTTATTGATTGTTCGTCGCTTTCTTGCCCGTATTTACGACAAATTGAGCGTGGCAATGAGGGCAGGTCACGTTGATTTTGCCCTTATGGCGAGGGAGGCGAAGCGTTTTTTTACAACCCTTGCACTTAACGAACTTATGAGTTTTGCGTTGCTTGAATTTATCGTTTTGAAATTTGAAAAAGCCCTTAACGCTGTTTTCAAACTTAAGCCACTTTGCATTTTCCGCTCTGCGAGCCTCGATATTTTTTGAAAAAACTCTGAAAATTGCGAAAACAACAAGCACAAAAGCCATAATCTCAATCGCATAATATGTTATTTTTGACACCTTGTAAAAAGCGTTTGCCAAAAGAATTATGACAAAGAAAAAGATTAAAAGCACGCTCCAAAGCTTATCAATGCCGTATCTGCCTATCATAAATTGCTGAAACTTATATGCCTGTTTTCTAAAAAATTCTTTCATGATTTTCACCTTTATTGATTATATGCACCGCCGTTGGGACTGCCGAAATAGTCCGACGCATTTGAACTGTCATTTGAACTGCCGTTTGAACTGTCATTTGAACCGTCGCTCGAATTGCCGAAATCCTGCGACTGAGAGTATGAGTTTCCGTTATTAAAATGCGGTGTATAGTAGTAAGTTCTTGACGCAAACAAGCCGCCGATAAGACTAACAACAATCCTTATTATAATTATAATAAGGATAATTTTTAAAATTCTTGAAACACAACCGCCACGCCTTGCGGTATATGTGCGTGTGTTTTGATTAGGACTGGTATAAGTGTAGGTATGCGCACCGCCCATATCGCCGAAATCGAAAAAGCTTGAAAACGGGTCCTTTTTAAGCGGATTAATGCCGTTTGTAATATCGCTGTATGCCTGATGATACGTCATATTATCAGGCTCCTTTGCATAAGCGGTACGGATATGGTCCTGCGCAACATTCCACTTGCCGACTGCCACATTAGCAAGCGCTGAAAGATAATACCAGCGGGCATTTCTGTCCTCAATAGTATTGAGCAAATTAATTGCCTGGGTGTATTGCCCCGTATTTATAAACTGCGCAACAGATTTTAAATAATCGGGTGCACTGTTTGCGTTCGCTTTAGCCCTCGTGCCGCTAAACGGAGAATAATATTCACTTTGATTAGCCGTGCCGTTTTTAATTTGGTCATAAGCCGCATTGATTTGCGACATTTTCTCCTCGGCTTCTTTATCGTTTGGATTAAGGTCGGGATGATACTTTTTAGCAAGCTTTTTATATGCCTTTGTGCATTCTTCAACGCTTGCCCCGTCCGGCACTCCCAAAACCTTATAAGGATTAGTTATCATATATATTCCTCAATAATTGATTTTATCAAATGTTACCACGCAATTTTTAAGACGTTATTAACAAATAACGTATAAGACATAAACTTTGGACAGACTTTGATAAAGCGGCTAAACCGCGCCAAATAATAGAAAATAAACCGTTTTGCCTCCCTTGCAAAGGGTGCTGGTCTCCGGTGGAGACCTCCCACTTTAGTGCAGAAGCAACAACCGAGCCGGGAGGCGAGACGGTGGGTGCAACTTGTTGCGCTCGGAGGGATTGTAAAAATTGCAAGGACATCGAGTCCTTGCAATTTTTGGCGCTTTCCGTCTTTTGCTCAGGGGCAGTACCAACGTACAGCACCCATTCGCAAAAAACGAAATTTATCTCGCTTTCTCGAAGTCTGCAACGTGTAGAAATTTATAAATCGGTTTTTTCTACACGTTGAATAATAGTTTAAACATTTTTATTGAAATTTTTAACTTATTTTGGTAGTATAATATAGTAATAAATAACAACGGAGGTTTTAAGCAATATGTATCCTATCTTGCTTACTCTGGGTGAAAATATCGACAAGGTTTTTTCATCCTTTGATTTGTGGGTTTTCCACTTTTTTGGCTCAATGCAATGCACATTTCTAACATACGTTGCAAAATTTTTCACAACCTTTGGCGACGAGGGATTTATAATTCCGCTTGTTGTTTTGGGCGCAGTTCTTTGCTTATTTAAAAGAACGAGAAAATTCGGCTTATCTCTTATTTTCGCAGTAGTCATCGGCACACTTGTTACAAACATTGTGGTTAAACCTATGGTGCTTAGAGTAAGGCCTTACAATACGCTTCAGGGCAATGCAGATTATTGGAAATGGTATATCGGCGCCGGCGCACTCAGCGAGAGCGACTATTCATTCCCGTCGGGTCACACAACAGGCGCTTTTGAAATCGCAACGGCACTTTTCCTCTGCTTCAAGAACGAGAAAAAGAAAATTGCTTATCTTTTCCCTGTAATTGCAGTTTGCACAATGGGCAGCCGTGTTTACCTTATGGTGCATTATGCAACAGATGTACTTGCAGGCCTTGTGGTAGGTATTGTTGCAGGCGTGCTCGGCTATCTCATTGCTAAGTTTGTCGTTAAATTTATTTTTGAAAAGACAAAGCTTGATAATATTGATTTAGGCAAAGTTCTTAAAAAGATAACTGACAAAACAAATGGCAAAGCCGCACCGGTTGCAATCGTTCTTGCAGTAGTTTGCATCTTCCTTTATGCATTTATTCCAAGCCTTACGGAGGGCGGCGACAAGGCAATCAGATGCGCATACAACGGCGAATACGATTGCTACAACGAGGCAAGAGTTGACGATAAGGATTATCCGCCTATTGACGGCAAAAATTATTGCAAAATCCATTGGAAGCAGCTCAACGGCGTTGATTGATAATTGCAAAAAATTAACCACCTGTATCAAGCGAGTACAGGTGGTCAGCGTATAGAAAAAATCCAATTACAAATTTCTACACGCTGTCAGACTTCGAGAAAGTGAGATAAATTTCGTATTTTGCGAGCGGGAGCTGTACGTTGGTACTGCCCCCGAGCAAAAGACGGAAAGTGCCAAAAGTGGATTGAACGTTATGTTCAAGCCACTTTTCTATAAATCCGATTTTTAAATTATATTTCGGCAAGAGCAAATCTGCGATTCGGCAAACCCTTTTGTCACTTCGTGACATTTCCCCTGTAAGGGGAATCTCCC